>RCUQ01000574.1_pt1 | contig 16161 bp, 19 predicted proteins | sample 2166351 | NCBI WGS metagenome assembly RCUQ01 (sample SAMN09932597, study PRJNA488358) | compost metagenome | feature: garden; material: soil; isolation source: compost soil in acetonitrile-enriched culture | place: Germany: Experimental Botanical Garden Goettingen | collected 2016-01-27
GTTATACCATGAATTTCTTAGATGCTGACAACTTAGACAGAACTTGGTTTGGTCCGTCTAACGACAAGTGGTCATACGGTTATGCAGGTTTGAACTTTGCATTAGGCAGCAAATCTAAGAAAAACTTAGATTGGGTTAACCCATATGCATTGATGTATGATGAGTTGAAAGACAACGAATTACGCCAAGAAGTTGAAACTCTTAAATCACGTGTAGCTGCTACTGAAGGTGATGTTTCTAACATTAAGAAAGATGCTGACGGTGACGGTGTATCTGATGTGTTTGACAAAGAGCCTAACACTCCAGCTGGTAATGTAGTTGACGGTGCGGGTCGTACTATTGTATTCCCAAAAACTGTTTCTAAACCTAAAGTTGAAGACAAAATAGCTCAATGGAATGCTGACTTTAAAAACATCTTATTTGATACTGGCAAAGCGACCATTCGCCCTGAATCATTATCAATTTTAGAAAAAGCAGCAAACGAAATGGCAGAGTACCCTCAATATAAATTTTACGTTGATGGTTATACAGATAATGTGGGTAATGCAAAAACGAACAAAACACTTTCACAGAAACGTGCTGCAGCAGTAGCTCAGGCACTTAAGAACAATGGCGTTGAAGCAAGTCGTATTAAATCTCGTGGTTTTGGTTCTGAAAAACCTAAATGCAGCAACAAAACTACAGAAGGTAAACAATGTAATCGTCGTGTTGAGATTAAATTACAATAAGACACCTACTTACTAAAATAAAAAGGAGAAGCAATGCTTCTCCTTTTTTTGTGCGATAAAATATCGCTATCTTGACCTGAAAAACCAATCCAATATGTCACTTTATACATTAAAAGAACGAAACAATATTATTTTAATAATACTCCTGGCATTAGGTATTTTTTTATTCTATGCTACATTAGATATTATTGGAGCTCTTTTAGGGGCAGTTATCTTTTATACCATTTTTAGACCAATGCATAAATATTTGGTTGAGAAAAAAGGCTGGCGTGCCGGATTGTCGTCCATCTTTATAATTATACTTTCCTTTTTTATCATTGTGCTTCCTTTCTTCTTCACTATTACTATGATTGTGAATAAGATACAAGCTTTTAGTGAGGATACTCAGTACATAAAACAACTTTTGGCAAATATCGACAAGTTTGCAGCCGAAAAATTAAAACAGCCACATCTTATAAATGATATCTTTCTTAAAGCTCAAACTGTAGCTGTCAGTGTCTTTTCCAGTGTATTGGGTCGTGTAGGTACTGTCTTATTGGAAGTTTCTATTATGTACTTCTTGCTTTATTTTATGTTTGCTAACTATAGGGTTTTTGAAAATGCACTAATGAAATACTCTCCTCTTTCCAAATCAAATAGTATCAGATTTGGAAAAGAAATTGAAAACATGACTTATTCGAATGTTTTGGGGCAAGGCTTTATCGCTTTTGTACAGGGAACTTTATTAACTATTGGTTTTTACATTTTTCATATTCAGGATGCAATATTTTGGGGAACAATTACCATCTTTTTGTCATTTCTTCCGGTGGTAGGGGCTCCATTAATTTTTGTACCTGCCGCTATTATTCAAATTTCGAACGGCGATACGTTTTCAGGAGTTGGAATACTAATCTGGGGGTTTGTACTGATCACCAATATTGATAATGTTTTACGCTTTTTTATTTCGAAAAAGTTTGCCGATACACATCCTATTATAGTAATTGTAGGGGTAATTATTGGTATTCCAATATTCGGTATCTTGGGTTTGGTCTATGGACCATTACTTATTTCTAGCTTTATTATCCTGGCAAATATTTATGCTACAAACCGCGAAATAATCAGGGAAGAAGAGTCAATTTGAGTAATAAAAATCAATGTACGAACAATGTTTTGGCACAGAAATTCGTATTAGTAATATAACAAATAAATTTATCGCTATGAATGAGAACACAAAAACGATGCTGGCATTTTTTGCCGGTTTAGCAGTAGGAGCTACCCTTGGGATTCTGTTAGCACCTGAAAAAGGTTCAGATTTACGTGAAAAACTGGGTGATTCATTAAAAAAAACAGGTGATGATATCCTTGATAAAATCAACACCACTATTGACTCAGCTAAGAGTCGCTTTTCTCACAAAGTGCAACAAGCTTCAGACGAGCTTGGCGTTTAACTAATTTACGGGCGGTGCCATGAGCACTGCCCTTCAATTATTTCTAACCAATGGACGAACAAAAAGAACAACTTGATACGCTCTTAGAAAACTTAAAGGATTATGCTTCGCTGAAAGCGAGAATTATCTCATTAACAGTAGCTGATACTACCGCAAATTTACTTGCCAACCTCATCACCAATGCCGCAGTACTATTATTTGTATTATTGTTCTGCTTGTTTGGCAGTGTTGCGTTAGGCCTCTGGCTTGGACAAGAGTTGAATAATCATGCATTAGGCTTTCTAATAGTTGCAGGCATATACCTTTTCTTCGGATTAATCATCTTCTTAATTAAAGAAAAGTATCTGGAGAAACCATTAATCAATACGGTGATCAGGAATTTATTTAAAAACAGCGGCGATGATAAGACTAACAACTAAAATTGAAAACATCGAACAGCTAAGAGCTGAAAAAGCAAGGTTAAAGATATTAGCCGATGATAAAGAAGCAGCCTTAAACCGCCAGTTTAAAGAAATAAATGAACGTATTAAGCCTGCTTATAAAGCATTAGGTTTCTTTATGGGAAATAAATCAGGCGAAGGAAGCATGCTGGGGTCAGCCTTTATGACTGGTATAAAATCGATATTCCCTTATCTGCTCACCAGCTTATTAACAGGTAAAAAACGTGGCTTTTTTGGAGCAATCACAGCTGTTGGCGGTGATCTTCTATTAAAAAACCTTAGTAATATTGATATTAATAAAGTAGCAGGCTTTGTAAGTAACTTGTTTAAAGGAAAAAAGAAAGATAGTAATGACCCAATTGATTGGGAACATGAAATATATACTTAGTTTTCAGTCGTGAGTCATGAGTCATGAGTTAGGAATCTTGAGTTCTGAAGGGATTATTCATCCTGTAAAAACTCAAGATTTCCACTCAATAACTTATGATTCAAACTCGTTGGCTAGTCATGACTCTCAACTGAAGACTTAAGACTCAGGACTAAAAACCTTCATTCATCAATTGCTGGAAACGATCAACATAAAGTCCTACATCATAACCGTCCATTAATGCATGATGCACGTGAATGGATACCGGCATAATTCTCTTCCCGTTTTCCTCGGTCATTTTACCAAAAGAAACCTTCGGTATGCTATCGTTTATTGAAAAGCTTCTAGCATGCGAAAGCGACGTAAAACGTAACCACGGGAGCGAAGAATAGTGAATAATGTTATTGTGTGCTGCACTTGGTATCAATTCTTTGCTGTTCCTTACTTTGTCTACTTCTTCCGTTGCGACAGCTAAAAACTCATCAAATTGTCTTTTATATTGAATGTAGGAAAAGCCAAAAGTCCCATCGGGACGATTAACAGTAGAAGAGGCGTGAATTTCATCGTAGATGAAAACATCATCACCAACAATCCTATACCTAAATGATTCAATCTCATTGGCTGCAACAATGGATTTATGCAGGTAATACAGAAAAAAAGAAACTCCATCTTCTTTAGCATTTCTATATGCATAAGTGCAATCAATATCGATACAGACTCCAAAAAATGGTTCTTCAAACTTTTTGAACAAGTTAAAATGTTCTTTCCTTGCCCAGTTATTTATAACTAATAATTTTCTCATGACAGTAAAAATGGCAGAACCTCATTAATAGAACTTACCTGTTTAAAGTTTTGATGTTCAATGTTATGGTCTATTTTTTCATGTGCCCATGTTGTGTGATAGGGAACATGAATCGCGTGCCCTCCTATACTTATTACCGGCAGCACATCAGATTTTAATGAATTTCCAATCATCAGCATCTCTTCCGGCTTTATATCAAGATGTTTAATCAGTTTATGGTAATCGGCCTCTTGCTTATCAGACATTATTTCAATATGATGAAAATAATGAGATAAACCAGATTTCTTAAGTTTTCGCTCCTGATCTAACAAGTCTCCTTTTGTCGCAACAACCAGTCGGTAATCCTTCTTTAATGCCTTGATGGTTTCTTCTACACCATCTAACAGTTCAATCGGTTTTTCTAAAAGATCTTTACCATAAGCTATAGCCTTTTCGACAATATCAATACTAATCGTCTTATTTGAAATTCTTAGCGCAGTTTCAATCATAGAAAGCATGAAACCTTTAACACCATAACCGTACAAAGCCAGGTTCTGCATTTCGGTTTTAAACAGCTCTTGTGAAACTGTATGATGAGGAATATAATCTTCGAGTAGTTCGCAGAACTTCTTTTCAATCTCCTGAAAATAGGGTTCGTTTATCCATAATGTATCATCTGCATCAAATGCAACTACTTTTATAGCCATGACAATAAGTTGTTTTGTTTATAAACAACACTCCCGGACATGATAGCCCGGGAGTGAAATGAATTTATTTTTATTGCTTTGACAAGAAATCCTGGTAAGCAAGTTTAATTCCTTCGGGCAATTCAATGGTGTGTTTCCATCCCAATGAATGAAGTTTACTAACATCCATAAGCTTGCGTGGAGTACCATCCGGTTTTGAAGTATTGAAGGTTAGTTCGCCTTCGTAACCAACAATATCTTTTACCAATAAAGCAAGTTCTTTAATACTCAAATCATGACCGGTTCCAATGTTTAAGAAATCAACTCCGTCATAATTTTGCATCAAGTAATAACATGCGTCTGCAAGATCATCAGCAAATAAGAATTCACGCTTAGGTGACCCTGTACCCCAAATCTCTACTTCCGGTTGTTTATTCTTTTTGGCTTCATGAAATTTACGAATCAATGCCGGTAACACATGTGATTTCTCCAGATCGTAATTATCATTCGGCCCGTATAAATTTGTTGGCATTACCGAAATAAAATTGCAACCGTACTGCGCTCTGTAAGCTTCACACATTTTTATACCTGCAATTTTAGCTATTGCGTAAGGCTCATTCGTTGATTCCAACAATCCAGTTAAGAGATATTCTTCTTTCAATGGTTGAGGAGCTAACTTCGGATAAATACATGATGAACCCAGGAACATCAACTTCTCCACACCATTTAAATAGGATTGATGAATTACATTATTCTGAATACACAGATTTTCATAAATAAAATCAGCGCGATACGTATTGTTGGCTACAATACCTCCAACCTTTGCGGCTGCTAAAAAAACAAATTCAGGTTTCTCTTCCTTAAAGAAAGTAGCAACGGCTACACTATCTCTTAAATCTAACGCTGAAGATGTTCGAGTAATGAGATTTGAATACCCTTCTTTTTGCAATTTGCGATAAATCGCAGAACCAACCATCCCACGATGGCCAGCCACATATATTTTTGAGTTTTTATTCATGAATTGATGTTGATTCTTCAGGGCTCAAAGATAAATTTCTTTTTCGAGGCGGATAAAAGAAATCCATCGGTTTGGCCAAAAAATGTGCAAAAACACGATTTAATAATGCACCTGTCTGACTAAAGTTTACTTTTCTTGATCGAAGTGCAACAAACAACGACAAACTGAAGCTTACCAGGAAGTTCATCAGTCCGATTAGAAATATACCAATCAAAGAGGAAAGTATGGTATCCACAGAAATGTAATCTCCTACCGTATAGAATGCCATTGCAAAGCCGCCTCCAGCCAAGGTAACATGTCGGATATCAAATGGCAATCCCGTTATCTCTCCAAAAACACCGGCATAACCTAAAAAGAAGCCCAAAAATAGGTTCCCCATCAATCCTCCAAAATTTTTCTCTACATATAAACTGATCTTGTTCAGTTTTTCCTTAGAAAAATATTGCTGCAATAACTTATAATTCCGGATACGTTCAGCAACATTTCCATAATGAATCATGTTGTCGTAATAACCATTAATAATTCCTGAGACAAATAAAAACACGCCTGTAATACTTGCATAAAGAACCGAAAGCGAATTTACCGGATCAATGCTCTGTATTGTTTTTATAGCTGTCGCTTCATTAACAATCAGCTGTCCGGTTAAATAATGATATGCCCATGCAATAAAATAAGGCAATGGGATTACAATGATTAGGTTCCCAAGAAACGAAACAAACTGGCTTCTGGAAAGTTTGACAATCAGTTCGGCAGTGTTCTCAAGATCTATTGACTGGTGCTTTTTATCATCCAATGCACTTGCCAGAGCGGATGCTGTCATAGATGGTTGTTTTGTTGCAAGTGTTGAGTGTGTAACGAAAATCAAAATAAAACTCAACGAGTAATTCAGACTGTATAACAAACCCTGAACTAATGGCGCCACCTTGAAATGAAGTAAGAACTTAATCCATGTTGTAAATGAAATAATAAGTCCTCCTCCCATGGATTGCTTGAGGAAATGAAAATACTCTTTAGGTGTATTGGTAATGTAATGTTCACCGGTTTGCCCCGTATGTTCAACAACTTGGTAGGCTAACATTTCAGTGTTTGCCCTTATATGACGACGAATTCCTCTTTTCTGATTTTCATAACGCACCATGCCGGTAAACAGCTGTACTGAAAAGGTTAAACGTTCTTCCTTCTTTTCGGCCATCATCGATCCTAGAATTCGCAGCAATCGCTCAATATTTTGATCAATACGAAGTAATAAATAAGCAAGACTAATACTTACACCTTCTTTCTTCTGATTTCGTCGCACTTGTTCAACAGCACTTCGGCATTGATTTAACAACACTTTAATATGCTTGCAATGCTGAATCACTGTTTCCTTTTCTGCATCAGGTGTAGTGGCCTCTTCCACAAACTTGTTTACTTCATAAGAAATTGCCTGAAATGATGAGTTGTAGCTTTCAATATGTGGCAACCGAACAATGATTTCGGGCTCCAAACCCAACGAAGTAATTCTACTGGCAATGATCTGCACTGAAGAATACAATGAAGGATAAAATTCATCTGCTACAAATTTATTCTTGTTGTTTTCAAAACCCAACAACTCAAATAATTCTCTCCAGGTTTTTGGATCAATTGCCTCAATCCAGATGTAATCATCACTTCGGTGAAACACATCTACAACAACACTCAATAATTCATCCTTATCAACTGTTGCCGGTAATATCTTTTCATTAAAGCGCCTGAATAATTCAGAAAAGAAACTCTGATTTGCTGATATTCCAAGTTCAGTGAATAATCTTATCTGGTTTTTAGAATGAACAACCCGCTTAATAAACAGCTTAAAATGATCCAGTAATTCTTTATTATTCTTAAACAGTTGTATTATCTTGTTTAGGGCAAGCTGGGAAGAGGCAGATTCACTTACTTTTCGAGGGCGTATTGCATCAACAAGGTCAACTAATTCGTCGACACCTGCTTCCTTGGGATATTGTTTTATATAGTGTAATGATTCTTCTAATGTATGCATGAAAGCTGTTTTTCAGATTTTAACTGTTAATTATTAATTGCCGAAAGTTCCGCTGATTCTGCTGCAAAGATAAAGATGAATTTTTTATAGCTTCGATGTTGCTATCTTTGCGCCCGTGGGAAAGAATAAATTACGTCAATTCGCAGAGTTAGATACGTTTCATAACGTGTTTCAAAAAGATGGCTCCCTAAAAGGTAAATGGAGCACCGAATTTTTCAAAAACGATCATCCAATTGTACTTGAACTCGCCTGCGGTAAAGGCGAATATACCGTAAATCTGTCTAAAAAATTTCCGGAGAAGAACTTTATTGGTATCGATCTTAAGGGGAACCGACTATGGACGGGTGCTAAAATGGCTATAGAAGAGCAAATTAACAATGTTGCATTTCTCCGTATTCAGATCGAACATTTGCAATCCTATTTTGAACATAATGAAGTAGATGAAATTTGGATAACCTTTCCTGATCCTCAGCCCCAGGTAAGTCGTGAAAAGAAAAGATTGACTTCGATGCGTTTCCTGGAAGTTTATCGACCAATATTAAAGGAGAATGCCATTATTCACTTAAAAACCGATAACGATCAGTTATATGAATACACGTTAGAAGTTATTGCTGATAATAAATTGGACCTATTGGCAAACACAAATGATGTATATAATTCAGCATTATTGGATGATGTACTTCAGATAAAAACATATTACGAACGCAAGTACCTGTCACAAGGAAAAAATATCAATTATGTAAGATTTAGGCTTTAACTTATTGCGGGGTTCGGGTTTTTAATTACGGATTTCGGGTTAGGGTTTACGAATTCTTTGCTTAATTGAGAATTATAATTAACTCCAAATGCAATCAACTTATAACACGCAACCCGAAGCCCGTAATGAATTCTTAAATGAATTAAAGTTTCTCGCCAAAGCAAAGATCACCGGCGTCGCCTAAACCAGGTACGATGTACGCTTTAGAAGTTAGTTCTTCGTCTACAGCACCCAACCATAGATTGGCCTTTGGCAAATGAGCGCGCACATGTTCAATTCCTTCGATACTGGCAATAATGCTTACCAAGTGTAGTTCTTTTATATCAAAGCGAGCCATTAGCTCCTTACAAACAATCACCATTGATTTACCGGTAGCCAACATAGGGTCCGATACAATTACTATGCGATTGGTCATATCAGGTGTGGAAAAATACTCTACTTTTATCTCAAACTCACTGTTTTTCTTATTTTTCCTGTATGCAGCAATATAAGCAGAGTCTGCTCTATCAAAATAATTCATAAAACCCTGATGCATGGGCAATCCAGCTCTTAAAATAGTAGCAAGAACCGGCTGTTCTTTTAGTAAGGGAACTGTAGCTACTCCGAGTGGTGTCACTATTTCTTCACTGGTGTAAGTCATCTTTTTGCTTATCTCATAAGCGAAGATCTCACCTAAACGCTCCAGATTTTTTCGAAAACGCATGCGGTCACTCTGAATATCAATATGACGCAGCTCCGCTAAAAAATGGTTGGCTATTGAGTTAGTTTTACTGAATATAGTAATCATAATGAGCGTTTATTGGTCTAAGTTAATGAAAAAAGTGTTGTATTAATGTTCTTAATTTTCAAACGAAATAGTATTTCTCACCCTACAAAAGAAACATGTAGTAAGCAAACCAAAAATGAGGAAAGACAGGTTTCTGAAAGATTCGGCAATAAATTTTCTGAAAATTAAACAAAAACTTAATTTACGCTGATTTTCTGCTGACATACGGTTGTCACACCCCTTGTGCAATTTTGCCCTGTCCATCAAATTTTAATGGATTGATAAAAGATTTACACGATTAACTAATCGTTGTAAATCAAAAATGATTATTTATTGTTCTGCTTATATTTGACTTACATGAAATTTCAACTTACTTCAGAATATAAACCCACAGGAGACCAGCCGGAAGCAATTCGTCAGCTTGTCGAAGGTGTAAACAACGGTGAATTGTTTCAAACGTTACTAGGAGTTACCGGTTCGGGAAAAACGTTTACGGTTGCCAATTTGATTGAGCAAACCCAACGTCCGACGCTTATTCTCAGCCACAATAAAACACTGGCAGCACAATTATATGGAGAATTTAAACAGTTCTTCCCGGGTAATGCTGTTAATTACTTTGTTTCTTATTACGATTATTACCAACCGGAGGCTTACATGCCTACCACAAATACCTATATTGAAAAAGACCTGAAGATTAATGAAGAGATTGAGAAATTACGTCTGAGAACTACGTCTGCTTTAATGTCCGGACGCAGAGATGTAATTGTCGTTTCTTCTGTTTCCTGTATTTATGGTATGGGAAATCCCGAAGATTTTGCGAATTCGGTTTTTCGAATAGGAGTAGGTACGCGCATCAGCAGGAATGCTTTCTTACATCGTTTGGTAGAAATTCTTTACTCACGTACTACTGCTGATTTCAGGCGGGGAACGTTCAGGGTAAAAGGAGATACTGTGGATGTTTATCCTGCCTATGCTGACTTTGCATATCGCATTTCTTTCTTTGGTGATGATATTGAAGAACTGAGTGTTATTGATCCTATTTCAGCAAAAACGCTGGAACGTATGGATCATTTGGCCATATTTCCGGCTAATCTTTTCGTTACGCCCAAGGAGAAAATGACCAAGGCTATTTGGTCGATTCAGGATGAACTTCAAATGCGTCTTCACCAGTTAACCGAAGATAAGCGCTTTTTGGAAGCTAAACGATTGGAAGAAAGGGTGAACTATGACCTGGAAATGATGCGTGAATTGGGCTATTGTTCGGGTATTGAGAACTACTCTCGTTTCTTTGATGGCAGACAACCGGGCATGCGTCCATTCTGTTTGCTGGACTATTTTCCGGATGACTTTTTATTGGTGATCGATGAAAGTCACGTTACCGTTCCACAAATAAGGGCTATGTACGGAGGCGACCGTTCACGTAAAATCTCATTGGTTGAGTACGGATTCCGTTTACCAGCAGCTTTGGATAATCGTCCGCTAAATTTCAATGAATTTGAAAGTTTAACCAGTCAAACAGTATACGTAAGTGCAACACCTGGAGATTATGAACTTGAAAAAACTGAAGGTGTAGTGGTTGAACAAGTTATTCGTCCGACTGGTTTATTAGATCCAATAATCGAAATAAGACCAGTTCAAAACCAGGTGGATGATCTATTAGATGAAATAGACATCACTGTTAAGAAAGGTGACCGTGTTTTGGTTACTACCCTTACCAAGCGAATGTCGGAAGAACTGGCTAAGTACATGGATAAACTGGGCATCAAGTGTCGTTACATCCATTCTGAGGTTAAAACATTGGAACGAGTAGAAATTTTACGAGGATTACGACTTGGTGAATTTGATGTATTAATTGGTATCAACTTACTTCGTGAAGGACTTGACTTACCAGAGGTTTCATTAGTGGCCATTTTAGATGCTGATAAAGAAGGTTTCTTAAGATCTGACCGCGCGTTGATACAAACCATTGGTCGTGCCGCCCGGAACCAAGATGGACGTGTGATTATGTATGCCGATTCAATTACCGATTCAATGGATCGCACCATAACAGAAACCAACCGTCGTCGCGAAAAGCAGATTCAATACAATGAAGAGAATGGCATCATTCCTACAACTGTTCGCAAAGAAAAAGCGGCTATCATTGAACAAACTTCGGTAATTGATTTTAAAGGAGGCATTCAACAAGTTTATGTGGAGAATGAAACACCAACCCTTGCTGCTGATCCGATAGTTGAATACATGACCAAGCCTGAACTTCAAAAATCAATCGATAATACACGTAAAGAAATGCAGAAAGCAGCTAAAGAAATGGATTTCTTGCTGGCTGCCAAGTTACGTGATGAAATGTTTGCTTTGGAAACGATGATGAAAGAAAAGTTTGAAGTATAAGCTACTAATTATAAACTAAATGCAGATTTTTAAAGTTATTTTAAAAATTTTTCTAACAAAAGTTAATGTCGCCACAGAGCGACATTTTTCGTTCTTATACTCTTTTAAAAGCCATAGTTAATCAGAACGCCTTTCTTATATTATTTTCCTTTTTCTAAAATGCCAGAAGCCATGCCGGATCAGGACAATTCGCAAGGTATTTATCTCTTTCGGACAGTTTGCATACACCGGGATAATCGCCATAATAACCTTCCATATTAATAATTAATTGAAAATGAAGATGCGGAGGCCAGCCGCCATTAACCGTGTAATCACCTAAACTGGCTATTTTCTGCCCAGCGTTTATGTGCATTCCTTCTGCTAATCCAGCAAGACTTTCAAGGGAAAGGTGTCCGTATAATGAATAAAATTCAAAACCTTCAACCTGATGCTTAAGAATAATTGTCGGACCATAATCACCAAAATTGTCATTATTTTTGAAGCTATGAACAACACCGTCAATAGGAGCATAGATCACAGTTCCGGCAGGTCCCCAAATATCAATACCTAAGTGTAATCTTCGTGGTTCTTCGCCCGTGTCAAAGTGACTGCTAACGCCATAAATCTCTCTGTACTCGTCATAACCACCAATACCAAACTTCGAACCGGAGTTTATGCGTTTTGCATCCACCCAATCGGAGAATTTGTGAATATCAGCAATAACATCTAAAGTCAACTCGCCATTTATCTTTTGAAAACTAACTTGAAATAGCTTTTCAGAAGTGGGATCGAAATCAACAACAGATGCTTTCTTGGTATTTAACAGAATTGTTTTTAATGTTTGTATATCAGCAATCATAAACAGCCCCCTTTCCTATTTTAGATTCAAAATACTAAATGTTCATCAAAGTGAAGAAAACCGAAGATTTTATCCTGGATTACACTCCTGCTAATTCATAAACTCCAGGCTGCTTTCGATCGTGCATTCGCTCCAAAATTGCTCGTGGAAGTTCAGTGATATCCTTCTCGTTATATTTTATTATCGACCAATAATAGGGCTTCAATTCACTCTTATCAGCCAAATCATCAAATGCAGTTTTCTCTGTCGATGCAACAATTAATGGTAAGCCCCATTGAATGCAGGTATTCCATATAGGTTCTGCTTGTTGAAAACCATCAGTGCTTGTTACGATAACAAACTGTACATGCAATTGATTAACATCCAGAAAACGTGTTAACTCTTTGTACCTAATTTTCTTTGTAAAGCGTTTTCCATTAAGGGATGATGCACCTTTATCATTTTTATGATCAAACACTATTACCAAATCATTGAAATTTGCAGCATTTAATGCAGTTACCAGATTGTCTCCAGGCTGTCCTGCCCCTCCGACCAATACTATCATGAAACGAAAAGATTTTCTTGTGGTTTTGTAATGATTCCTTTTTCGGCAGCAATAGCAAACATTGTTTGAATTGCTTTGCGTCCTTCTATTCCTAAATCGATGGAAAACTTGTTTACATAAGTTGTAATGTGTTTATACATCACCTCTTCATCCATTTCTTGCGCATGAGCGCGGACAAATTCCAACGGTGCTTTAGGGTTCTTACAAGCAAACTCAACACTCTCTTTGATCAAGCGATTTACCTTTTGTTGGATTTCTAAAGGGAGCGCTCTTTTTACACAAATACCACCTAACGGAATCGGCGAACCCGTTAATTGTTCCCAATACTCACCTAGGTCAATTACTTTCTTTAACCCTTTTTGTTGATAGGTAAATCGGTTTTCATGTATAATTAATCCCAGATCAATTTCATCATTCAGCAATTGAGGCTCTATTTCCGAAAAAACTAATTCCTGCTTTTGCTTCGCTTCAGGGAATGCCAGGCTTAACAAAAAGTTGGCTGTTGTATATTTACCTGGAATACCAATTTTACGTTCATTCACTGCAGAAGAAACACGTTGCACGAGTTTAGTAACCGGCTCGCGGCCACTGCATGCAGCAATCCGATCTTTATCCGTCATTGTTTCTTCACAAACATCCGTTTTTGAGATTAACAACGGCCCAACTCCAAACCCAAGCGCACTACCTGCATCAAGCAACGCATACTTGTCGGCAGCGTAGGCAAAAGCATGATAGCTTAATTTCGTAATATCCAGTTCACCTCTGAATGCTTTTTGATTCAACGTTTCAACATCATCAAAAAACACTTCAAAATCCAGCCCCTCTGTATCGATCTTTTTATTTACCAGTGCATCGAAAATAAAAGTATCGTTTGGACACGGAGAAAACCCTAATGTTAGTTTCATTGTCGTTATTTTATCTGTATGTAACGATCTGTCAATCGTTTTAATTCTGCATTTAAATTTTTTATAGCAAGCGGAATGTTCCAAGATTCCCGATTTCTGCGTTCAACATAATTAGAAATACTTCTCAGTTGTACACATTTAACTCCTTCGCTTAAACACACATAAAAAAAGGCGGCTCCTTCCATGGATTCTACTTCAGCCGGAAACAGCTTCAACGCTTTAGCAATACTCACCTCATTTCCATGTACCTTATTAACGGTTATGCCTCCTACTTTTGGCAGTTCCTCCATAAGAAAGGAATTTTCAAGTCTTTTGTTTTTGAATGGAGCATCATCTGGACTTACAAAGCCCATGCTAAACAAGTCGATAAAGTTTTCTCCATCTTCGGCTCCTAATTCAGGAAAACCATCTGAAATCACCTCAACCACGCTTCCCAACTCAATAGAGCCATCAAAGCTTCCGGCAATACCTACATTTATCACCAAGTCATACTTTTCAGCGGATAGTTTACGGGTAAGCTGATAAGTAGTAGCGACCATACCCACTCCGGTAATCAATACATCACAAGCGGGATTAGTATCAAGGAAGGGTCGGATCTCAGCCTCGGTGGCGGCAACTACTAATATTTTCATGAAGGGCAAAAATAAAAGACTAAAAGGAATAAATGCACGCAAAGTCGCAAAGACGATAAGAATAATCTAATCTTGAGATAAGTTTAAGAAAATGGGGACTCGCAAAGTCGCTAAGGATATCTATTTTATGGATTAGTATTCGATCTGGCTAAAATCATATCGTAAATTATTCTTGGCGTCTTAGCGGCTTTGCGCCGGCACCATAGAATCTTTCCTTCTTTTTTCCTAAATTTCAATTCCTAAAACCCTCATCATTTTTTATTGTTAACTAATGGATAATCAAAATTTTTTCCAACAGGTGTATGAAGTTGTTCGTTTAGTTCCTCCGGGAAGGGTTACCTCTTACGGAGCAATTGCGAAATTCCTGGGGGCTCCCGGAGCTTCAAGACAGGTGGGCTGGGCCATGAATGGCGCAGGTAGTTTGAAACCTCCCGTGCCAGCACATCGAGTTGTAAACAGAAATGGAGAACTATCCGGCAAGCACTTTTTCACACCTCCTTCATTAATGGAAGATTTACTAAATCAAGAAGGAATTACCGTAGTAAACGATAAAATTCAGAATTTCAAGACACATTACTGGGATCCGGAAGTAGAGTTATTGTAGTCAAGAGCTTAAATAAAAATCGGTGTAATCCATTATAACACCACTAACAAGAAAAATCGGTGTAATCGCCAAATAAAATTTATGGGAAAGTTAATAAACGAATTCAATGATTACCGCACACGCATGAATGAGCGTGTGATGGAAACTGCCAATACTAACATAAAGCGTTTTTATGCACTTGATACTACCTCTTACGCGGAAGGGGCTTTAGATGTTAAAACCAAGGAATTATTGGGTTTAGTTGCATCAATGGTTTTACGTTGTGATGATTGTATTAAATATCATCTGGGCAAATGCAAAGAGGCAGGTGTCAATCATGAAGAAATGAATGAAACCTTTATGATTGCCATGCTGGTGGGAGGCTCCATTGTTATTCCGCATTACCGCAGAGCTGTTGAATATTGGGATGAATTAAACGAAGAATAGCTAACACTATAGAAATGAAATTTACATATTATGGACACTCTTGTTTTTCCATTGAAACAGGTGGCAAAACCTTATTATTTGATCCTTTTATTACAGGGAATGAGTTGGCTAAACATATCGATGTAAGTAAAATTAAGGCTGATTATATCCTTATCTCACATGCCCACTCGGACCATACGGCTGATGTTGAATTTATAGCTAAAAATACAGGCGCCAAAATTATATCCAATTTCGAAATCGTAAGTTATTATGAAGCAAAAGGCTTTCACGGTCATCCAATGAATTTTGGAGGAAAATGGAACTTTGATTTCGGAGTGGTGAAATATGTACAGGCCTTGCATAGCAGCAGTTTCGGCGATGGAACATATGGCGGCGAGCCGGGAGGTTTCATCATTACTTCCAATGGCAAAACCGTTTATTACGCTGGCGACACTGCACTATTCTCAGACATGCAACTGTTTGGTCGTTTACATGCCATTAACTGGGCTATTTTACCTGTTGGAGACAATTTCACCATGGACGCACAACAAGCTGCAGTGGCATCATCAATGCTTAATTGTGACAAAGTGATTGGGGTACATTATGATACCTTCGGATTCATTAAAATTGACCACGAGGCCTCGAAACAATTGTTTGCTGTAGAAGGAAAAGAGTTACATCTTGTTCCGATTGGCAATAGCCTGAACCTTGAATAATAAAGAGTTAATTAAGATAAATTTTTCGGCTCCTCTGACCAGATTGAACAGAGGAGCCGGAATTTATTTAATCCCTTAGAATAGAATATACATAGGAATCCATTATTTCATTATTTTTTATCACGCTGAAACGCAATATGGC
>RCUQ01000579.1_pt1 | contig 16118 bp, 20 predicted proteins | sample 2166351 | NCBI WGS metagenome assembly RCUQ01 (sample SAMN09932597, study PRJNA488358) | compost metagenome | feature: garden; material: soil; isolation source: compost soil in acetonitrile-enriched culture | place: Germany: Experimental Botanical Garden Goettingen | collected 2016-01-27
ATTATGGATATGCGGAATTTACTGCGAACATTGATACCATAATTCTTGGCAGAAAAACTTACGATTGGGTGCTTAGAGAAATTGGCGCTTCTCATTACGATAATGGAGAAAGAGATGTTTATGTTATCACAAGGAACGAACGACCAGGTGTTGGTAGAACCAAGTTTTATACAGGAAACCTAGCTGAATTAGTGCAAGAACTTAAAAAAGGAAACGGTAAGAATATATATTGTGATGGTGGTGCCGAAATAGTGAACGAACTTTTGAAAGACGATTTGATTGATGAATTTATTATTTCAATTGTTCCGGTATTGGTTGGTAACGGAACACGACTTTTCAAGGACGGCAGACCCGAACAGTTGCTTGAATTTGTAAAGTCAAAAACTTTCGACACAGGTTTAACACAACTGCATTACAGACGAAAGAAGTAGCTAAAACAGCCCAAACCGTTATCAGCAATTTTAAAACACTAAATAAAAAAAGACACTAGATGAACCAGCAGTATATAATTTTCGGAATTATTGCAATTGGAGTAATTGTTTTAATCCTGGCTTGGAATAAGCTGAAAAATCAAAAGCCCCAACCAGACACAGATACAAGGAGACCTTCGGAAAACATTTTTCCAACTGCCAAAGTGACTAACGACAAACTTGTAATAATTGAAGATATCAGTGAGAATGACATTAAAAAAATACTGCAAGAGCTTTGTAATTCATATAACAAAGAAACGTATCAGGCTATTCCAAGGTTGACAAAACTATCAGACAAGAAGTTTGCTATAACTTTCCCATACGACATAGACTTTGAAATCTACTGTTATCTCATCAACTATTTAAATTATCCAATAGGATTTGATAGACAATTTAAAACTATTGGCTGGACCACTACAAAATCAACTGATAGCTGGGTAACTGAAAAAAGTGCGAATAAAAATGTAATGCTATTTATAAGCGACTTTGACACCGAGTATGATAATGTCTTCTTGACGACAACTGATAATATCGGATACAAACTTGGTTTTGCAATGGGTGAAGAAATGCAGTTATTGGATAAACCCGAGAAGAATTATATAAAACAGCCATTAAATATCAGTGAATTAGCAACAAAAGAATATGCCGACTTCAAATAAAGCTGCTATGTTGCACGAATTTGGGTCAGAAGGGATGTAGCTAGTACATCATTCAAACATTATGTCACGACTTTTTCTTTTTATTTTACTTTTTTCAAGACAAACAGCTGTTGGACAGTTTGTTGATTCAATCTCAAAATTTACATTTTGTTACGATAAAGGCTTTTATACATTTGGTCATTCGGGACACTATTCAATAAGTGAAATAATTGAATACTCAAAATCGAATAATGCTAACTTTCAGATTATAAGCCATATTCAACTTAAAAAATATTATCACTCAGAAACTAAGTCTATAATAATTGATACGATAAGACTTAAAAGCCTAAAGGCACCAATACCATTTAACAAAACAGAGAAATTAATGACGGAATTAAATATTTCCAGAGATAATTTTAATGCGACTTATGTTAGGCCTTTTCTGAATGCTCCTGCAAAAAACGAAATTACTTCAGTAGCAAAAAACATGATCTGATATGGAAGTTTGACAATGAGTATTCGGACAGAAAGGATAGAAGGGAATTATTTAAAAACATAAATAGATTTTCACTACTCGATACATTTCTGCTAAAGAAAAAACCAAACCTTGAATATGATCTTGTTATTAATGATACCTGGAACAGCCTTTCAATTACTTGCATTGGAACCACTGATACAATTGAATACAGAAGTCAGTTTTTTGAACTGCTTGGACAACCGGTATCAAAATATGTAAACAAAAACTATAGTGATGGCAAAAGATTTATTAATCTTGAAATTAATAATAGTATTCAAAGAATCGTTCCGGAGGATTCTTTGATCAGCCAAGCAGTTGATCTGAATCAACTAAAGGAAGAGTATATAATGTGGTATATAAAAGAAAAAATGTAGCAGAAAACAAGGGCTTAATGGTAAGCTCAGCAAACTGCCATTAATATCATCCCGTAGATAAATAAGACTAAAAATGGCTGCGTGATATAAGGTTCGGCGTTATACGGGCTAATTCCAACACTCTCCTTTGTCAACTCTGACAAGCTATGCAAACATGGAATTTAATGCTTATATTAAACTTGAAGATAAAACCAACTACCGAAACCCAAGCGGAAATTTTAGTCAACATTTAACGGAGATGCCGAAAACCGGATAGAGTAGGCAATTAATCAATAAAAATGCTTATGGAAACTCAAGTTAATCATCCTACTCCTGACAGTATCATGCAAATAGGTACAGGTTTTTGGGCCTCAAAAATTCTATTGAGCGCTGTAAGATTTCAACTGTTTACAACACTTGCCGAACGAAAAACGATGACCGCAGCCGAAATAAAATCTCATTTAGGATTTAAATGCACCGATAGAAATGTGTTCGATTATTTAGATGCCCTGACTACTTTTGGCTTTCTTAATCGCGAGGATATTTTAGAAACCGCGAAATATTCAAACAATGCTAATACTGATTTCTTCTTAGACAAAAAGAAGCCAACCTATATTGGTGGACTCCTCGAAATGTTAAACAACAGGCTGTATGGCTTTTGGGGTAACCTGGAAGAAGGACTGTTAACCGGACAGCAACAAAATGAAACGAAAGCAGGAGACGATCTTTTCAAAAAACTGTATGAAGATCCTGATAGGCTAAAGGAATTTATACACGCAATGAGCGGAATCCAAATGGGGGCTTTTATGGCACTGGCTCAAAAATTCGATTTTTCAAACTATAAAACATTAGTAGATATTGGAGGGTCGGCGGGCTTACTTTCATTGCTGGTGGCTAAACAACAGCCGCATATGAGTTGTATCTCATGGGATTTACCTGTGGTTGCTCCGGTTGCAATTGAAACGATTCAGCAATTTCAACTGCAAGATCGTGTAAAAACTGCCAATGGAGATTTCTTTAAGGATCAGTTCCCCCAAGCTGACGTGATAACGATGGGAAATATTCTGCATGACTGGGATGAAAAAACTAAATTAATGCTTATCAGGAAAGCCTATGATGCATTACCCGAGGGCGGTGCATTTGTGGCTATTGAAGGCATTATAGATGATGATAGAAACAAAAACGCTTTTGGTTTGATGATGAGCATTAATATGCTTATTGAAACAGGAAGCGGCTTTGATTATACATTTGCTGATTTTAATAAATGGGCAAAAGAAATAGGTTTCAGATCGACTTCATTACTGCCATTAGCCGGCCCTACTAGTGCTGCAATAGCTTATAAGTAAAAACGTCCTCATATAGACAGCGATAGCGGTTTATTATTTGACACTTCATCGTTTTTAAATGGACTATTTGCAAAAAATAATCGGAGACTTTGAAATCCACTCGGTTGAAGGAATCAAAGAATGCTTTGAAAATGGTGTTGGTCCCAATCGGCTTCATAAAGGTAAACCCCTTATCTACGAAATGATAAGTATGTATTTGCGTGGTCCTAAGTTCAAAAAATGTATTCAAGTTTTCGTAGATTTTGGTTTGAAATTCGATGATAAGGTCTTATTGGCCGTTTTGCTCGATGACGCTGCAACACTTGAAAAACTACTAACTGGAAATCCGGAGTTAATGGCTAAAAAGTATTCCTTAGACTGCACTTTTACTCCACTTTATGAAGTGTCTCTTTTACATATCTGTGCAGAGTATAATCATTTGAAATGTGCAAAATCGTTAGTAAAGTTGGGTGTTGATATTAACACAAAAGCTGGGCTTGATAATAATGGTTTTGGTGGGCAGACTCCAATTTTTCATACGGTCAATCAACATGATAATGCTTGTATTGATGTAATGAATTTTCTAGTATCTCAGAATCCCGACCTCTCATTAACTGTTTCAGGACTAATTTGGGGTAATGGATACGAATGGGAAACATTTATTCCTTCTGTTAATCCAATAAGCTATGCGATGATGGGTCTGCTCCGACAATTTCAAAGAACTGAGCAGCAGATTTATGAAGTTGTATCGATATTACTAAAAGCGAATTGCGGAATAGATTATTTTCCGGCAAATGTTCCGAACAAGTATTTAAGTAGCTAATATTGTGATGCGCAAACAGACTTGATATTTTGAGAGGACTTGTTTGTTATAAATTCGATTGGAGGATTTATATTTCATCACATTTCAAAATATCTAACCTTATAGCACTCATCAAGAAAGAGCTTAATGCACCTTTACCTTAGACTAAGAATTGTTTTAATATTAATTTTAATGACTATGACCTTCTCAGGGTCATTCGCATGCATTTGTGCAACTCGGTTAGGAAAGGCAATTGATCCAGACTTTGAAAAAGCTGAACTGATTTTTATAGGGAAAGTCATAAAATCAACGGACTCAACATATAAATTTCAAATTATTGAACATTTTAAAGGGACAATTGGCAACCCAGTTGAGGGTTCTTCATTTCTTGCGTGCTCTACAATTCGAAGTTTACCCAAAGGGGAGGTTTGGTTAGTGTATGGGAGTTACATAAATCAAAAGATCGAAATAAGTAATTGTTCCAGAAGTAGACCTCTAGTATGTGTTCATGACTCTCATCCTGAATTAATAGCTGAAATCTATAGATTTAATTATGAGAGATTTGGTAGTTTTCGGGATGAGATTGAATTCTTACGAAAGAAAAGAGAAGATTATCAGTATAAACTCACGACGCAAGATCCTGTTTGGAGACAGAAAATCACAATTAATATTGTATTTGGAGCATTTTTAGTGTGGACAACATTAACTATAGTATCGGGGTTCATATTTAGAAAGTTTAATGAAAGCTAACATGCAACTTGGTTGTTCTACCGAATCAACATATTTTAGTTTCGTAGTAACCGTTAAACGCGGTTTATTTTGCCCAGACAAATTAAGATAAAATAGTGTTTGTCATATAAATCCTATGACCAAAGTTCCCGATATCCAAAACATCATAGAAAAATATAAAATCGGTCATCGTTATTTTATTTTGGTTCTCTCTAAATACATTAGCTCTATATGTTGACAACTGATTAATTAGTAACTATGAGAGGCAAAGCGAATAAGAGAAAAAGGATCGCGTTAAAATCTACTTATGTTTCCATTTTTGAGCCTGTTAAAAGCAACTAAATGATTCAAAAAAGCATCGACACTCATTCTTAATCACTATTAACACGCTATTTCGTCAAATAAATACCTTCTCTGTAATCAGCACAGAACATATTTTGTACTTATACTCATCCTTGGAATTCATTCAAAAACCAAGGATGAGTTTTTTCTTAAAAATACTTGTGCAAGTAAATGCTTGCATTTATATTTGCAAGCAAATACTTGCATAATATGGAAGCGCGAAGAGATGTTTTTCAGGCAATAGCCGACCCTACAAGACGAGCAATAATAGGTATGATAGCCCTACAACCTGTGAATGTTAACACCATTGCAGAGCAATTTGATGTTAGTCGCCAGGCTATTTCCCTGCACCTTAAAATTCTTTCCGAATGTGGCTTGTTAAACATCAAGCAAATTGGCCGAGAGCGCTTATGTGAAGCAAAGCTTGAAAAATTAAATGAGGTGCATGAGTGGGTTGAACAGTATCATAAGCTATGGACAGGAAGATTAAAGGCACTCAAAGACTTTGTAGAACAAGAAGAACTGCAAGCTAAGAGTGCAAAAGCAGTCGATAAGAAAATAAATAAGAACGTCAATAAATCTAAAAAATAAGCTATGGAAAATCGTGTAAAAAACAAGGAGGTTTTTATAGAAGAAACCTTTAACGCAAGTGTTGAAAGGGTGTTCAATGCTTGGACCGATCCTGAAAAATTAATGAAATGGTTTGCGCCTGATGGCTGCACTATCCATTTCAAAACACTAAACATTGAGAACGGTGGACTATTTCACTCGTGTATTTCTAATCCTCAATATGGAGACTGTTGGTGTATTGGAGAATACAAAGAACTTGTGCCTAACTCAAAAATCGTCTTCACAATGATTAATGCGGATGAAAATGGCGAGCCTATAAACCCGGCTGCAATTGGAATGGATCCGGATTGGCCTGGTGAAACACTTGTTACAGTAACACTAACTGAAGAAGGTGGAATGACAACCTTGCGGTTACGACAAACCGTTTCGCAAGAATTAGCTAAGAAAACCGGTGCATACCCAAGTTGGTTGCAAATGCTAAATAACATGCGAGCATTACTTAATTAAAACTGATAACATGAAAAGGACAATCATCTATGCTGTTTTCGTGCTTCTGATCCTGGAGTCGTGCAATAAAGCAAACAAATCACAAGAAAACGTTACCCAAACTAGTGCAAATGTTAAAGATTCTCTAACGTTCAAAAGAGGCTATTCAGACGTCAATGGGATTAAAATGTATTATGAGATTTATGGAAAAGGAAGCCCATTAGTTTTAATTCACGGAGGCGGCTCAACTATCCAGACAACCTTTGGGAGAGTAATTCCTCAATTGGCTAGAGACAGACAGGTAATAGCAGTAGAATTGCAGGCACATGGACGGACAAGCGACAGAAGCGCAGATTTGACATTCGAACAAGATGCCGACGATGTGGCCGCGCTGCTCAAAAACATTGGAATTGATAAAGCAGATTTTTTCGGGTTTAGCAACGGCGGTACGACCACCATGCAAATTGCCATTCGCCATCCCGAAATAGTTAATAAGATTATACTAGGCTCCACTCTTGCTAAACGCAATGGAGTGCCTGAACAATTTTGGGGGTTTATGAAGCAAGCACGATTAGAAAACATGCCCCAACAATTGAAAGAAGCCTATAAACAAGTTGCTCCAGACAGTAATGGCCTGCAAGTAATGCACGATAAGGATGCAAAAAGAGTAATAAATTTTAAAGATATAACAGACGAAAAGATCAGCTCAATTAAAGCCCCAACTTTAATTATCATCGGCGACAAAGATGTCATCACACCTGAACATGCTCTCGAAATGCACCAGCTAATAGCCAATTCACAATTAGCAATAATTCCGGGTGCACATGGCGAATACATTGGCGAAATAACAACGATAAAAGGGAATTACAAGGAAACAGATTTTGTGATCCCAATGATTGAAAAATTTTTACAATGATTAAGGGTAAATAGGTTCTGAAAATGTAATTAATATCTTTACTGCACGGCAGATTAATCTACATGTGGAAATAGCTATTTCACGTGGTGGCAAAACATAATCTGTAGCATCTAATCATCTCTTATGAAGCAGTATTTATTATTTTTCCTTCTGTTTCTTTATGGTTGTAACCCAATCCGGAAGGATAAAGATCTAAAATGGAAAACAATCGAAATAGGTGATTTCCTTTTTGACTTTCCTTCAGATTTTAAGCTTGTTAAGGACAAGGGAGTTGATTCGAATGTGGGAAGGGTAGTAGGGGATAGCTTAGTTTTTAATTATGATTTTGGATACTATTCTTCCCAATTAACTAAAACACCTAAGGATTGCTTAGACAGTAATTTAATAACCTACCATGCAGGAGAAAAGTTTACGAAACCGGGAATTATCTATGATAAAAATAACTGGCCCAAAGTGAGATTGTTAAAACTTAGACAGGCGACAATACATGATAGCACTTTAGGTCAGGGATGTGATTACGTTGCAATATGTGAATACAAAAAACAAAAGTTTGATTACCCCATCTTTTTGGCGGTTGAAACAAAAAATAAAATTTTCATAATAGATACTCTTGATAATATCTACCGGAAAATCGTCTATCCCCAGAAGTATGAACCAAATAATGTAATAGGTGTTCATGTTCATAAACTTACTGGTTATAATCAAAACATAAACAATTATTTGGGTTTAACCTTAACAGCAGCAACCGTATCAAGAGAACAACAAGAGCTGGTATTGCAGATTATTGGAACAATGAGAGCTAAGCCAGTTAATTAGCAAATTAGCCAAGTTATATCCCAAATTATGTATTGATCTATGAAGCAATTGATAACTGTTATTTTATTTGTATTAACCTTATCTGGTTTGAGTTATGCTCAGGACCTTAATTATCGCCTTTGTATTAAAAATAAATGCAGCAACACAATAGTTAAGGATATTTTTTATACACTTCAAAAAGGGGGTAGCAATTATATCCCTGATACAAATGGAGTTACAAGGTTACCTGAGGCAGGGGCCTACATTTTAAGGTCGGCCAGTTTTAGTGATGTTATTGAATTGAATTTTCAAGATTATAAAAGTTATTGTGACACTTTGAATGCAGATGAAATTATTGAATGTCTTGAACCTACAACAAGACCACGATTTATAGGATTTTGTTGTTGTGATTTCACTCCTTGTGAAGGATATAAAATTGACCGATTTAATAACGGACAAGTTCGAATTGAGTCACAATTTCGTAATGGTATTCCAATTGGAAAATTTAAAAGATATAATCAGTCTGGTAAGCTGGTAGAAGTTACTACCTATAGTAAGAAAGGAAAAAAGAGGAAAACGGTGATTTGCTGAATGGTAAGCTAACGATATAAAATTTCTGCAACCTTATTACATTACCTGAATGCTATGCAAAACATTATCGAAAAGTATAAAAAAGGACATCGATACTTTATAAACCTGAGTTTTGAGGGATTTTCCAAAATGACAGGGCAAATTCTTGTTGCCTCAATTTTTGATAATTGCAACATTTCGGTTGATTGCTCACATACAGACTTAACAAACGTAAAGTTCATAAACTGTAATCTAAAGAAATGTGACTTCACTCATTGCGACCTAACAAATGCCACTTTTGAAAACTGTTCCTTTGAAAATGTAGTGTTCAAAAATGCTGACCTTGACGGAACAACCTTCATTGATTGTAATAGCCATGGTCAAATGGTTTATTTAGATAAGATAACTGGGGAGCTTGAGACCATTAAACATCCTTTGGTTAAAGAGTTGTACGATAATGTGCCGGAATTTAGCAAAATTGCAGATCATTTAAATGATGAACTCGATTATTTAGTTTATAGTGAATTAAGTTTGAGGTTAGTTGAAGACATCACTACGAATACTGTGATATCAGATCTTACCAAACAGTGCTTCCAATTCTTCAATTTGCTTGGAGACAGAGAAGATGAAAAACTTGATAATTTGTTAGTAGTTGGGGTTTATGAAGGCCTGTACCCCAGCAAAAAGTGTAACGACATTGCCCGACAGCTTTTGAATGGCCGCAACAATGATATTTACGAACATTGCATGAAGAACGAAAACATCCGATCGAATTTTTAAATCCTGAAATATTAAATAGTAATTAGCAACATTAAAATGGGTTTATTACCAAAACCAATATGGAAAGAGGAGTACAACTACTACTCAAAGAAATCAGTTAACGACTTACGATCAGACATTCAACACCTGTTCGATAAAACTAACGGCTGGGATTTTTCAGTTAACCTGACAGGAGCATTCACTTCAGATTTTGGATTTCAAATGACCCCAAAGTGGCAATTCACACACATAAGAAACTTTGAAAGTGAAATAGCATATCTGAATGGACGAATATTTCAAGATGAGCTAAAAAGAACAAGAGTGAAGTTTACAGTTAGACCCAACTCAATTTTTGCGATTTTCTTCTTTGCATTTCCGTTGTTTGGCCTATTCGGCTTAACAATTAATAATGTTAATGGAGACAAAAATGAAGCACTGATTGTTGGACTGGTTTTTACTTTTATGGCTCCAATTGTAATGCTGATGTTCGGTTACTTTGCTAAGAAGGGTATTAAAGATCGTTTTGTTAAAACCTTCAATCTGGAGCAAGTTGAAGTGAATTTACTATCTGCTGATAGAACCTAGTGATCTAAGTTTTCTAATCCATAAATGAGGGCAATACGATACAATTACTGTTTATATATTTGTTTTAGATTTGCTTGGATGATCTAGCATCTTCCACATTACCTTACCTTACATGAAATTCGCCACATTATATAAATGATAAAACGCTTAACATTTAGTTTATTGATACTAGGACTATTTTCCTGTAGACAGATAACTCATAAAAATGAAAGAATAGGAAAGGACGAAGTCAAAATTACCTGGGTTGAGAATTTGTCGGGTGACTTTTCGTTTAGAAACAACTGGGATTACCCGGAAGGTGTTTACATGAACGAGTTTGGACAATTAAGTTGTGACGGAATTTGTCCGCCGGAAACTGACAGAATGAAAGACGAAAACGGTAAAATACTCAGAGATTCATTAACAGCATTTTATCGGTTGGTAGACACAACGCATAAATTTTACTCAATTCATTCTGAAGCTCGGTGTTATGAATGGGCAGGAACGAATTTTATTTCCGCAAATAAAGTGAGTGTAGATACAGTTGCCTGTTTTACAGCTAATAATGCTGCCACACATACTAGTTTGAACTTGAAAATTGCTAATGATAAGTGTATTCCAACAATTGAATTAAATAGTATTACCAACGCAGGGACCAAGACATACTCTTATAAAAGAGGAGCAATAAAAATAGATAAGAATATGTGGGATAAAGGAGTTTTAAAAGCAGAATTCGACTTTGAATTTAACCATCAGGAGTCCTCTAAAGAACCTATGTATTGGAAGGGTAAGATATATACTTCAATTAATGCCAAATAAGGGAACACAAAAGCATACAACTTTTGAAAATAAAAAAACTTTGTACTTTCAGTGCAACAACATTTCCTATACTATCTGATGAATGAATATCTTAATTGTTTACAGCCATCCAAGTAAGAACTCCTACACCTTTCAGGTTTTAGAACAGCTAAAACAAGAATTGACGTGGCCAGATTGTGAATTGAAAGTTTCTGATCTGTATTCAATAGATTTTCAAACGGATATGAACGAGATTGAATATGAGAGGGAAGGGTTTGCAAGATTTGAATTACCAGTTTCAGACGATGTGAAAAATGAACAGCAAAAATTAGAATGGGCTGATTGTGTTATCTTTTTATACCCTGTTTGGTGGAGCGATTGTCCTGCGAAATTGAAAGGTTGGTTCGATCGAGTTTATTCGGTTGGTTATGCTTATAAGCAAACAGATTGGTTTCCTAAAATGAAAACCCTAAAATACGGACTTGTAATATGTACAGCCGGACACCCCAATGAGTTTTTATATGAAATAGGAATTGCCCAAAGTATGCAAAATGTGATGCTCGATGATCGGCTCGGCAAAAGATTCAATCATAAAGAAATGATCATATTAGGAGGAACAATTGATATAGAAAAAGTTAGGGGGCAACACACTGAGCAAATAAAACAATTGGCGGAGAAGATAAAAAACTACGACATCCTAAAATCATTATAAAACGAACCTATGAATATCTATGTATTTGGTAATGGAAATATCAGTTTTGATGACTTTAAGAAACATTACGAAGAAGTAATTAATCCTTATCTGAATAATGAAGAAGTGAGTTTTCTTTTATGCGATTTTAGAGGAGTTGATACGTTAATAATGGAACTCTTGAAATGTAAAACTTCAAATGTTTCGATTTATCACATTGGAGAAAGAGCAAGGTACTTACCTGATAAATTTAACACAAAAGTGGGTGGTTGGAAGATTTTGGGAGGATATGAAAACGATCAAGAAAGAGATCATGAAGTAATAAAAAAGTGCACTCATTTTATTGCAATCGACTTCAATTCCGATCATAAACGAAAAAGCGGAACAGCCAAAAATATGGAATATTGCGAGGAGTTAGGGAAGATTAGGCTGATGAAGTAACAATTAACATTATATATACTATGGGAATGTTTCTTTCAATAACAGGTGTTATTGGTAAAGCACAAGAAGAGGTATTAAGCAGTTTAACAAAATATGCGAAATCCGTCGGAGGTGGACTGGAGAAAGAGGTGCTTTCTACTGACAATTACAATTGTAGTATAATTGAAAGCGTCAATGGTAATACAACAATAATTTATCCGAATAATTATCTTGAGTGGGATACATCTTCTGAGTTTATATCCAAAGATTTAAATACTCCGGTGTTTTCATTTCATATTCATGATGGTGATCTATGGATGTATGTCTTATTTGTTAATGGTGAAATTGTTGACCAATTTAATCCGATCCCAGATTACTGGGATGGAAATATTAGTGATGATGAAATTCAAAGTTGGAAAGGGAGCGCTACGATTATTAATAAGTATGTAGAGTTTGTAAAGCCGGAAGACATTGAGAAATATTTAGTTCGATGGGACTTAGATATTGAAACAGGTGAAAAGGCCTATGAAGGAGATGAGTTTGTTCAGGAAGATTGGCAATTGCTTGATTTTATGAAAAAAATGCGTTTGCCATTTCCCCTTAATGAAAAGTGGCAGCCCAATGCTACAACATTTAAGTTATGGACAAAAGAGCTTTCTTTGAAGCAGTCAAATCCCAATGGAACGAAAGTGCCGATTAATGTTATAAAAAAGCCATGGTGGAAGATTTGGTAGTTTGTGAGGGTATACAACAGTTAGTTGATTTTAATCGTTAGCCATAACCATTAACAGTACTTACATTATACAATGAAAAACACTAGAAAAGTAATTCTATACATTGTACAACTTCATTACAAGCGAAGTGATGAACTTATGTGATGCTATTAAAATTCCTAAGATCTAATGGATTTATTTATACATGATATTTAAAGATCAGAACCAGAAACTAAAAGTGGCCCGGGTTTTAATTTTAGCCCAATTAATATTTATTGTAACCAATCTGATCGTTTTTTATCAGACTAAGTTTCAACTAGTATCAAACCTAATCTCCGAAGCAGTAATTATCGAAATTGTAGAGCCCTATATTATGATGAGCATCATTTTGAGTATTTCTGTCATGGTTAGTTTTGTCTTATACTGTCGTGAGAAATTAATAGCAGCTATTGGCATTAGTTTTTTAGTTCTGACGGGGCAGATGATAGTTCAATACTATGTTGAGCGGTGAAAACCGGAGGAAGAGCTCAGAAATAAATGGTTCTCTGTTAGCTATAAATCGCTTTTAAATGCAGACTTTAACCCAAGGGGACCTTCAAACTATAACAGGCATGCAGAAGAATCTGACGATAGCGAATAGTTTTGAGACCAACAATGTTGTGAATAATATCAATAAAATGGTTAAATTAATTAGTGTTTGAATTACTTATCCAACAAGATTTTGGTGGACATCTGCAATCGCAAATAAACTGGCTACAATAACTTAACGTTGCGGTAAAACTGGTTGGATAGTTTTGGAGTTATTAAGTTGAACTTTTTAACTATGAGAGAATTATCAGTAGTTATTACGGTAATGAATGAGGAGGAGAACATCAAACCTCTTATCGAAGCTTTGTCTGCTGCACTCGAGGGGATTGACTACGAAGTGGTGTTTGTTGACGATGGATCTACCGACCGTACAAGAAAAGAAATCATATCAAATGCTACCCATCGGATTAAGCTGGTTGAGTTGCGTAAAAATTATGGTCAAAGCACTGCTATGACGGCCGGAATTGATAACTCAAGCGGACGTTATATCGCCATGCTGGACGGCGACCTCCAAAATGACCCTTCTGATATTCCTCCGATGCTCGAAAAACTCAAAACAGAAGACTGGGATGTGGTAGCAGGGGAGCGGAAGAATAGAAAGGATGGAATGTTGCTGCGTAAAATTCCAAGTCAGTTGGCCAATGCTTTTATCCGTAGCATGACTGGTGTGCATATCAAAGATTATGGTTGCACATTAAAGGTTTTTAAAAAAGAGATTGCAGAAGATTTGGGTATTTATGGGGAGTTGCATCGTTTTATACCTGTGCTGGCCAAGCTGCAGGGAGCCACAATTACTCAAGTGCCTGTAAAACATTATCCGCGTAGATTTGGAAAGTCAAAATATGGGATCGATCGTACTTTTAAGGTGCTGAGCGACCTCATATTAATGGTGTTTTTCAGAAAATACCTGCAGAAACCTATGCACCTGTTCGGTACAATTGGATGTATTTCCGCATTTATTGGTGTTTTGATAAATGTTTACCTGCTTATTCTTAAAATCATGGGACATGATATTTGGGGTAAACCACTATTGATTGCCGGAATTATATTGTTCATCGGTGGAATTCAGTTTATAACTATCGGTATTTTATCTGAAATCAGCATTCGTACGTATTACGAATCACAAAACAAGAAAACCTATCAAATCAGAAGAATTATAGTCAATGGGCAACGACAAGAGGTGGCTGAACATTATTAAGCTATTGCTTAAACTCCTGATCACAGTACTTTCATTATGGTGGGTAGCAAGGAAAATTAATTTTGCTGAGGTGGCTGATGCCTTTAAGCATACCAATCTGTGGTACATCTTAATTGCAGTACTATTTTTCTCTCTATCTAAATTTATCTCCGCCATACGTTTAAATATCTTTTTTAACGCCATTAAATTAGCGCTTTCCGGAATCGTTAATTTACGGTTGTACTGGCTGGGGATGTTCTATAATTTATTCCTTCCCGGCGGAATTGGTGGTGATGGGTATAAGATATGGTGGCTCAATAACCGCTTTAACTATCCTGCTAAAAAGCTGTTCTGGGCGATACTTTTAGATAGAGTAAGCGGACTTGTAGCCTTAGGGATATTAACCGTAGTGTTGCTCTATTTTGTTCATTTGCCTCCTTCTCTTTTTCAGAAAATAAGTGAAAGCACGTTTTATTGGTCGGCTACAGGCTTGGCCTTTTTAATTTTGAGCGCATTTTACTTAAGTTACCGTTATTATTTCAAGGAATTTTTGTCTTGCTTTTGGCTAACCAACTTTCAGGGTATACTTGTTCAAGTAGCTCAACTTATTTGTGTCGCCTTTATCCTTAAAGCCCTGGGAATAACCGATCATTACAAAGAATATTTGCTGATCTTCCTGATTTCATCAGTAATTGCTGTATTACCTTTCACAATCGGAGGCTTAGGAGCAAGGGAACTGGTCTTCCTTTTTGGATCTCAGTACCTCATGCTGGATATGCATTATGCGGTAACAATCAGTCTTTGGTTCTACTTGATTACGGCCGCGATTTCCTTCGCTGGAATTTATTATGTGTTTAATGGGAAAAGATTGGTCGATAGTCGATAGTCGATAGTCGATAGTCCATAGTCGATAGTCCATAATCGATAGTCCATAGTCGATAGTCCATAGTCGATAGTACTTGTTATCCATAAAAAACAAAAGAGGCTTTCGATTTGGAAAGCCTCTTTTGATAATCTAGTCTATGGTTTATGGACTATGGTCCATGGTCCAATTAAAACTTCTCGTACAACGCTCTTAAACGTTCGCGAGTCATTTGTTCTTGCCAGTTTTTGCCTAAGGCATTTTCCCAAAGTGGAGCCATACCTAAAGACACATCGATCATTTTATCGAATTGCTCATCAGTTAAGCCTTTGGTAACGTTTTTAGGAATGTCGATCTGGTGTTTCACTACCATTTCTTTGAATTCTTTAACACCTTCTGGGTAAAACTCTTCCAAATGATCAAAAACGATACAGTTTCCTACTCCGTGTTTAGTTCCTAATAAGAAACTTAAACCGTAGCTAACAGCGTGCGCAACACCTACCTGTGAGTAAGCGATACTCATCCCACCGGCATACGAAGCCATCATTAATTTATCATCACAATCATCATCCCAAACCTCACGGCCCAAATAAACTTCACGACAAAGTTCTAATGCTTTTTCACCGTAAGATTTACTGAACTCGTTTAAGAAAGTTCCTTCCAACGACTCAATACAGTGTATATAGCAATCCATACCGGTGTAGAAAGCCTGATTTTTAGGAGCGCCTTGAGTTAATGCAGGGTCAAGAACGATTTGGTCAAAAGGAGTGAAGTCAGAGTTCATTCCTAATTTACGAACAGGACCGGTTAATACCGTGGTACGAGAAACTTCCGCGCCAGTTCCTGAAAGAGTAGGAATACCAACTTTATAAACACCAGGAACCTTTACTAAGTCCCATCCCTGGTAATCTGCAGATGAACCTGGATTGTTCATCATTAATGAAACCGCTTTAGCTAAGTCCATCGTAGAACCGCCACCAATACCGATAATACCTGAAACAGTACCGTAAGTATCCTTCAACTCTTTTGCTAA
>RCUQ01000580.1_pt1 | contig 16103 bp, 41 predicted proteins | sample 2166351 | NCBI WGS metagenome assembly RCUQ01 (sample SAMN09932597, study PRJNA488358) | compost metagenome | feature: garden; material: soil; isolation source: compost soil in acetonitrile-enriched culture | place: Germany: Experimental Botanical Garden Goettingen | collected 2016-01-27
CGACGTTCCTGGGCCAGCGAAACATCAACACGCATTTCTCCAAAGAGTTTCTCAACAAGTTGATGATCGGCAAACTGGAGAATGACAAATAACTGGTTGACATATTTCCTATTTCTGTTAAATTCAGAACATGGTATAACGGAGATCTAAAATGTCTTTATCGGTACAAGAGCAGATGTTAGTTGAACAGCGCGTAACCAATGATTCAAAGTCTATTGGGATAGCGTATCTACTGATGGTTCTTTTCGGAATTCTTGGAATATACCTGTTCTATCTTGGACGAACTATTTCTGGAATGCTTATGATTTGCGCAACACTTTTCGGTCTAATATTGACAGTGGGTGGGTCACCAATTGGTGTATTAATGATTGGCGTGGCAAGTCTTTGGTGGATCATAGATTTGTTTTTCATCCCAAGTTTTGTGAATACTCACAAGCAAAAAATCCGAGAAGCTGTTTCGGTGCAGCTTGCTTCGCAACAAACACCTTAATTTGCATCGCATAATCTTTCAGTTGGTGCCATCCCTCCCTTCCGATGTCTAACACAGGAAGGGAGAAGGTTGATTATTCCGGATCCTATGTTAGGATTTATGATGTTAAATGGAGATCGAAAATAATGGAATATTTCCTCGCAGTAGCAAACCGTATCCTCAATGTATGGAAAACGTCGTTCCGATGGATCGCGTTAGCGGTATTCATTATTGGATTCTTCGGCTTCTTCGTGACGATGTTCACAAATGGAAGCCCGTTCCATTGGCTCATTTTTGCTATTGCTGGCGCATTTTGGTCTTTGATTGTCGCGTATGTGCCATTTTACGCAATCAAATTCCTTTTGATTAACCCGCTTCAGGAAGTTTTCGACAAGCGTCAAGCAAAGGTGATATAACGTGTGGGATTTTATTTTATGGATATGGAGCTTTTTTACCAGCATGTGGGACTGGTGGTGGGCCCAGTCCCTAACTGATCGGCTTTTGATGGCTATTGTCTTTATATTAGCCAATATTGCCAATTCAATATCAACACTTTTCGGTAACCTGTCATTCGCTATTTCTCAAGATCTTGGAAGCCTCGAATCAAAACTTGATGATATAAAAATGAGCATGGACAATATCGAAGATAATACAAGCTCAATATCAAGTACAGTATTAGACATTCATTTAGAAATGCTACCGGATCCAAATCAATACCCTTAAATTAATAGCTCTTTCCATCTTGATAACGCTGCCTACGGGCAGCTCTTCCATTTCCCTTATTTTTATTCTTATAAGTGGGCGTGAGGGCATGGCAATTGGGGCAGATCACCTTGCAGTTTGAAAGAGTATTGTTGGTATGATTGCCATCGGTATGTTCGAGTTCTAAGGGTATTGGCTGACACATCCATACCGAAGTATTACAACTTTGGCATCGGTGACCATGTTTCTCAATAATGTACCGCTTTACTTGTCGGTAATTGACTATGTTCTCACCGGATTCAATCTGATCACAAATCAGTTTCCAACGGTGATCTGCCTGGCATTGCAGAGTACAATATTTGAATTGCCTGAATGCTTGGTGCTCTTTTTGTGTTCCGCAGCTCAAGCATGAGCTAATAAGTCTTTTTGCTTTTTGTGTCATACTCTGATATTACAAAAAGAGTAGGCAAAAAGTCATTATTTTGGTTGACGCAAAATAACCCAGTGTGTATAAATAAAAACGTAACAAACGCATTAGTTGATGCCCTTGTAACTCAGTTGGTAGAGTGCCAAACTTGTAATTTGGAAGCCGTGGGTTCGAATCCTGCCGGGGGCACCAATTAATGCGTTTGTTCTGCGCTAGTGGCGGAATTGGTAGACGCACTGGTTTTAGGTACCAGCGGGTAACCGTGGGGGTTCGAGTCCCTCCTGGCGCACCAAAAGAGGTTCCTCAGGATGGCCTTCGGGCGGAGGATTTATGATACGCTAGGTGTTTCAACTCTTTACTTAGGCCGCCCCTTACGGGCGGCCTTTTCATATCAAATCTCCGGTTGACACTACCTAAGTATTCCACATAAAAGTGGATTGTGGTACTAAGCCATTATGAACGATAAGACGCAGGCGCAAGTTCATATTTTGAAACCTAGTAAGACCCTTAGGTGGGCAACAGGAGAATATAATGAGTGAACTCATCGGCACGGCGTCCGACATCATCGACTTCAAGAACGAATTTCACAAAAAGATTCTGGCGGGCAAGAAGCCACCAACGTATGGCGATATCGACATCAACACTTTACCAATCGTCGGCCAGCGTGGTACGAAACTTTCTAACGTGCGTAAACACCTGAAAGATGAAGGCGGCTTCAATTGGCTTCTTTATCGACCAATCTCGGTTGCACGTTGGACTGATCCGGAGACCGGCGAAGTAATCACTCGTTGCTGGGACGGTGAACACCGCAAGGAAATGTTCAAGGTTGCTTTTCCGACGGCTACAACCATGCCGGGCCTCATTTATGAAGTAAGCGACGCAGCCGAAGCAAACATGTTGTTTGTGAAAATCCAGGCAAAGCGCCAAACTAATCTCAACGTCGAAGAACTATTCGTGAACGAGGTTCTTGCTGGTGATGAAAAGGCCAAAGCGGTTCGAAACTCAATGGAACGCATGGGTGTTTGTGTTCGACTTGATGATGCAATTCCGCCTAGCACAACTGGTACGACGATCCCAGCAACAGCGTCCGCCACAGCCCCGACAACAAAAGTTCGTCGTTTCAAGGATTCTCTGAAACTTACTACTCCGGCAATGGCCGGCAAACAACTCAAGGGAGTCCCAACGAAGGGTGAGGAATTTACCCAGCTCGCAGTTGAAATTATACGGAAAGCTTGGCCGGCAAGTCAGGTCATTCTTCCAGAAACCCTTTATGGCTTTGCAAAACTGTTTTCGCTTTTCCCGGCTTTGGGTCTTCAACATTATCTGGTTGAATTTGAGGAATGGATGGTTCAGGAAGGTTCCCGAGTAGGAATGGCCGACTTCACTTCAGATGCAAAACGTGATGGCGCTGGAAAGCATAACGCAGAAGGTGAGTCGATCGCCATGGGGATCACAATGGCTATTAATAAAGACAAGCGAGTTCCAACATTGTTGGCTAGCTTGGTTACCCCCAAGAAGACAAAATTCCTCAAGGATTATATTGCTGACGTTTGATGTAAAATTGGGCGGCTTTCGGGTCGCCCATTTCTACCTTTATCTTCCTGAATCGGTTGACGTCTTCCTGATTTGTGTTATTCTGATAATACGGAAGCAAACAACGGAGATCGGAAATGACGAAAGTTCTTGAAACTGCAATTTGCGTTACGGTCCCCGGTGTTATGATGCTCAGCATGTTTGAATCCATGTCGGGTTCGCAGATGCTCGCAGTAGCGTTTATCGACGCTCGTGGCGAAGTCAAGCTTCGTGAAACTGTAATACACACGGAGATCAACGAATCTCATATGCGGGAGTTCTACAACGAACAGCTCGCAAAGCGCGTCTAAGGAGATCGAAATGGCGGACGAAGCAAAACTCAAAAAGCATTTGTGGGACTTCTTTGTGATCGCACAGTTCGATATCCTCTCGGCGGCTCCTGCGGACCTCAAACAGTTCGAGGAGTTTCTCGCCGGTAAGCACAAGAAGCCTCCCTTCGTTGAAGGTTCGGCCAGTCTCGAAGTTTGCCGCCTCTGCGGCAAGATCTAAGGAAATCAAAATGGTTCAGCAGCATTCGGAAACTCACGGCGATCGCAACGCAGATCATTCCTACAACATGGAAGTCCGTCGCCGCACAGATGGTCGTTGGGTCATCATTATGGTTCACGCCGATTCTCGTCTCAAGGCTGTTAAGATTGCCCAGGAAGCTGGGTTCGATGCCGCAGGTGGCGACGTACAGCAGGTGCGATAATGGCAAAGAAACGCGGCAATTGGCTGTGGCGTCTACAGAAGGGAAATCCCATCGAATGGTTTGACGGCCATTTGAAGGGCACGGGAACCATTGTGAAGCCCATTCATACGACTCCCTTGTATGTGGAAAACGGCAAGCCCATATATGGGTACCTTCCCGATGCGTTCGAAGTTCGCGATGATGCAACGGGCAATGTCCGACAATTCGATCTCAAAAACTTGGCCAAGATAGAAAAGAAGCCCAAGTAGCTGTTTCTGTACCTGGTTGACAAACTTAGGATACCAGTTAAGCTGTAAGAGTTTAAAGGAGATCGTCATGAGCAAGAAGTCCAAACTTTCCGGCTACATCAATCACGAAGCAATGCGAGATGCGCCGATCATCGATCCCGTGAATTTCGAAATTGCCTGCACTGATGCGATGTTCAACGCGACCGCCGGTATCAGCAATGGCCCGGTTCACATCGAAGGCACGGACGGCATCTACGTCATTCCATTGCCAAGGGAAATGATGGAAACGTGGACGGTCGAGGAAATCGAGACCTATCTCAAGGAAAATTTCGGCCATCAGGTAGGAATTAAGCCGTGAGCTTTTGGACAATCCTGGCAATCTTCGTCGCGCTAGCCTGTTACACCTATGTGCTGGTGCAATTGGCCAAGGAATGGCACGCAAGGAATCCCTATTGGGATATTCGTCGTGTCTGGGTGTTCGCTAAAACCTATTGGTGCTGGCCCGTCTTTATCATCTTCGTCTTGGTGATGATCCCTTGGGAACTGTGGAAGACTCGCAAGATCCGCAAAGAGGTCAAAGACAAATATGACTTATAAGCTGGAGATCAAGCCCAAGAACAAACACGGGCACCATCCCGTGTGGTTCCTGCCTGATCGAGAGCAAGGGGAAGTCCCATTTCGGGTATACAAATCCGCGGCCAAAAAGTTCCAAAAGTGGATGGCAACGTTGCCCTTGCTCTCCGGTTATGAAACATACGAATGGGATCGGACGACCACGAATATCGTTTATGTGGGTGACACCCGCGACGTTGCAATCATCAAATTATCCTTCGACTCCAAACTTTTCGAGTAAACTATGGCATTTGAATACAAGCGTGAGACAATTCACGTAGACAACGATAATCAAATCGAGCCCATCGCGAACAAATATGCGGGGCTGGGATGGCGCCTGCATTCGGTGATTCCCATTGCGATGTCCTATGGGGCAACTGTTCGCATCAACTTGGTGTTCGAACGTGAAATCCTCATGGACAACGATTCGGGCCCACGTTAATGGCGATTCTGATGGATGTATTTGATCTGGGTGATCATCACGATATCCAGCTCTATACGGACGCCGAAGAATACCAATTGATTACTAAACGGTTCCAAGAAATCAGCCAATGGCTGTTAGACCAGAAAATACCGTTTGAGAAAAGTCCTCATTTCGTTTATGGATGGAAGATACCCAGTAGGGATCACACCCTACTACTCAAACTCACGCACGGATGACCGATGGATTTTCTAACCGACGAGTACAGAGCAGCATACGATAGGATTCGCCAGCTCCCAGACGGCCGCTGGATAGGATCTCATCGCCTGTTGATGCACTGGACTATCCATGTGGATCTGCACGAGTACGGCTACGAGGACCGCTATTGTTTTGCAACGAAAGCCCTCGCGGATGCTGCTTTCGATAACTGGGACGGAACTGGGGATCCAGAGGGGTGGCATCGTCATCCCAAGACAGGACGCCGGCGTGATCTCGCAACGGGTAAGGAATGGATCGCATGGTAAGTTTCGGGAGTTTCCTAAAGGGATTGTTCAACTATTCGATGGAACCCCAACGTGCGGATCCACGCCAGGGTCACTTCTCCGAGATTGCACGTTCCGCAAAAATCGGCCGTAATGTGGTTTTTGGGGATTGGTCATCGGTTGGTTGTTTCACGACAATCGGCGATAACGTCATGTTTGGGCCCTGGGCAAAGGTCGGCAACGATTGTGTCATCGGCAACGATGTCCAATTGGGTTCACATACTCGTGTTGCTGCCGGCTCTTATGTTGCTCCGGGAACCATACTCGGCGATCACGACTTGGTCACCAAGAATGGGGTCATCCCGGATCGTTGCTCGGGATCGATGGTCCAAGAGGATGCAAATGGAGCATTCCGCGTGATCACAAGCGTTGCTATCTTTATGATTCCCGCTGGCATCTTCAACAGCTATGATGACGTCAGTGAAGCATTGGATCTTTGGCAGTGGGGTGAAACGTATCATGATCCCGCCAAAGATCTCGAACACTTCCGGATCTAAAATATTGAAGTTCTGAAACCGACTCTGTTAGGGTTTATTTAAAATCCTAATGGAGTTCTTTTTATGACGACAACAATCAACGTGCCCGCGAATGGCGCGATGCCAGCAGCCGAGTTTCGTAAGCATCCGCGTATTGCATCTATGTCCTATTACTATTCCAATTCGGATGCCGAACTCTACAAATATTTGAATACGTTGGTAGATCCAAACGAAAAAATCTACGTAGGATTCAATTCGGGTGGAAAGGCTCGTTACGGTACGATTGGCGTTGCCCGTCCCAAGCATTTTCCGAAAGACCGTTCGAAGTGGCCGACAAGCCCGAAGTTTGTTTCCCGTAGCGATATCTATGATTACATCTACGAGATCGCTATTGATTTTGACGATGGTCGTGAAATAAAGGCTGCCAGCCCTTACAGTGATGAATTGCATTGGCTCAAGGATTATTCGGGGCCAACGAATTGGGTATTCACACGCAAGGCAAAGGAAGACACTCCGCCGGTTGTGGTGTTGGATCGTCTTGGTAACGAGTTGAAGACCGGTGACTTTATCGCCTATGTGGGTCGCGAACCCTACACAACCGGAATGGGTGATCTGTTCTTTGGCTTTGTCGAAAAGATTTCCCCTAAGGGTGTGGTTTACGCCAAGAACATCAAGTTGGATGATGACGATAAGCAACAGACGATTCGTCTTGGATATCCGGAGCGGGCAACCAAGCTGAACAAGGAAATCATCGATCAGCTCATGATTCGTAGGTTGACCTTCTGATGCGAATACTCTCGATGAGTGAGATTGCTATCGCTAAGCTATCAGTGACGGAGCCTAAGTTCTGGCTCCGCTTGGTCAATTTCGACTCTCTTCATCGTCCGGGACAATACCTGAATACCTCACTTATGGATGAAGTCGAATACGTGGGGATGACAGTTGAGGGTTACGACGAAGAAGGCGTAAACGTTGGCAATTACCGAGGTTGCGACTCCGGACTAGGACGGCTTATTAGCGTGTGGACATGGACCGAAGTTACCCGCACCGATGAGAATTATTTCGTAGTTGGGTATTCCACGGGCATTCATACCCAGCTTGCGTATAGGAGATTCAATTCTCGGGCTGAGCGGCAGGAGTTTCTTGATCAGGATCAGCCGTTTGTGGATCACACGAAGTTCCACTTTTATCATCTTTGAGCGCTGCACGAGCTGCATAGTAGCGTTGCATATCCTCGCGAGTCTTGTCTTTATGGCAAGGCTTGCAAAGGGTTCTCAAGTTGGGTGTCTGCCAATAACTGTGGTCACCGTTGGCCTCAAATAGCGGTTTGATATGGTCAACATCGAATGCCCCGTATCGGTCCTGAACCCCACAGACTTGGCACTGATATTTGTCACGGCGCAATACGACTTTCTGTGCCTCACTCGGATTGTTCATTACTTTCCAAATGTTTGCGCAGGCTTGATGCCAATGCTTTCGTGTATTCTGAACACCATTCTCGATGATATCGTTGCCGCAGAATCTGCAAGTACCGCGCTTGCAATTCCAAGACGCTGGCTTAGGTGGCTTTCGGTGTGATTCTTTCTTTGGCTTCTTCATCTGATATTTACTGGTTGATTTCTGTTCCAATCCGCTTTATTATGCGTGAAACTTAGGAGACAGAAATGCCTATTGAGAAGCGACAGAATCACGAGGGCGAAATCGTTACTCGCTACGTTGTACCGTTTGTTGTACGAACGATGGACGTCGACGCTTCCGATTTGGACATTGTAAAGGACCATCGCCGGGAATACGCGGGTCAGGTTGAGCTCCTGCACAAGATGCAGAAACAGTTCGGCTCCGAAAAGAACTACGAAGCTGCCAAGGGCTGCAAGGAAATCATCAAGCACTTTACGCAAGCCGAAAAGTGCGCGACGCTGGTCATCAACTGGTTCGAACGAGCCACTGATCTGAACACTGCTGATTTCCCCCAGGAGCTCTACGAGTTTCTCGACTACGAGTTCAACAGCATTGAAATATATCGTGATCAGATGCGCACGGCTTATGCCGAACCACTGTATCGCTCGGACAAGGACGCATAAGGAGCACACATGACTGACAAGGTTGCAGAAATCCTCAACGAAGAAGACGAAGCCGAACAGCTCAAAGTTGTCGCAGATGCTATCGCCCAGCTTATGGGTGGTTCGGCCTCCGACTATGCGCTGGAACAACTCGGCAACGGCATGTATGCGATGGTGTTCGACGAAGCCGCAGACCTCAACGTCGAGGATGTCGTACAGAAGCTGAACGCTCGCGCCGAAGCTTCCAAGCTCGACTATCCCGAGGGCGCATCTCCCCTCAACATGTTCGATGAGTCCGCAACTCGGATGATCCAGTAATGACGTTTCGGCAACCTGTTAACAGTCCGCCTGATCTTGAAGAGATCATCCGTCGCGGGCAAGCCAAGGCTTTGAAAGCCGATGGCGGCGTATTTGAGGGAAAGCCTATGAATCTATCCAGTGATGTTGCCCGCGTTATTTTCGGCATGGGCATGATTCTGCTCGCAGGCTCGATCTTTGCGGCAACCTACACAATCAGTTCGAAGATCGACAAAGTCGAAGTTCTCATCGAACGTGGTGTTACGGTGATGGACAAGCTTCCGGCGGCCACAGATCGCATGGAGAAGCTCTTGGACCGCGTTGATTTGTCCGTGCAGCACGGCGTTAGCGGGCTCAAAGAAGCTGCTCCGGCAGTCACTGAAGGCTGGATCAACGGTATCCGTAACGGACTCAGCAAAGAAACAAAATGAACATTTTCTTCATCGCATATCTGGTCATTGCGGCTCTGGTCGCCTTTGTTCTCGCCGGCATGTTTGACAACAAAATGTCACTGGCGCGTTGGTACAAGGCAATGCCCTTGGCCATGTTCTGGGGTCCACTTGCGCTATTTGCGTTGTGGCATCTTGGCAAGCACTATGCGAAGAAGCTGGGCAAAAATACGGACTTCAAGCTGGACTGAAAAACCTATTGACACTTTGGTGCCCAGGCTATAAATAAGTACATAACAAATGGACAGTTAACTCTGCTGGGCAGAGCACTCGTTGGAAGCGAGTTGGATCTGAAACATGGTTAGGGTTCGATTCCCTAGCTGTCCTCCAACAACAAAATGGACGCCTTGTGCGTCCATTTCCATATGAGGCTCGAATGCAAATGGGATTTGAACTTCGATATGTCGAAGTTGATGGAGATATCGTCTCCGAAGAGTTTCCACACCTGTTGCGGCTCACCTGCACAAATCCTCGAAACTCGGCAATGACGGTGCAGGAATTCATTGCACTTCGCAAGCTTTGCGATGAAGTCATACATGATCGAGACTACTTTAGCTTGAGTCGCCCTCAATACTTTGTTGCGTTCCGAACAAAGGCGCAGGCCATGCAGATCAAGCTGATGTGGAAGCCCGAAGAATATAAAATAATCCGATAATGGCTGAATACCTTTCCTATCACGAATATCCCAAAGAACAATTTCCGATGGCTGAATATCCCTACGTGATCCAGTTGGAGAACCAGTTCGATGGTAACTATATCATGCACATGTTCAGTTTGGACGGATACATCAGCACTGCTAAACTCGTAGGACTTTATAAGGAACTCGAGGAGTTCCGATTCGCTGCATATGGGTTCACTCACAAGGCCGATGCAATGCAGATCAAGTTGGGCTGGGATCCGAACCAAGATGAAATTGTTTATGTTTCAGGCCCAGGATGGTAATCGGTTGACAGTTCCTATTCCTATGTTAGGATTCAGGAAATAAATGGAGATCGAACATGGCCAAGGCAGTAAAAACTCTCACACAGGAAGAACTGGTTGCTGAACTCGCAAAGATCGAAACCAGCATGGGCGAGATTCGCACTGCAATGGAGCCACTCGAACGTCGTTGGAAGAACGCAGTCGATCGCAAGTCCAACTTGAAGAATGCACTGGCCGAACTCCGCAAGGACGACATCGGCTATATCATCTCCGACATCAACGCTTACGAACAGTGGAAGCGTTTGCTCCCGAAACAGGCTTACGAGAACGGCTACTGGTCCGATACGATGGAACAGGGGTTCAAGTTGATGTTCACGTACAAGGATGAACCTGGCCAGGATCTCATCGATTTCATCGGCCGATACGAAGCTGTTACCAAGCGGATGCGGATGGGAATCTTCCGTCACGATCTCTGCCGCAACGGTGCGTGGATTGTCGAAAAGATCGATGGTGAATGGGTGATCTACGACGTCTCCAGCTACACTTACAAGTATCAGAAGCAATACGAGTTCAAGACCAAGGATCTCGTTGAAATGCTCCGCTACGTTAGTGAGCGTCACTACTACAAGGGTCCGCAGGAAGACGAAGACGATGATCAGTATTGATTACAAGGTCAGCACCTACACGTATACGACACCGTGGCAGGACAAATACTGGCACCATATCAAATTGACAACCGATCTTAGACACTATTGGGATATTCGGGAGCGCATCAACGAGGAAATTGAAGAGTTGCGTGACCGAGTCGAGTCGATGGCGAAGGGCCAAGTGTTTACTGAACGTGAAGTGTATTCGGGCTCCATCCTGTTCATGTTCACGGACAAACATGATTTCTTCCTCACCAAACTGATGGTGTAATTCAGGAAGGGTTTCGGTTGACGCCCTTCCTAATTGTGCTATTCTTGGGATAACAAAGGAGCACACATGTCGGTTTGGACCTACAATCCCATTGAAGCACAACGCGAAGTCCTACGCCGGCATGAAGCCGAAGCTGCGATGCACCAAAAGGGTGTTGATTTCTACGCGGCCAAGCGTGGACATCGCAACGCTGCTACCGCCGACAAGTTTCGTGCGCTTGTGAAAGCTCACCAGGGTTTGGCCATCGAAGCCAGAGATAAACTCGTTGATATGATCGATGCGGAGATGATGAAGAATGACTGAACAGCAGACTGTCAAGGAATGGATCTCTTCGCATTGCCAACATGGTACCAGCGAATTCGATGATCAGATCAAGAACTATGCGGACAAAAAGATCATCCGTGAATTTGACGGAACGGAGTTTTCCTTTCCACAACCACGTTGGGCTTTCCGCAACGTGATGAACTGGGTTCTACTCGAGGACGGCTCCTGCGTAGGGTGGAACGAATCTCCCCGCAGTGGCTGGTCTTTTCCGCGAACCGGTAAGAAGACAACCGGAATGTATCTCGAGGCTTTCCGCAAAAACGGCAAACTAAAGGATTGATCCCATGTTAGCCAGTATCAATCGAGTAGGGTTTGCGGCTCCTAGTGATGGTATTGGATTTCATCGCAAGGTCGCAATCCTCGAGCTTGACTCCAAAAGTGATACGCTGGAAGAGCAGATACAGTATCTGGAAGACATCCAGACGCTCGTCCTCGTGCATGCCGACCTAATACGGTATCGCAGTACCCCTACCAAATACCTCGCGTCCATGAGCGGTATCTTTAAGGTATTCATCACTGATGCCGAAATCGCCATGATGTTCCGTCTCCAATATGTTGTGAAGATGGTCGTCTTCGCCGACATGTGGTTCAAACCACTGGATAAAGAGATGGAGAAAATTCTCCTGAACTAAATAATTGACACACTCGGACATTCCCTGCTAATGTCCAGTTAATGCGCGGGTAGCTCAGTTGGTTAGAGCACTCGACTGATAATCGAGAGGTCGAAAGTTCGAGTCTTTCTCCGCGCACCAATCCATATGAGGTACGCGACTCCTTTTGGAGCCTCATATGGATTTCCCTAGGTAGCTAGGGTGGCGGTAGGGTACCAAATGGAGAGAATTATGTTCTCTCCATTTTCGCTCCTGTAGTTTAATGGATAGATCGACTCTCTCCTAAAGAGTAGGTCTGGGTTCGATTCCCAGCTGGAGCACCAAATGCAAACGCCTGTTTCGATAGCGAAGAAATTCCCACATCTGCTTGAGATTCGCCTCTACGAGTTTATCCTGTTGGATAACGATCCCACGTTTGCAAGGGTCACTCGTTGGCTTGAAGAGCGTAAGCCCAATAGTTGCGCAATGTGGGCTCCTTGGGATGCGAGTCCTATAATGAAGCAGGCAAAGAATGCACTGCTTGGTTTCGATAATGTTGACGACGTCCTAGTGTTCAAGCTAACATTTCCAGAAGTCGTTGTTCGTTATGAAGTGTTTGGTGATGTCGTTTCTAATTCCCTCTGATGAAATCGTTTGCATTGCGCTGATCAAAAAGGTCGGCACAATCCATGAGATCAAGGCTTTTTACGAGTCCCTAAGGTACCACCGTTTCAAATATACGACGAAGGTTGATTTGGACCTGACGCCGAATCACTTTTTATTCTCACATGATCCGGCTGGGAATTTCCCCATGGGGTTCAGCGATCTGTCTACGTTCATGGTTGTCAAACTGGCATTCCCCGAACGCATTGTGGATGTTTGGTACAAATAAGGTTGACTCCAAGACTTAGAGTAAATAAAGTACAAGCATAGATGGTGGATGTGGGTCAGATGGATGACCACCGGCCTGTGAAGCCGAGGAGGCGGGATCGTTGCCCGTCATTCACCCCAATTAACCGCTAACCAAAGGAGGCAATTATGCTACGCGGAACTCGTGTAATCTCTGGCGACGAAGCCCGAGCCTATACTAATGCAATTGACACCCTCCGAGGTTGTCTTCATCGACTGTGACTATGAGGAAGTAATCCTCCCCTCTCTCTGGGAACAGCAGACGTTCATCGATAAAGCTGGCCCGGAAATCATCAATCAAATGTGGGCATTTTCGGATAAGGGTGGACGTGAAGTCTGCTTGATCCCCGAAGTCACGGGGCTCGTCCAAGAACTCTGGCGCAACGAGTGGTCCAAGGCTAATAAGCCACGTCGGATCTTTTATGTGAATCGTTGCTACCGATACGAACGGCCACAGGCTGGTCGCTATAGGGAATTCACCCAATTCGGTGTTGAACTCCTCGGCGGCGATACGAATACAGATCGACAAGAGGTTGTTGACCTGCTGGATTCATGTTTGAAGAAGTTTCCGAACCTCGGATATGAATTCAGCGACGGTGTAAAGCGTGGGTTGTCCTACTACACCGAAGAAGGCTTTGAAGTCGAATGTTCACAGCTTGGTGCGCAAAAGCAAATCGCTGGTGGCGGTCGCTATGCGGAAGGGATCGGTTGGGCGATTGGAGTAGATCGTCTGATACTGGCGTCAATGTCCAATACGAGCACGAAGACATAACTGTCCAACAGAGAGTGGCCGAGAAGCTTTCGTTTCTCGGCTATTCTATTGTCTACGTGGATGTCACAGGGTTTCATGAACTCTGCCGGTTTTATGAACCATCCCATATGAGCAACTTGAATTCCTACGGGTTTCTTTGTCTAGAGGAAATTGTTTGGTTTGCTCAGGATTTTGTTTCGGTACTCCGGCGCAATTCGCACGAAGACGAGCACTTCTTGGGTATCAAAAATTCCTATGGTGAAATCATCCATGTGGACAACATCGGATTGGATTTTGCTGCCGAACATTTCGCACGTCTGTATCCGTATGAATCCGAAGTCGATGCTTGGTTGACTTATCGGAGTACCATGTTAGGACAAAAACCAAAGGAGACCTAATATGGAATTGAAGAAAGTCCTACTGGAAATCGAAGTTGGCGAAAACACTTTCGTCCATAAGGATTTCCTCTTCGCCAAGGATTGGGTCCTTGACCATCTCCGCGCTGAGCTTGGTCTCCTAGGATTTGTTCGCGTTGTTCGCGAGGACATTATCACGATCGAAGTCGCCGAACACGCCCAGGATGTACTCGTGGGTATAGCTGATATCGTGAAACAGCATGATGAATCCGAAAAGCTGCGGAACGCTGCATGAACTTCAAGGTCGAATCGTTCGATAAAACCTACTATGATTCCTATTTGGGGATGAACTACGGCGTCCGTGTTGTGATGCCAATGGCCTGGGATGATGCGCTTTGTTTTTCTATTGTAACCTCATTGGATTCTTTCTGTCTGGACAACTTCGGGAAATGCCTGGGGAACTGGTCGTCCAATGCAAAGAAAGAGGGCGGCTACAGGAGTGACCTCATCCATACAGCATGTTTCCGTTGGCGTCATGACCGTGAAAAGTTCATAGGGGCAGTCCGTGATATCGTGGTGATCGCAAAACTAGAATATGTCGGTTGACTTATTCCTGAATTCCTATTAGTGTTCAGGAATAAAGGAGAACACAATGACCGAATACAGCTTCAGCTTTCCGTTTCCCTGGATTCCCGGTTCGGACTTCGCAAACAGCGTTGTCTATACGGGCATTCTCGTGATAATTGATGTTCTCATCGGATGATCGTTGAGCTTCCAAAGTTCAATTATCGTTGGCGCCTCCAATATCAGGAATATCAATTCCAAGATAGTTGTCGCGACTACATACATCATATCATGATGTTCGCAGAGGAAGGCTCTGTGCTTCAATTTGAGCCGCGTAAGGTCGCCGAAGATTTCAAGGCGATGGTACGCTTGCTTCACGATAATTCAATTATCGGTTGGGTTCGGACCGTCGATGACGCTCATCCAATGTTCTCATTCATCGAGAAATCCAATGCAATGAGAATGAAACTCATATACGATGCCAACTAAATAGTTGAAATCATTGAGAGGTACCAACATGCGTTTGGATGAAATCAACAATCACGGCGACGATCAGTTCTATGCAGCGGTCGGTGCAAAGCTTGCAGAGCTCTTGGGAGTTCAGCTACAACTTGCGGACATCAAGACGGGTACCGGCCGTCAGTCAAGCAGTTTCCGTAAAGTCACCTACAAAGGGAAAGCCGAAGCCGGCGAGTTCCTGCTGGTTATTGATCAGCATTGGGAAATGGGCCAATCTCCGACCAAGCCCTACACGAGCGTCGATATTACCGACGAGCACGGTCTCGGTAATGGATCGATCAACTTCGGTCGTTATGCGTTCTGGCGTGATGATCCATCAGCTTATGCCGAGGATCTCGCGAACAGCGGTGATATAGAAGAAAAAATTCATTATCTGCTGGATTGAAATGTGTAATGCGTGCAAAGTACCAAGGAAATCAGATTCGTGGGATCTTGCATCCCGAGTTGTCTGAGCCTGCCCAAATTTTCTTCGATTATGAATCAAGTTTCCTTGTTGATGCCCAGGGTCGATCTTGGACAAAAAATGGCGGTGGCTCATATGTTTTGTCCTCTGCTCAGGTGAAATCGGGAACACAGAGTGTTCAAAGCACCGCATCTTCAATCGGGAGCCTCCAATACGAAGGTCCTGAACTCGTTACGGGACGAAGCAACTTCACCTATGATTTTTGGTTTTACTCGACCAATTCATCACAGTCAGCGAATGAGTTTATTGAATATCGACGCAATAGCACTGATAGCGGTGGCATTCTACTGCTGACTCGAAATAACGATTTATCACTGTGGAATTATTCGGATTCTTACGTTTGGTCGTATTCGAATTTCTTTACAGTGAATGAATGGGTTCGAGCCACGGTAGTTCGGGACAATGGTGTTATTCGCGTATATCGGAATGGTGTACTCGTTGGTACGATCAATTATGCCCGCGATTTCACATCAAATAGACTTTGCTTGCTGGGTCGGTACGTGAATATCAGCTCGAATTGGTATACTCCGATTGGATTCACGGACAATATGCGGATTTACCCCCGAAGCTGTCGCTATTTTGAAGATTTCGATCCCAATTACGACATTTAAATGTTTTTGGTTATTCTTTTATTGCAATGCCCGATCCAATAAAGTATAAATAAAACATAACGGAACAGGAAACTGTTTCATCGGAGCGTGGCGCAGTCTGGTAGCGCATCTGGTTTGGGACCAGAGGGTCGCAGGTTCGAATCCTGCCGCTCCGACCAACAAAAAGCCGTCCTTAGGGGCGGCTTTTCTGTGTTTGACAAACAGACAACCT
>RCUQ01000583.1_pt1 | contig 16045 bp, 19 predicted proteins | sample 2166351 | NCBI WGS metagenome assembly RCUQ01 (sample SAMN09932597, study PRJNA488358) | compost metagenome | feature: garden; material: soil; isolation source: compost soil in acetonitrile-enriched culture | place: Germany: Experimental Botanical Garden Goettingen | collected 2016-01-27
GGCGAGACCTGTTCCGATCGCCGCGCCTGCGCTGAATTGGGGCGCGCCTGAGATCAGCCCCGATGCGATGCCGGGACCGAAGATGGCCAGTCCGGCCAGACTGAGCGCGGCCAGGGTGGTCGCCAGAGCATCCTCCAGGGCGGGAGGCCGGCCGGCGAAGTCGCTGACGAAGGTATCGAACATGGTCGAGCCGATGCCGACGATCACCGCCAGGACGAGGACCTTCACTCCGGAGGCCACGACATTGCCGAGGACGCGTTCGGCCAGGAAGGCGGTCTTGCCGAACAGGCCGAAGGGGATGAGGACGAAGCCCGCGAGGCTCGTCAGCTTGAACTCGATCAGGGTCACGAAGAGTTGGACCGCCATGATGAAGAAGGCGATCAGCACGATCAGGAAGGAGACCATCAGGATGGCGATCTGGACGAAGTTTTCGAAGAAGCCCGGGAAGCCTGACATCTCGGCGGCGGCCGTGAGCATCGGCCGTCCGGCGTCGATGCCGGCCTGGGCCAGCTTGCCGGGCCGCAGGAAGTCCTCGCTCGACAGATTGGATCCGGACGCCTTCAGGCCCAGGCCGGCGAAGCTGGCGAAAACGATCTCCGAGAGCCTCTGAAAATTGCCGATCAGGAAGGCGAAGAACCCCACGAACAGGGTCTTCTTGACCAGTCGGGCGAGGATGTCGTCCGACGGTCCCCAGGCCCAGAACAGCGCCGCCAGGGTCACATCGATGACGATCAGGGTCGTCGCGACGAAGGCGACCTCTCCGCCCAGCAGACCGAAGCCGCTGTCGATGTAGCGGCTGAAGACCTCGAAGAAGCGGTCGATGACGCCGGTGTCGTTCATGACGGGTCACCCCCGCCGAAGAAGCGTCGACGGCTTTCCGCCCAGGCAGCATGACAATCCGGGTCGGCGCCGCCGGCTTCGCCGAGACTGCGGCATCGGGCGAGTTCCGCCGACGCCGCGTTCGACACGGGTTTCGCCGCCGGGATCGGCGTCGGCGCACCGGGGCTCGCCAGGACAGCGGCGCCAATGGCGCAGATCGCGATGATGACGGCGGCGACGCCCAGAGGGTCGCGACGAAACAGGGCCCTCATTGATCCGGTTCGCCCATGAAGCGTCGGAAGCGCGCCTGCGCATCCGCGCGGGCGGCGGTCCGATCAGCGGCTTCGAGCGCGTCCGCCCGCCCCTGGGCGGCGAGAAGCGCGGCAAGCTCCACCAGTTGGCTCGACTGCAAGGCCAGCAACTGGTTGCCGGCCTGCGTCGCCTGCAGGGCGCCGGCGGCGCTCTGGCTGGCGCCGACCAGGCGGTCCATTTCCTGCCGCGTCGCGCCCAGCCCCTGGACCACGCCCGCCTGGACCCGCATCGCGTCCTCGAAACCTGCGACCGACGACCGCCAGCGCTCGCGAGCGCGCGCGACCAGATCCCCTTCTGACGCCGACATGGGGACGGCGCCGTAGCGGCTGTCGAAAGCCCCCTCGATCTCCCGCACGTCATAGGCCAGCGCCTGGGCCTCCGCGAGAAGGCCGCGGGTCCTATCGACTTGCCCCTGCAGGGTCTGGAGCGACGAGTACGGGAGGCTCGTCAGGTTCCGCGCCTGGTTCATCAAAGCGGCGGCTTCATTCTGGAGCGACTGGATCTGGTTGTTGATCTGCTCCAGGGCGCGGGCGGCCTGGATGACGTTCTGGATGTGGTTGGTCGGATCATGAACGACCACCTGGGCCTGGACCTGGAGGTCGCCGCAGAGGAGGACGGCGGCGGCCACAGCGGCAGGCAGGACGGCAGAGGTCATAGGCGAACGCAGGCGTTTCATGACGGGTCTCCAGGAGGTTGTGGGCTTGGGGCGGTCGCAAGGAGGTCTGCGGCCCAGGGCAGGCCGCGATGGCGCAGCCAGGCTGCACCGAAACCTGCTGGGCCGGCCTCATCGAGAATCGCCCGGATGGACACCTGATCCGTCGCCGAGGAGGCGGCGCAGAAGGCCAGAGCGACCGGACCGAGGCCGAGTTCGAACAGGCGGTCGCCGGCACGCGACTGGCAGTAGTAGTCACGCTTCGGCGTCGCCTGGGCGAGGATGTCGATCTGGCGATCGTTCAATCCGAAGCGGCGGTAGACGGCGGCGATCTGCGGCTCGCGGGCGCGGGCGTTCGGCAGGAAGAGACGGGTATGGCAGCTCTCGATGATCGCTGCGGCGATCGCGCTGTTGTCGATGTCCGCAAGCGACTGGGTGGCGAAGACCACCGAGGCGTTCTTCTTGCGCAGGGTCTTCAGCCACTCGCGCAACTGGGCGCCGAAGCCGGTATCGTCGAGGGCGATCCAGCCCTCATCGACGATGATCAGGGTCGGCCGTCCGTCCAGCCGCGCCTCGATCCGGTGAAACAGGTGGGCGAGCACAGCGGGCGCCGCCGCCGATCCGATCAGGCCTTCTGTCTCGAAGGCCTGGACCGCGCCGACGCCGAGGTGTTCGCGGTCGCCGTCGAGCAGACGTCCCCATGGCCCCTCAAGAGTAAAGGGCGCCATCGCCCGTTTCACGGCGGTGCTTTGGACAAGGGCGGCGAAGCCTGAAAGCGTACGCTCGCCGGCAGGGGTTCCCGCGAGGCTGACGAGGGCGGACCAGACCTGGTCCTTGATCTCCGGTTCGATCGGCACGCCTTCCCGGGCGAGGAGGTCGATCAGCCAAGCCTGTGCCCAGGCGCGTTCGCCCGGATCGTCGATCCCTTCGAGAGGCTGCAGGGTCAGCCCGCGCTCGCCGCCGAGCATCGCCTCGCCGAGGTCGTGGAAGTCGCCGCCCATGGCCAGGGCCGCCGCGCGGATCGAGCCGCCGAAGTCGAAGGCGAAGACCTGGGATGCCGGATAGCGCCGGAACTGGAGGGCCATCAGCGCCAGCAGCACGCTCTTCCCCGCCCCGGTCGGCCCAACCATCAGGGTGTGGCCGACATCGCCGACGTGGTGGCAAAAACGGAAGGGCGTGGCGCCGTCGGTCCGCGCATGGAACAGCGGCGGTCCGTCGAGGTGGGGGTTCCAATCCGGCCCGGCCCAGACGGCGGACATCGGCATGATGTGGGCGAGGTTGAGCGTGGAGATCGGCGGCGTCCGCGCATTGGCGTAGACGTGACCCGGCAAGCCGCCCAGCCAGGCCTCGACGGCGTTCAGGCTCTCGGCGATACAGGTGAAATCGCGTCCCTGAATGACCTTTTCCGCCTGCCGGAGCTTGGCGTCGGCGATCGCCGGATCCTCGTCCCACACGGTCAGGGTGGCGGTGACCAGGGCGTAGCCCACGCCATCGGCGCCGAGATCCTGCAGGGCTTGATCGGCGTCCGCCGCCTTGTTGTCAGCGTCGGAGTCCATCAGGACGGCGGCCTCATTGGTCATCACCTCCTTGAGGAGGGCCGCGATCGATTTCCGTTTGGCGAACCACTGGCGACGAATGCGGCCGAGCAGCCGCCCGGCGTCGGTCTTGTCCAGGCAGAGCGCGCGCGTGGTCCAGCGATAGTCAAAGGCCAGGCGATTGAGTTCGTCGAGAAGCCCCGGCCAGGTCGCCGTCGGAAAGCCGATGACGGTCAGGACCCGCAGATGCGTGCCCCCGAGACGGGGCGCCAGGCCGCCGACCAGAGCCCTGTCGGCCAGCAGCACATCGAGGTGCATCGGCGTTTCCGGGAGGCGGACGGATTGCCGCGCGGTCGAGACCGTGGCGTGAAGGAAGGTTAGGGTCGCTTCGTCGTCGAGCCAGGCTGCCTGCGGCATTAGCCCCTCGATGAGAGCGAGGAGCCGATCGGTCCGGTCGATGAAGCCGCGGACCTGGGACGGCCAGTCCACGCCCTTCTCCGCCTCCCCTTCATAGAGCCAGCGCGCGGCACGGCCGCGATCCTCGGCCGGCGGCAGCCAGACCAGGGTCAGGTAATAGGCGCTCTCGAAATGGGCCCGGTCGGCCTGGAAGGCGGCGCGCCGCTCCTCGTCCACCAGACCTGAGACCGGGTCGGGGAAGATGCTGTCGGGATAGGCGGCCGAGGCGTAGCGCTGGGCCTCGACGAAGATCGCCCAGCCGGACCCAAGCCGGCGCAGGGCGTTGTTCAGGCGGCCGGCGACGCCTGACAGTTCAGCATTGGTCACCGAATCCAGATCGGGGCCACGGAAACGCGCGGTGCGTTGGAGACCGCCGTCCTTGTTCAGGACCACGCCTGGCGCGATCAGGGCCGCCCAGGGCAGGAAGTCGGCGAGTTGTCGGGGCCGAGCGCGATATTCCTGAAGCGAGAACATGATCAGACGTCCAGAAGCGTCGGAAGGCGCAGGTGACGACGCGCGACCTCGACGAAGTCCGGGTCGTGGCGCGCGGCGAGGACGCCCAGGGCGTGCCCGACGATCCAGACCGCCACGCCTGCGAGCCACAGACGCAGGCCCAACCCCAGGGCGGCGGCCAGGGTGCCGTTGACGATGGCGAGCGCGCGCGGCGCGCCGGCCAGGAGGATCGGCTCCACCAGGGCCCGGTGAAGGGGCGCGACGAAGTCCTCGGGGATCGGGTCAGCCATCAGACCAGCGCGCCGCCGCCGAAGGAAAAGAAGCTGAGGAAGAAGGAACTGGCCGCAAAGGCGATGGAGAGACCAAAGACGATCTGGATCAGCCGACGCGCGCCGCCCGACGTGTCACCGAAGGCCAGGGTCAAGCCGGTGACGATGATGATCATCACCGCAATGATCTTGGCCACGGGCCCCTCGATCGACTGCAGGATGGACTGAAGCGGCGCCTCCCAGGGCATGGAGGAGCCGCCGGCCAGGGCGGGCGAAGCGCAGACGGCGGCCAGCGCGAGCAAGACGGCCGGATGGAGGCGGCGTTGATAGGCGATCATGACGGTGCTCCAGAGAGATGAAGTCGGAGGGGTCAGGCGGGGACGGGCGACAGGCGATACCGGCCGTCGGCGTCGAGGCCATCGACGGTGGCGAGTTCGACCAGCCGTCTCTCGGCGCCTCGACCGGCCAGGACAGCGACGAGATGGATGGTCTCGGCGATGAGGGCGCGGGGCGGCACGAGGACCGCTTCCTGGATGAGTTGCTCGAGCCGATGGAGCGCGCCGTGCGCGGATCCGGCGTGGAGGGTGCCGACGCCGCCCGGATGACCGGTGCCCCACGCCTTCACCAGATCAAGCGCCTCGGCGCCGCGGACCTCCCCGATGGGAATACGGTCCGGGCGCAGGCGAAGGGCGGAGCGCACCAGATCGGTCAGGGTCACCGCACCGTCCCGAGTGCGCAGCGCCACGGTATTGGGCGCCGCGCACTGCAGTTCGCGGATGTCCTCGATGAGAATGATCCGGTCGTCGCTCCCCGCCATTTCCGCGAGCAGGGCGTTGACCAGGGTCGTCTTGCCGCTGGAGGTTCCCCCGACCACGAGGATGTTGCGGCGCTGGGCGACGGCGTCGCGCAGGCTCTGCGCCTGCCCGGGGAGCATGACGCCGGCGGCGACATAGTCGTCGAGGGTGAAGACGGCGACGGCCGGCTTGCGGATGGCGAAGGCCGGCGCGCGAACAATGGGCGGCAGCAGGCCTTCGAACCGCTCCCCGGTTTCCGGCAGTTCGGCCGAGATACGGGGACGGGTCTCGTCGACCTCCTGTCCGACGTGGTGGGCCACCAGTCTGACGACCCGCTCGCCCTCGGCGGGCTCCAGGCGATGCGGCGTCAGTTCAAGCCCGCTCGTCAACCGATCCAGCCAGACCCGGCCGTCCGGATTGAGCATGACCTCCACCACATCCGGATCCGACAGCGCGGCGATGAGCGCCGGGCCAAAGGCCGTGCGGAGCATTTTCAGGCTGCGCGATTGCATGCTCATGGCGGTCCCGTCGATGAGGACGGATCGGCGGGCGATCCGGACGGGGGCGACAAGAGAACCGCAAATCGCGGGAGTTCAACAAGGCCGAGGGCGTAGTAGGGCTGAAGCGTAGAAAGACAGGCGATCGGCGGAATGACCGATCTCATCGCCTCGCCCCAGGACGATCAGGTCGAAGGTCAGGACGGCGGATTCTCGTCTCGCGCATCGCCTATGTCGCTGCGGCTGACGTCAGAAGCCCGGTCAACGACATCGTCCCGCGTCGCGGCTTCGAGCTCGAACGCCAGCTCGCGCGTGAACGACCGTCCGGACGCCAGCCGGCGCCCCAGGTTTTCGACGAAGCGTTCGTAACGATCCCGTCCTCGCACACGCGCCGCGGCCTGAGCGGCGTCCGGCAGGGAGGGCGTCGCGGCCATCCAGGTCCGCACGAAAAGCGCCAGCATCTCGACGGCGATTTCGAGATCCCGTTCCAACCGATCGGCATGGCGATTGAGCCGGTCCAGCCGCCGACCAAGCGCGGCCTCCTGCTGCTGGGCGGCGTCCGGCGTGAGGAAGCTGGCGATGGCCGCCTCGGCGACCGTCGACTTGGGCACGCCCCGCCGCTTCGCCTGCGCGACCAGGAGGTCGAGCAGTTCGGGCGTGAGGTAGACGGTGAGGAAGGGCTTCTTCATCGCGCCGGCCTAGAGGGCGATGCCGTCGTCAGGATCGAGCGCCGCCTGGCGCGCGACGCGCCGCATCCGCGCCTCAAGGTCGTCCGGAAGAACCGCGACGCCCTCGTCCTCGTCGAGGTCGGGAACGAGCGGATCGCAGGGCGGGTCTTCGACGACGCGCGTGGGCGCCAGGACGTCCGGCGCTTCAGGATCCTGTTCCTGTCTCAGGCCGCCGTCATCGGCCTCCCCCGGCTTCGATCGCTCTGCGGTGGCTGGGGCCGAAGCGGTCGCCCAGATCAAATCGGCTCCGCCCGGGATCGCCCCGCGCGACGCCGGGGGAGGAAGCACGCGCCCCTTGAGCTGACGGTCCGCATAGTAGCGCGCCTTCTTCACCCGCAGCGGCGCGCATCCCGACGCCAGCACCAGGGCGTCAGTCGATGGCAGTTGCATCACCTCTCCGGGTGTCAGGAGGGGGCGAGCCGTCTCCTGGCGCGACACCATGAGATGACCGAGCCAGGGGGATAGCCGATGGCCGGCGTAGTTCCGCATCGCCCGCAATTCGGTCGCCGTTCCCAAGGTCTCGGAAATCCGCTTGGCCGTGCGCTCGTCATTGGTCGCGAAGGCGACCCGGACATGGCAGTTGTCGAGGATGGCGTTATTGGGCCCGTAGGCCTTCTCGATCTGGTTGAGGCTCTGGGCGATGAGGAAGGCCTTCAGCCCATAGCCCGCCATGAAGGCCAGGGCGGTTTCGAAGAAGTCGAGACGACCGAGCGCCGGGAACTCGTCGAGCAGCATGAGCAGGCGGCGCCGCCCTGCCCGCGCCTGTAGATCCTCGGTCAGGCGTCTGCCGATCTGGTTCAGGATCAGACGGATCAGCGGCTTGGTGCGGCTGATGTCCGAGGGCGGCACCACGAGATAGAGGGAGACGGGCCGTTCGCCATCGACCAGGTCGGCGATGCGCCAGTCGCACCGCCCGGTCACCGCCGCGACGATCGGGTCGCGATAGAGGCCGAGGAAGCTCATCGCGGTGGAGAGCACGCCCGACCGCTCGTTCTCGCTCTTGTTCAGCAGTTCGCGGGCGGCGGCGGCGATCACCGGATGAGGCCGTCCGTCGCGATGGGGCGTCGTCATCATGCGCCGAAGGGTGGCTTCGATTGGCCGTTCCGGATCCGACAGGAAGGAAGCGACCCCGGCCAGGGTCTTGTCGGGCTCGGCATGCAGCACATGAAGGATGGCCCCGACCAGCAGGGCGTGGCTGGTCTTCTCCCAGTGGTTCCGCCGTTCGAGCGCCCCTTCAGGGTCGACGAGAATGTCGGCGATGTTCTGAACGTCGCGCACCTCGAGCGGTCCCGGCCGCACCTCCATCAAGGGGTTGTAGGCGGCGCTCTGCGCATCGGTCGGATCGAACATCAGGACGGGTCCAATGCGGGCGCGCCATCCGGCGGTCAGGGACCAGTTCTCGCCCTTAATGTCGTGAACGAGCGCCGAGCCGCCCCAGGTGAGGAGGGTCGGCACTACCAGACCGACCCCCTTGCCCGAGCGGGTCGGCGCAAAACACAGCACATGCTCGGGTCCGTCGTGGCGCAGATACTGGCCGTCCATCTCGCCCAGAAGCACGCCGTCCTCGCCCATCAACCCGGCGGCGCGGGCGTCGCGGGCGTCGCCCCATCGCGCTGTGCCGTAGGTCGTCGCCGACGCCGCCTCCCGCGAACGCCAGACCGCCATGGCGATGGAGACTCCGATGGCGACAAGCGCAGAACCCGCCGCGATCGCGCCGCCCTCCAGGAAGAGGCGCGGCGCATAGGCGTCATAGACGAACCACCAGAAGAAGAGGCTCGGCGGGGCGTAGACCGAATGGCCAAGGACCTCGAACCAGGGCGCGCCGAGCGCCGGCTGATAGGCGAGACGCCAGGCGGTCCACTGGGTCGCGCCCCAGACGCCGGCGAGGATGAGACCGAAGACCAGGCTGATCTGGCCCCAGAGGATCTTTCCAGCGGACATGCTGCCTCCAGTTCTGGGAGAGGGTTGATGGCGGGCTCAGCGGCCGAGGGCGCGCGGCGGGCGCCATTCGATCTCGCCCCGGACGCCCGCGAGTCCGCTGACCGACCGGCCGAGATTTCGTTCGAGTGGAGGCCGCCAGGGCACGAGGCTGAAGCCCGCCCCGTCGTCGATCATGACGAACCGCCCCGAGGCCAGTTCCAGGCGTTTGCGGTAGACGCCCGAGACCTCGTCCCCCTCGGCTGTCGGGCGGAAGACGAGGCCGGTCTCATTCCGGAGCCGCACCGCCACTGCGGCGACCTCCCGCGCCTTCAGGGTGTCCAGCAGGCCGGGCGCGAATCGCACGCCGGCGCCGCGCCGTTCGGCCAGGCCCTCGGCGGCCAGATGATCAATGCGCGCCTGGCAGGCGACAGCGACCTCGTCAGCGAAGCCGCCGCCCCCGTGCAAGGCGTTTGGATCCAGCAGGCGGCGGTCCAGCCAGGTCGCGCCCCTGGCCGTGATCTGGCCGGTCAGGCCGAGATCGGACACCGTCACCGTCATCGGATGGGCGCCGCGCGACGGCGGACTGGCGCGCACGATGGCGGCGACCCTGGGCTCGGGCGCGCCGGCGTCCGCCAGGGTGATGTGATGAACCCGACCGTCCAGCCCGTCGATGACGGCGAAACCCGTGCCGCGCAGTTCATCGTCCTGCCCCCGGGCGAGGACCCGTCCGACGACGACGTCGGACAAGGCCGAGGTCGCCCACTGTTCCGTTGTCCGGAAGAGTTCGCGCGCCTCCACCGCCGCCTCCAGACGACCTGCCACCTCGGTCTCGCGGGCGATCCCACGTAGCCGCTCCCCGAGCCCGTTCGCGAGCCGCCATCGGCCGGGCCCTGCCGGATCCGCCAGGCCGAGACGTTCGAGCGTGCGGAGTCGATGCAACAGGGGCCCTACTCCGCTCGGGTCGCCCAATGGGCCGACGCGTCGCAGATCGACCTGGCAATCGGCGTCCGCCAGCCGCTCCAGCGTACGATCAAGCCGCGTCCAGCGTGGAGCCTCCGCATCCCGCGCCAGGGCGGCGGTGCGTTCACGCGGGCTCGGCGGTCCCAGTTCCAGCTCAGCCAGGGCCTCGGCGCGCGCCCGGATACCCTGGCTGATATAGTCCCGACTGATGATTAGGTCGGCGCCTTCTTCAAGCCGTCCGCGGAGGACGATGTGGAGGTGCGGATGGGCGGTGTTCCAGTGATCGACCGCGACCCAGTCGAGCGGCGCGCCCAGATCCCTCTGGACGTCGTTCATGAGATCGCGGGCATAGGCGCGAAAGTCCGCGAGTTCGCCCGCGTCTTCCAGCGAGACGATGAAGCGGAAATGATGGCGATCATCCTTGGCGCGCTCCGCGAAGGCTGAGGCGTCGACCATGTCGCTCCGGGCGTCGAAGAGCCGCCCCGCTTCGCCGTCGCGGGTCACGCCGTCGCGTTGGAGATAGCCGATGTGCGCGGCCAGGCCTTCAGCGCTTCGGCGCACCACCCGCGCCTTGACGACGACAGACCGGCGAGACCCGCCCACATGCACACTGCGGATCAGCGCCGCCCTTCCCCGCCCGAAGGTGCTGGGACGAGCGCCTCCCTTGCCGACGCCATGTTGGGAGGGACCGCCGGCTCGGGCGACGGCGACCCTGACCTGGCGCAGCGCCGTGTCGACACTCGGCCCCGACGCGGGGCGTATCCGCCCGGGTCGGATCCGAAAATCGTCGTCTCGGGTCATGACAGGCGGATAAAGGCGCGAAAATCGTCGCCCTTTCCGTACGATAGCCAAATACGCAAGGTAGGCAGCGAAATTGCGCCTTTCGATAATCCATTGAGATGACGAGTAAAATTCCTCCCCCACCCCCGCCGCACCTTGCGGCTTTTATCCTGCCCTCTCTTCTGGAGCATTTTGACCGGGTTCATCGGGGCGTAACCAGACCGGCGCCGGCGGCTGGAACCAGCAATACGAACAATCCGGCAGACGCAGGATCGGAAGGGTGCGGAGCGTCCGGAAAGAGCGGCCCCCGGTAGGGATCGATCGGCGCTTTCGCCGCGATCCGGGCGCTGTCAGAGGGGGTGGCCGCCCGGTCCAGAAGCCCTATCCGGGCGACGTAGTCGCGGGTCTCCAGAGGCAGGGGTCGCCCTTCATCTCTATGCTGCAGGTAACGCCCTGGCCCCGCGTTATAGGCCGGCAACATGCCCTCCAGGCCGAACCGGTCGTGCAGTTCGCGCAGATAGGCCGCGCCGGCCAGGATGTTGTCGCGGGGTTCGTAGGGGTCCGGGCCGAGGCCGTGCCGTCGCCGCAGCTCCGCATAGGTCGCCGGCATCACCTGCATCAATCCCATGGCGCCCGCATGCGATGTGGCGCGCGGGTTGAAGCCGCTCTCCTGCTTCATCACAGCCCGGATCCAGTGTGGCGGCAGGCCGAAACGACGCGCCGCCTCCGTGATCAGGTCATTGATCGCGCGTCTGCCAAGGGCTTGCTCGCGCGGTTCAGACGCCGCCGGAAGTGCTATCGAGACGCAGGGAAAGCCGGTCGCGGCGAACACCAAGGCCAGCGTCGCCGCCCGTCTCGCGCGCCTTCCCGGGAAGGCCGGGACGCTCATTCGCGGCCCTCCCGGATGCGGATGGGCACGATGCGGCCGAGCAAATCCCTGCGGTCGACCGGACCGAAATAACGGCCGTCGAGCGCGTCGGGGACGTCAAGCGCGAGCAGGAAGACAGCCTCCGGACCCAGGGTGATGCAGCCGCTCCAGCGCGGCAACGGGCGTCCGGCGCGGTCCTTCTCCAGCGCCATGGCGACCGTCCGGCCGTCGATGACAATCCGGAGTCCCTGGCGACAGACCACGGAGGGCGGCGTCGCCGCGACCGGCTTCAGGAGCGGGACGCCGTCCGGCAGATAGCCGCGCGCCGCGAACGCCCGCGACCATTCCGGCGCTGGGCGATAGGCGACAAGTTCGCCTACGGCGGCCGCGCGCGTCGGTTCGAGCCGGTAGAGGCCGATCGGAAGGCTCGCGGAGGCGTTCCAGATCAGGCGCGGCGCACGGGCCGCGACCGGCGCCAGCGCGAGGGCGCCGAGCGCCAAACCGGCCCATCCCAGCACGACCACGCGCTTCATGACGAGACCTGCTGGCGCAGACGAAAGGCCCGGTGGCGCTCGGCGGTATAGGCCAGGGGCGACAGGCTGACCGCCATCCGGGCGTGCACGTGGCGCCAGTAGTCGGGCGCGACCTCGCCCGGTTCGAAGCCGCCGGTCTCAACAGCGTCAATCAGATCGAGGGCGCGGCGAACACGCGGCCAGCCGCTCAGGCGAAGCAGGCTGACGGCGCCGGGAACGACGCCCGAAATGGCGATACGGTCGCGGGTCGGATCGGCCGCCTGGAGAATGTCGAGGCGCGACACCACCGTGCCGTAGGCGTTGGCGGCCCAGCGCACATAGGCGAAGACGGCGCCGGGCCGGAAGGCTACGAAACGGTTCCGGCGCGAGACGATGCGCTGGTCGACCGCCTGACCGAAGCGGATCCAGCGCTCCATGCAGCCCGGGTCGAAGACGAGTTCGACCCAGGTCAGGTGATCGGCGGACGGCGGCGGGGTGTCGGCCACCACCACAGGATCGCGGTGATAGGCCAGATAGGGCGACGGCGGAGCGCCCTCGTCGTCCCGGCCGGTCATAGCGCGGTGTCCCGATCCGGGCGGCGCGCGGGCGAAATCCTGTCGTGGCCCGGGTCCGTGGTGGAGGATTTAACGCCGCGATCCGCCCAGGCCTGGAGGTCGCCGACGGCGTAGACGACGCGTCCGCCGATCTTCCGATAGAGGGGCCCGGTGCCATAGCAGCGGTGCTTCTCGAGCGTGCGGCCGGAAAGGCCGAGATGCCGCGCGGCCTCGGCTGTGCGGAGATAGCGCGGCGGCATGGGGGTCTGGGCGTCGTGCATGGCGGCAATCCTTGCGGGGCTGGAACGCCGTCGGCGGTCGGCGGCGGGACAGGCCAAGGATTTCGCCAAACCGGCGTCTGCGGCAGTCGGCGCGCGGGCATCGGGCGATGCCCGCGCGTCATCACGCCCGTTCTCATCAGGGCGGCGGCTGCTTTTCGGCCAGGAGCTTGGCGGCGCGTTCCGCATGTGCGGCGGCGGCGACGATGAAGCGGGTGTCGTTGCGCAGGACGCGCAGCCAGGAGGCGATGTAGGCGGCGTGATCGGGACGGGGTTCGAGGGTCAGACCGAGGTCGGCGCAGACGAAGGCGGCGCCCAGTTCGGCCACCAGTTCCTCGCGGGCGTAGGCCTCGTCGCCGAAGCGGCCGAGGGTGAGATCGCGATCCAGACGGGACCGATGGCCCGTCCAGTGGATCAGTTCGTGAGCCAGAACGGCGTAGTAGGCTTCCGGGTCCTGGAAGGCCTCGAAGGTCGGCATGTGCACCGTGTCGGCGTCCGGACGGTAGCAGGCGGTGTCGCCCCCCGCCCGGATATCGGCGCTGGTCGCAGCGAAGTAGCGCTCTGCATGATCGATCCGCTCTGCGACATCGGGGTGGACCGGCGGCGGATAGCGGTCGTCCAGACCTTCGATCTGATCCAGGTTGAAGACGGTGTAGCGCTTGAGGAAGCGTCCACCTCGGCAGGCCTGGGCCTCTTCATCCCTGTCGTCGGCGGTCGCGACGGGCGCGGCGTAGACAACGGGGGCGCCCTTTTCGCCTTTTCGAACCGCACCGCCAAGCGCAAGGGCCTGACGGAAGGTCATCCAGACGGGGCGGGCGTAGCCGCAGCGGGCGGCCCGGACCCAGAGCGTCAGGACGTTGACCCCGTGATAGGGCTGTCCGTCATGCCGCAGCGGGCGGGAGACTGCGCCCTGTGTCGTCCACGGACGGGTCCAGGGTCGGACGCCGGTCTCGAGGTCGGCGAGGATGAGGGCGGTGATCTCGGCATGGGGATCGGGGCGAACGGAAGCGGTGGGGCGCGACATGGCGGCCTCCTTGAAAACGGTCTGAAGGGGATGGCGGCGGCGCCCCTGGCGCCGCCGCCGGTCTCTCAGTTGCGCGACCAGATGAGGCTGTGCCCCTCGTCGGTCTCGACCAGTGAGGCGTAGATCGGAGCCGGGAAGCTCGGATCGTCCAGCTTGACGGAGAGGTAGTCGCGGTTCTGCTGGCTGGTCTTCTTCCAGGCCGCGCCGAACTCCGTGGTCCCCGCGAAAATCCGATAGTCCGGGGCCTTGTCGTCGCTCTTCTCGTTTGGCCGGAAGGTCGCCGACTTCACGTTGAGGGTCAGGGTCTTGATCGAACCGGTGTAGCCGTCGCCCTGGGCGATGAAGGTTCCAATAGCGGCCATGTCAGTCTCTCCTTTGCTTCGGGCCACGCCTGTCGCGGCCTCGATGGCGATCGGGAGACCGGGATCGGGAGGCGCGCAGGGCGAGCGCAGCGAGACCCCGCAGCGCAGCGGAGGACCGAAGGGAGCGACTTTCTTGTTTCGCGAGGAAGGCCGAAGGCCGGGGAAGAAAGTCGTCCTGACGGTTGCGCCAGTCGACCGGTCACGGTCAGATCCGCCTCATTGAGAGGCCGCGACAGGCGTGGCGCGAAAAACGGAAGACCGGCCGCTACGGAGCCCGAACTCGCCCAGGCGTCCCCCAACTGTCGGTCCTGCCTGGCCCTGGGAAAGAAGGGTTCGACCTGGCGGCGATGAGGATCGGCGCCCGATCAAGGCTCGCTATTGCAGAGGCAGGTGCCGCCGGTGGAGGCTCGGAATGGCGACCCGCCGCGCCTGACGCGGGTCACCCTCTCTGAGGTTCAGACCATCTGATTTCTAAAGGACCTCATCGGCGCCCCGCTGCGACGACGGATGGCGAGAAGGGCTCCGCCGCTGCTGACGACGCGGCGCGACTGAGCGCCGGGCGACGACGCCCAGGCGGCGGCGCCATCCCCTTCAGACCGTTTTCAAGGCGGCCGCCATGTCAGCCTGCGTGCATGTTTGCAGACGATGACGCGATGGCTTCAGGACCTGCCCGCCAGCCGCGCGAGCAGGCCGATGGCGGGCGACCGGGGTCAGCCCCCAGAGGTCAGGTCGTAGTAGGGCGTGCCGCGGTCACCGGCCTCGGCGCGGGTCAGGACCTTGGTCTCGAACAGGGATGAAACCATGATCTTGATCCCCCGGTGCCGAATGCCCTCATCCAGGGTCTTGGTGATGCGTTCGATGGCGTAGAGGCTGTCGCACCACACCGAGCTTTTCACCGTGATCAGGCCAGGCATGCGTTCAGCGTCGCCACCTGCAGCCTGCTGCATGGTGTCCAGGGCGGCGGTCAATTGATCGGGGGTCATGGGTCGCGGTTAAGCTGAGTCGGGCCGCCACTGGTCGTTTCGCCTATGGATAAACCCGCTCGACGAAGAGCGAGCCCAGGGGGCTGGGCCTGAGGATCAGGTCCTCCGGCACGGAAAGGTCGAGCCAGTGCGCGCCTGCCCCTGGCGGCAGGACGACGATCTGTCGGTCGTGATAATGGGCCACCTCCGGTCCGGGTTCAGTCGTCAGCATGGCGAAGGCGCCATCCTTCACCACCCCGGCGATCCAGAACCAGGGCTGGTCGATCAGGGTGAAGCGCCACTTCGTTTTCTTCCCCGCCACCTTGGGCTCGGTGAACTCATAGAAGCCGTCAGCGGGGATCAGGCAGCGGGTCGATCCGGCGAAGGATCGGCCCTCGGACCGGAAGTTGAAGACCGGCTTTCCGGTCGGGCCCTTCCAGGCCCAGGGCGTCATCACCAGTTGCAGGCCGCCTTCCCCGGCGAGCACCACAGGCGCGCGGTCGCCGATCCAGTAGTCGGTCGCCTCAAGGTTCGGTATGCCATCTGGCAGAACGAGCCTCCGGCCGATGTCGGTGAAGGGCACGGCCAGTTGGTTGGCAGGAACATGCAGGCGGTAGTTGTTGCACATGGTTCCGGTCCAACGCCTCAGACGCCGGCCGGCTTCCTTTCGCCCGGTTTGAAGACGTACTCAGCCGGAAAGCTCCAACCCTGTTCCGCACCGCTGACCTCGGCCCAGGCCGCCTTGACCGTGGCGGCGGCGGCCATGACCGGAAAACGCTGGGTGGAGACGGGGTTGAGTCCGGCGTGCATGGCCTGGAGGCGACGATAGATGTCGACCAGTTCGACCAGGTCCTCCACGGTGAGTGAGCCCTTGGACGACATCCCCTTGTAGCGGGCCATGCTCAATCGCCTCGACTGAACAGGCCCAGGCCCCGCGCCTGCATATCTTCGAGCGACCCCAGAACCCTGGCGGCGACGCCCGGCGCAGACCGGTTCAGCGCTGCAGTCAGCCGTGCGAACATATTCGCCAGAACGGGATCATGCCGGACGGCGGGTCCCTGGCGCCAGAGCGCGACCAACTGAAGCACCTGCAATTCAACCAAGGTCGGCGTCGCACTGCTCATCGGGGCCGCACCACGAGCCGCAGACCCGCGACCAGGCCGGTGATCAGATCGACGGTGGGCGTCGGGATGTCCGGGCGCTCCCGTTGTTCGAGCGCGCGATCCAGTTCTTCCAGTTCGCGGGCGAACCCCTCGTCGGGACCCAGGGTTTTCCTGTCCATTTCCATCTCCTCAAGCGCCGACCCAGGG
>RCUQ01000587.1_pt1 | contig 16015 bp, 13 predicted proteins | sample 2166351 | NCBI WGS metagenome assembly RCUQ01 (sample SAMN09932597, study PRJNA488358) | compost metagenome | feature: garden; material: soil; isolation source: compost soil in acetonitrile-enriched culture | place: Germany: Experimental Botanical Garden Goettingen | collected 2016-01-27
GTACAAGGAAGGAAAGTAAAATTTTCTTCATCTAATTAGTGTGATCGATCGGAAGCTAAAGTAATTGGCTGGAATGGCAATATAAATACTTGATATGTAACATTTATAGTGATATATATTTTGCTAAAATGATTTATAGCCGAATTATGGAAGGGTTGGGGGCGAATTGCGGGTTACGGGTTGCGAGTTATGGGTTGTGAGTTGCGAATTATGGGTTACGTGTTACGGGTTTCGAATTCCTTATTTGATGGATGAATTATTATTTTAATTATTTCTATAATTATTTCAAGTTGTTATTATTTGCATACTCCGTCGGGATACGGGATAAAAGATGGGTAGCAAATGAGATTATAATAAGTGTTTGTGCGCCGTAGGAACAAAATTTCAGTAACCGTTTAGCCCTTAACAGGGCTATAGGAATGATGGAACAAGTTAATGTTACCGATGTATTGTCCCGGTGGACATTTTATTGAACCTGCAATTTGTCAATTATTCAACGATAATTCTTCATTATGCAAAGAACTCGTAACCCGTAATTCGCAACTCACAACCCGTAACCCGAAACCCGCAATTCGAAACCCGTAATATTTAAAAAGGAAACCGTTGCCACATCCAGATCGCTGATTGAATAAGGACTGGAACTGAAATCGAATAGGTGATGACTTTGGAACTTAACTTAAGATGGTTTTTGAGGATATAAATAATTACCATAATAGCTGAGATAATGATAATTTGTCCTAACTCCAGGCCTATGTTAAATGGTAACAATGTAGTAAATGCGTTAAATTTCATACCCAGAAACAGTTCCTTCAATAAACGGGAGAATCCCATTCCATGAACTAATCCAAAGAATCCTGAAAATAAAACTCGATAGTTGTGCAATTTGGGGATAAACAGGTTTTCGATACAGGTAAATAAAATGGTGAATGCAATCAGAAACTCAATAAATTCTCCATTTACTGCAATAATATCAAGTGCACATAATGCAAGGGTAATAGAATGGGCAATTGTAAAGGAAGTTACAATCCAAAAAATGCGTTTCCAGTCTTTAAAGTTATAAATGGCACAGATAGCAAATAGAAAAAGTATGTGATCATAGCCATGTAAATCAAGAATATGAAAGAAGCCTTGGTTTAGGAAAATATAAAATTGGTCCATCCGGCAAAAATAAATTATTGGGCCAGATTACAAGTCAGAGTAATTACGGTCAGACCAATTTTATAATTCTACCACAGATTGTTTTTATCAAAGCATATAATTAGATGCCGTTTTGCGAAACGACGCAACCTGCAGATCAATCCATTCGTTGTTTTTACTCATTTCATTTGCCATAAGATCAGCAACAGTAGCAGCACTTTCAACAGTGGCTTTGGCATCAAGCAGTAAAGCTCTGGTACGGCGCGCTAATACATCTTCAAGGGTGATGGCCATCTCATTTCTAATAGACCAGATAACCTCTGCTTTTACATAGGGCAAATCAACATGAATGCGCTCTCCTAACTCCGGATTATCTTTTATTAACAATTTGATGCCATCTGCATCACTACCATAGCAATCCAGCGGATCGGTAATGTCTGTATTTTGTTTCCAGCCGTGAATTTTCAATGAAGTTGTAATGGAGTTACGGTCCTCTAAACCACAAAACTCACATGCCTTATCAATTACATCTTGTCCCATCCGGCGATAAGTAGTCCATTTGCCTCCAGTAATAGTTAATAATCCTGATTGAGACACCAAAATAGTATGGTCCCTTGAAAGCGCTGCTGTATTATTGCCATTGCTGTTTTTAACTAACGGACGTAATCCTGCAAACACGCTTTTTACATCTTCAATTTTAGGATCTTCATTGAGGTAGCGTGATGCATGTTTTAAGATAAATTCAATTTCCTCTGGCAGGGCTTTGGGCTCCAACTCAGGGTTTTCAACAGGTGTGTCAGTAGTGCCAACAACCACTTTATTGTGCCATGGAATAGCAAACATTACCCTTCCATCGTCTGTATTTGGAACCATGATGGCGCTTTTTCCAGGTAAGAATTTCTTGTCGAAGACTAAGTGAATTCCCTGGCTTGGCGCTACAATCTTTGAAGAATCAGGCTCGTCTACTTGCATTAGATGGTCTACAAATACACCCGTTGCATTGATCACTACCTTCGCTTTAATTTCATACTCCTGATGATCAAACTGATCTGTTGCGAGAACTCCTGCAATCAGGTTATCTTCCTTAATAAATCCTGAAACTTTAAAATAATTAAGAACTGTAGCCTGATGATCAGCTGCTGTTTGTGCCAGATTAATAGCTAGTCGAGAGTCATCAAATTGTCCGTCATGATAAATTACCCCACCCTTTAACCCCTCCTGTTCAAGCGTAGGTATATGTTTCAATGTTTCCGTAACCGAAAGGAATTCCGATGGGCCTAAACCGAGTTTTCCAGCTAAAAGATCATATATTTTTAAGCCAATACCATAAAAGGGGCCCGACCACCAACTGTAGTTAGGAACAATGAATGAAAGGTTATGCACCAGATGAGGAGCATTTTGTATCAATAACCCGCGTTCTTTTAAGGCTTCCAGTACCAAACTGACATTTCCTTGTTGTAAATAACGAACACCACCATGAATTAGCTTTGTTGAACGACTGGATGTACCCTTGGCAAAATCTTCTTGTTCTAACAATAGCGTTTTATATCCGCGAGTTGTAGCTTCAACAGCGGCACCCAGACCGGTTGCACCACCACCAACAATAATAACATCCCATGTTTGTCCTTTCATGGAATTGAGTTCGGCAAGCATTTCAGTTCTTTTCATATTATTGATTGATTACACCGATTTGATACCCATTTATTTTATTCAGTCCAGGCTAAGGCTGATTTTATGGCTTGTTCCCATCCTTTTGTTAAATAGTTTACTTCACTCACCTCCATTGTGGGATCAAAACGACGATCTTCTTGCCATAAATCTTTGATCTCATCTATGGAACTCCAATATCCTGTGGCTAATCCTGCGAGGTAAGCAGCTCCTAATGCGGTGGTTTCTGTAATTTTTGGTCTGATTACCGGAATATGTAATATATCCGACTGAAATTGGAGCAAGCCATTATTGGCAGTGGCTCCGCCATCAACTCTTAATTCCCTAATTCCAATTCCGGAATCAATATTCATCGCATTTACTACTTCCATTGTTTGATAGGCGATACTATCTAATGCTGCACGTGCAATATGTGAAGATGTTGATCCGCGTGTAAGACCAACGATAGTACCACGGGCATCCTGATTCCAGTAGGGGGCACCTAATCCTGTAAAGGCCGGAACAATATATACTCCGTCACTGTCTTTTACTTTGGCGGCTAATTCTTCAACTTCTGCTGATTTTTTAATGATTCCTAGCCCATCCCTAAGCCATTGAATAACTGCACCTGCAACAAAAATGCTTCCTTCAAGTGCATAATTTGTTTGTCCATTAACTTGCCAGGCTATAGTTGTTAATAATTTATTTTTTGATTGGATAGGAGTAGTTCCTGTGTTCATCATTAAAAAGCACCCTGTTCCATACGTGTTTTTCACCATTCCGGGTTCTGTACACATTTGTCCGAATAGAGCGGCTTGCTGATCGCCCGCAATACCGGCAATAGGTAATGCACAATCAAATAATCGGGGAGTGGTCGATCCGTATACCTCACTTGAAGATTTTACTTCAGGTAACATACTTTCGGGGATGTTAAATAACTTCAAAAGCTCTTTATCCCAGCTTAACGTATGGATATTAAAAAGCATGGTTCTGGATGCATTGGTAACATCAGTAATGTGCATTTTGCCTTTGGTGATATTCCAGATAATCCAGCTGTCAATAGTCCCAAAGGCTAAATCTCCATTTTCTGCTTTTCTGCGAACATCATCATCGTTATCAAGTATCCATTTTATTTTAGTTGCTGAAAAGTAAGAATCAATAACTAACCCTGTTTTTTCAGCAATCATTTTCTCTAAGCCTTCTTTTTTAAGTTGTTCGCAATATGCCGAGGTTCGTCTATCTTGCCAAACGATAGCCTTGTAGGCAGGTTTTCCTGTTTTTCTATCCCATACCACAGTTGTTTCCCGCTGATTGGTAATCCCGATTGAATTTATCTGTTCAATATCTAATCCTGCATTTACTATGGCTTCTGTGATAACAGCTGCCTGACTCGACCAAATTTCATTAGCATCATGTTCCACCCAGCCTGGTTTAGGAAAGTATTGTTTAAACTCCTTTTGGCCCACGGAAACTATAGAGCCATTTTTATCAAAAACAATTGCTCTTGAACTGGTTGTGCCTTGATCGATGGAAAGAATGTATTGTTGCATAAAAAGATATTGATAGGTATAGAGGTAAGTTAAAAATATTACCTCGAATGTGCAAAGTGGATAGATTGTTGTACTGGTTAATGTGTTAATAATGAACTTATTATTGATTTTTTTGTTTTTAAATGAAAGGAGGATGTGATGAAAAGCGTATATGTCTTTTTTCAATATTTCTTTTTCTGGCTGTTTATTATTGGGCCGGCAATGCAAGTAATTTCTCTTTTTGCCTTAATAGGAGGCATTCATATGGAATGGTTCGGAATTGTTGGACTCTACGTGTTTGCAGTCGGATTAGGAGGTTTAACCATAACCTTGCTGATAGGTGAGGGATGGTATCCTGAAGAATATAAACCTGATATAGGTTAAAAAATTAAAAAAGTTAAAAAAGCAATTAAACCTTTCGGCATGCATAAAGTCTTAGTAGTATAGTTGTTAATAAAACGGTTCTTGTTTTGGATAGGTAAAACGTTAGATGGGTTGGGATTTGACGTCAAAAGGATCAAAAACCGTAGAAGTTTTCAATAGGTTTGTGTTAGGTTTAGTAATATTTAGTTCGTTGCGCCCCTTGTTTCCAACAACAAGGGGCTGCTTTTTTACTGGGCATTTTATTAGAATTTCTATTTTCGCCACTTAAAACCGAAAACTAAGAAATGAATATTGAAACATTACAAACAATTTGTTCTGCCTTTCCTAAGGTTACAGAAGATATCAAATGGGGTGATCACTTATGCTTTTTGATAGGGGAGAAAATGTTTTGTGTAGGTAGTCTAAGTACAAATTTTACTTGTTCTTTCAAAGCATCTGATGAGGACTTTGTCACATTAACCGAACGGCCATCTATTATACCCGCTCCATACATGGCCCGCCATAAATGGGTTTTAATCGAAGAACCCTCAGCACTTACTTTACAAGAGTGGGAGTTCTATGTTACCAAGTCCTACCAATTGGTTAAGTCGAAGCTGCCGAAGAAGTATCAGTAGGTTTTTAGTTCATGGATCATAGATCATAGAGGTCCATAGTCGATAGTCCATAGACCATAGTGCTTGTATGATTTTAAAAGAGGTAACGATTTATGTTTGGCAAAGAGTGAGATTCAAAGAAGCTAATATAGATTATCTAAGAACCATGGTCTATGGACAATGGACTCAAACCATGAACTATGATCTATGAACCTCAAGCCATGAACCATCAACTAACTTACCTGCTTCGCACTTTCCCGCTGCCGCTGATTGTTTGCGTAATTTGCGGAGAACCGATATAAAGTACATTTCCGCTGCCGCTAATATTAACGGTAAGTAAATCGCTGACATTTACTTCGCAATTTCCTGAACCCGAAATTGTGCTCTTTGCATTTCTGCTTAACAGGCCAAAAGTTTTAATATTTCCTGAACCCGAAATGGTTTGATCTGTGTTAACAGAGTTACCCCATAACTCAATTGTTCCTGAGCCTGAAATATTGCTTCTTAGATTAGTGGTAACAATATCACCTAAATAAATTGATCCGGAACCACTCACGTTAAGTTTAACCTCCTCATTGTATTCGATCGGTGTGTTTTTAATTAAACCGCTTCCGGAGATATCTGCGGACTTGAAATTACTTACAGGGACATAAATATCGATTTTACCATGTTTATACCTTGTGCGATAATCACGGTAATAAACGCTAAGGGTATTATCTGGCTTTAGTTGAGTTACCAGTTCAGGAGCTATGTTGTCTTCAGCATAAATTCTTACGGTCTTAACACTGTCTTTATGCAGTATAATATTGAAATCACCACTGCATTCTACAGCATTTATTTCAGCTAAGGTTCTGGTTTCTGTTATATAATTTCCAGAACCCTCTACTACATCCTTGCAAGAACCAAGTAAAAAAGCAGCAGATAAAAAAATAAATAAGAGCGAATATGTTTTCATTGGGTATGTATTTATCCCCAAAAATAGGAAATAATTACAATGGTCTGTTTTACAGTATTGTAAAGTTTATGTGATGAGAGCATGGAAAAATAACTTTTGTTTAATAGCCGAAACGAAGAAAAAGAAAACTTACAGATTAGTTACTTAACTATTTTGCATATAAGTTGTTAAATATGAATTTTTTAAGTATATTTCGATATCTAAATTTACTTAAATCGCGTACTATGTCAGTTAAAATTAACCATGAGCATCATAGCTCGCTGTATTGGCTGGTTATGATCTTTACCGGTCTCTTTATTTTAGGGATCGCAATTAAAATTTTATCATTTTTCTTTAATGCCAATGAGGGGATAGGGCTGGCGATCAATAATATTGGTTGGTATCTCTTCTTACCTGGAGCAGTTGGCTTACTGATTATGATGCTTATTCATGCTATTTTCCGTAAAAATTACGAATAGCAATCATTTAATTTTTCAAATCGATACCAAATAATTGTTGCAATAAAAAAGTCGTCCAGGTTAAACCGAGACGACTTTTTTTAGTTTTATATTATGGAGTTATTATGCAGAGCAAGTAACACATCCTTCTTCCATCGTACAAACCGGTCCTGTGATTTCTTCTTCCACACCGGTGTGTTGTACCATAGGTTCTAATTGTTTTTCAGCTTGTTTTTCAACCGTAAACTTAACCGCAGCGTTTGCAGCTTGTGTACGTAAATAGTACATGCCGGTTTTAAGTCCTTTTTTCCATGCATAGAAATGCATAGAGGTTAGTTTAGCATTGTTAGGACTTTGAACAAACAAATTCAACGACTGGCTCTGACAGGTATATGCACCGCGATCAGCAGCCATGTCAATTAATGTACGTTGCTTGATTTCCCAAACTGTTTTATACAGCTCTTTAATATGCTGAGGAATTTCTTTGATATCTTGAATTGATCCTTCTGCAGCAATAATCTTATTTTTCATTTGGCCATCCCACAGATTAAGAGCAACCAAATCTTTTAACAAGTGCTTGTTCACCACGATGAATTCACCGGATAGTACACGACGAACATAAATATTTGAAGTGTATGGTTCAAAACATTCGTTGTTACCAAATATCTGTGATGTTGACGCTGTTGGCATCGGTGCAACTAATAAAGAGTTACGAATACCGTATTTTTTGATTTCTTTTTTCAATCCGTCAAAATCCCAACGTTTGCTAGGGGTAACATTCCACATGTCATATTGAAGGATACCCTTTGAGGATGGAGAACCTTCATAAGTTTCATATGGTCCATCCACTTTTGCAAGGTCTTTTGATGCAGATAATGCTGCGAAGTAAATGGTTTCGGCAATTTCGCGGTTCAAACTTTGTGCTTCAGCAGACTCAAAAGGATGGCGTAACATGATGAAAACATCTGCCAAACCTTGAATACCCAAACCAACCGGACGGTGGCGGAGGTTAGAGTTGCGAGCCTCTTCAACAGGATAGTAGTTGCCGTCTATAATCTTGTTAAGATTAAGCGTTGCCTGGTAAGTTACTTCGTATAATTTTTGGTGATCAAACTCACCGTTGATAACAAATTTTGGTAATGAAATAGAAGCCAGGTTACAAACTGCAACTTCATCTTCAGCAGTATACTCCATAATTTCAGTACACAAGTTAGAAGACTTGATTGTACCTAAATTTTGCTGATTCGATTTTTTGTTAGCAGCATCTTTGTAAAGCATGTACGGAGTTCCGGTTTCAATTTGAGAATCCATAATAGCGAACCAGAGTTCCTGAGCTTTAACCGTTTTACGAGCTTTACCTTCTTTTTCGTAACGCTCATATAATGCCTCAAAATCGTCTCCATAGGTGTCGTATAAACCAGGAGCTTCGTGCGGACAGAATAAGCTCCACTCACCATTCGATTCAACACGTTTCATGAACAAGTCTGGAATCCATAACGCGTAGAATAGATCGCGTGCACGTAATTCTTCCTTACCGTGGTTTTTACGTAAGTCTAAGAAGTCAAAAATGTCGGCGTGCCAAGGTTCTAAGTAGATAGCAAAAGCTCCTTTACGCTTACCACCTCCTTGATCAACGTAACGTGCAGTGTCATTAAATACACGTAACATAGGAACAATACCATTGGACGTTCCATTAGTTCCGCTGATGTAAGAACCTGTTGCACGAATATTATGGATGCTTAAGCCAATACCACCTGCTGATTGTGAAATTTTGGCAGTTTGTTTTAATGTATCATAAATCCCTTCTATGCTATCATCCTTCATTGTTAATAAGAAACAAGACGACATCTGAGGTTTTGGAGTTCCGGCGTTAAATAGGGTAGGAGTTGCATGGGTAAACCATTTTTCCGACATCAGATTGTAAGTTTTGATAACCGAATCGATGTCTTCTTTATGGATGCCAACAGCCACACGCATATACATGTGTTGAGGACGTTCTGCCACTCGACCATTGAGTTTTAACAGATACGAACGTTCAAGCGTTTTAAATCCAAAATAATCAAAAGCAAAATCACGATCGTAAATGATGTTTGAATCTAACGTATCAGCGTTTTGGCGGATAATTTCAATTACATCATCTGAAAGCAATTGTGCATTTAAGCCTGTTTTTGGATCAATATAATTGTATAGTCGTTCCATGGTTTTTGAAAACGACTTTTCAGTATTCTTATGTAAGTTAGACACAGCGATACGCGAGGCCAACAATGCGTAGTCAGGGTGTTTAACGGTTAATGAAGCAGCTGTTTCGGCAGCTAAATTATCAAGTTCAGAAGTTGTTACGCCATCGTACAAACCTTCAATCACTTTTTTAGCTACATCAATAGAATCAACATGGTTACTATCGAGTCCATAGCTTAATTTTTCTATCCTGGCGGTGATTTTGTCAAATTTCACCGATTCAGTTCTGCCGTCGCGTTTAATTACAAACATAGTTTAGAGGTTAGAAGCGTTTTATAGTTTATTGCTTTTGGGTATGAATGCCGTTGTGCTGTTCGGCACTCACTGCAATTGGTTTATTTTTAGCTAATTATTTAGAGCCCACACATTTTAAGCCCGAGTCAAATGCTCTGCTAATTAAAAGTCCTCATCCAGTGAGAAAATGTTACTGTCTTTATCAGACAGGACACCACTCTTCTGATAATCACCAACTCGTTTTTCAAAGAAATTGGTTTTCCCTTGTAATGAAATCATTTCCATGAAGTCGAAAGGGTTAGTTGCATTATAGATTTTTGAATATCCTAAGGCATTTAACCATCTGTCGGCCACGAATTCTATGTATTGTTGCATTAATTTGGCATTCATGCCGATTAATGCAACAGGTAATGCATCTGTAATAAATTGCTTTTCAATTTCTACTGCATCTGTAATTATTTGATGAACACGTTCCTCAGACAATTTGTTGATTAACATACTGTACAATAAGCATGCAAACTCACAGTGAGAACCTTCATCACGAGAAATAAGCTCATTTGAGAACGTTAGCCCCGGCATTAAGCCTCGTTTTTTCAACCAGAAAATTGAACAGAAAGAACCTGAGAAAAATATACCCTCAACTGCGGCAAAAGCTACCAGTCGTTCCGCAAAGGTTCCGTTTTCAATCCATCTTAACGCCCACTCAGCTTTTTGCTTAACACAAGGAACGGTTTCAATGGCGTTGAACAAACGGTTTTTTTCAGCTGTATCTTTCACATAGGTGTCGATTAACAAAGCATATGTTTCAGAATGGATGTTTTCCATCATGATCTGGAAACCATAATAACAACGAGCTTCAGGAATCTGAACTTCGCTCATAAAGTTTACAGCAAGGTTTTCGTTCACAATACCATCGCTGGCAGCAAAAAATGCCAATACATGTGAAATGAAGTGTCGCTCCCCATCATTAAAATTCTCCCAATCCTTCAAGTCAAGTGAAAGGTCAATTTCTTCAGCCGTCCAGAAACTGGCTTCAGCCTTTTTATACATCTCCCATATTTCGGGATATTTAATAGGAAGCAATACAAATCGCTCCTTATTTTCTTGTAAAAGTGGCTCTTGAACGTTTTTCATATATTTTCTACTAAAATTCGTTTATTATCAATTTACTTCGTTAAACCCGACAGTTTTACCGTTCGCCCGGTTGTGACCTGCGTTCGGATAACATTTTTGTTATTAATGTCAATTAAAAAACTGGTGGTTTAATTTAACTTGTTGCATGTAGTTAATACCTCTGAAAAGCCCAATTTGTTTTGAATTTTTCAGTGTATCTACGGTCAGAATTCGGTAGGAATTACTGCCGTGCGACGTACTTTTTTAAGAGTGCCCCGGCTAATCGGCTGATTGTGAGTGCGGATAGCGGGGGGCTTATATAGCCAAAGAACGAAACCAAAAATAATTAGGAAGTGACCAAAATCAGATTTTCTTTTTCAACAAAATGTTAGGAACATAATGGGCTGTTTTTCAGAAAATTGTTTTCTGAGATTGTATACAAGGAAACTTTAATTTTTTTTAAAACTATTTTTTAAGTATGAAAGTACTATTAAAGACTTATTTGTTTGAATTTCAGGAAAGTAATTTTTGACGAAGTAAAAACTCCAATTGATCATTTGCCTGTTCCAGATCTTCAGTTAACTGTCGGTTCATTTTTCTAAGCGTATATACTTCAAAAGCTGTTTCAATATTATGGCGAAGTTCTTCTTCATCCCAGGGTTTGCTAATGTAGCGGTATACTTGCCCTTTATTAATTGCATCAATAACAGCTGAAATATCAGCATATCCAGTTAGTAACATTCTGATTGGGTCTGGAAAAGTGTCTATGATGGAGGCTAAAAATTCAATTCCTGTAATTTGGGGCATTCGTTGGTCGGTAATGAGCACATGAATTTCATTTTGCTCAAGTATTTTACGCCCTTCTTCAGCAGAATCTGCTGTAAATACATTATATAACCGACGAAAACTAGCTTTAAATGCTGTTAAATTGTGTAATTCGTCATCTATATACAATACATTTATTTGTTCCTGACTCATAATTATTATTTGTTACTACAAAGATTCGAATATCCTCTATAAAATTCTATCTTCGAAAATATTTGCTCTACTTTTACGCCCAACAATTAAACCCCTAACAAAAACCATAACCATGAGCGTTGCTGTGGACTTTTCGCAATTATTGCGTTACAAAGTTCGTGAATCTAATTCACGAACTAATGATCACGTGCCTGAATTTTTTAGGCTAAATAATGTTCTTGATGCTGAAAAATTCTACCATCTACTCCAATTCAACTCAGCTGTAAAGGTTTACGATGAACTTAACAGTCAACTCAAAGAATTGTTGAAGTTAAGAAATGTTGGTCAACAATTTTCTGATCAAGACCTGCAACAGTTAGTTAATGAACATTTAAAAAATAGCTCAAGCGACCGTTATGGCGTTTGGGTTTATTATCCCTGGTCCAATAAAGTAGTTCATCTTTTAGATGAAGAAGAATTTATTGAAGTAAGAACCAGCAGGAACAAACTTAAAATTACCAAAGAAGAACAGGAAACTCTCCATCAAAAAAGAATCGGAATTATCGGGCTTTCGGTAGGACAATCTGTTGCTTTAACGATAGCTATGGAACGCAGCTGTGGTGAATTACGATTGGCTGATTTTGATGAGTTAGAATTAAGTAATTTAAACAGAGTAAGAGCAGGTGTAGACCAATTAGGTTTGTCGAAAGTGATTTGTGCGGCAAGGCAAATAGCTGAAATAGATCCTTTTATTAAGGTGAAATGCTATACACAAGGTGCCTCTGTTGGTAATTTAAATGACTTCATGGGTGATAACTCAGATCAGCTTGATTTGTTGGTCGAAGTCTGTGATAATTTCGAAATGAAAATCTTATGTCGGTTAGCTGCACGTCAAAAAAAAATTCCGGTGATCATGGAAACTAACGATAGAGGTATGCTTGATATTGAACGTTTTGATATAGAGGCGAGTAGAAAAATACTTCATGGAACGGTTGAAAATCTAGAAGGAGAGCTTACTGATGTAGCTGCAATACTGAAAAAAATGACACCTCAGGAACGAATGGGCTACCTTACCAAGATTGTTGGTGTGGAAAACATTTCAGACAGAATGAAACTTTCTTTGGCAAATATGGGTAAAACCCTAAATAGTTGGCCTCAGGTAGCATCTTCAGTAGTTGTAGGGGGTGGATTAGTAGTCAACGCTTGCCGAAGAATACTCTTAGGTTCATTTAAGTCATCCGGTCGTTTTTTCGTAGATCTTGATGAATTAGTTGCTGATCGACCGGAATAAATAGCTTTAGTGAATAATTGAATACAATATTTTTCGCCAGGATGGTTAACATTGTCATGTATCTTTTTATCTTTCGTCTTTTTGTAAAATGGTCGGTATTAGAGTTTTTCGGGCGGTTGATGATGCAGATGCATGTAAGAAATACATAGAAGGTCATCGTCGCATTCTTGAAATCCATGGAGTTGTTAAGATTACTTCTTACAGACATGATTGGGTAGACGACCCGCATACCATGGTTATTTTGGTAGAAGAACTGGAAACAGGAAGAGTATTTGGAGGAGCACGATTGCAATTACGCAGAAGTGGTATTCCATTGCCGATAGAACTGGCGTTGAATAAATACGATCCAAAGATATTAAGCATGGTGAGTGATGCGGAGCAGAACGGAGGTACATGTGAATTATGTGGATTGTGGAACTCGATGGAAGTTGCAGGGATGGGAATTGGGAGCTATATACTTTCGCGAATCGGAGCCGCTATATCATCACAATTGCCTGTTACCAGCATATTCGTTTTATGCTCACCTGTAACAGTAAGGATGGGCAGAAGAGTAGGAGCCCTGGTAGAACGTACATTGGGAAACAATGGATTGTTCTATTATCCTAAAGATGACCTGATTGCTACTGCCATGGTGCTAAGCGATTGTGATGCGTTGATACATGCGGATGAAAATGAGCGGGAATTGATTTTTGATCTTAGGCGCAATCCAAAACAAACAAGGGTAGAAAGTGGTCCCAAAGGCCAATTCGAACTTGATTATGATATTTTAATAAGGGAGCTGAATTATAATTTGAGTGATATAAAATGAGATTATTAAAACTGCAACTTTTGCTTTTTATGCTCATCTTACCTGTGCTAAAAACGCAGGCAGCCCTTCCTTTTACTATTGCGAAACCTGGAAAAGTTTATGCTGTTGGTAAGCAAGTTTGGATCTATGAAGATGCATCCGGAGAGAAAACCATTGAAGACATTAACCATGAGTCCCAATTTGTTTTAGGTAAAGATCCAATTCCCAACTTTGGAATTACTTCATCAAATTTTTGGTTACGCTTAGAATTAGTAAATAATACAGGGAAAGAAGACCTATTATTACTGATCGAGAACCCAATAATTGACGAAGTTGAGTTCTATTATACAGATTCGCAGGGAAATATTCGATCTGATGTTTCTGGAGAACACAAAACCTTCGCCTCAAGAACAATTCAACACTCTAATTATATTTTTTCCTTACCGCTGAAAAACAATGAGCGTTCCATCTGCTACCTGAAAATAAAAAGCAATGACCAGCTTCAATTGCCTTTATTTGTGGGAACAGAAGAAGCTATTTATCAGCGTTTGTTACTTAGAGATCTGCTCTTTGGTATCTATGCAGGCATTATCGCTGTAATGATATTGTACAATCTGTTCGTATATCTATCAGTAAAAGATAACAGTTATATATACTACGTATTCTTTATCCTGTTTGTTGGTTTATCACAAGCTACATTAGAAGGTTTAGGTTTCCGGTTCTTATGGCCAGGTTCTCCTTGGATGGCCATAAATAGTACGGTGATAATTCCGGCTTTATCCGGCGTTACCACCGGATTGTTTATGAAGAGTTTTCTTCAAACAGCACGGTATGCTCCGGTTTTAGATAAGATCATCAATAGTTTTATTGGAGGATATATCATTGCGTTAATTGCCTGCCTTCTTGGATTTAATCAGTTTGGATTGCAATTGTTGCACGTAGCTGGTGCAGGAGGCTCTTTCTTTGCCTTATATGTAGGATACCGCATTCATAAATTGGGTAACAGATCCGGACGTTTTTTCCTGATTGCCAACTCTATTTTCCTGTTGGCCGTTATCGGATTTGTACTCCGGAATGTAAATATCATTCCTTATAATACATTCACATCGATCATTCTGGAGTTAGGATCGGCTTTACAAGTTATTCTACTTTCTTTTGCGTTGGCAGATAAGATCAATACGCTGAAAGTAGAAAAGGAACATTCGCAGGCAATGGCCTTACTTGCCTCGCGTGAAAATGAACGATTGATAACAGAGCAGAATATAATGCTCGAAGCAAAAGTATATGAGCGCACACGTGAGCTTCAATTTACTAATGGCGAATTAATCAATACCCTTCATAAATTAAAGGATACACAATCGCAATTAGTGGAAGCTGAAAAAATGGCTTCATTAGGACAACTTACAGCCGGCATAGCTCATGAGATCAATAATCCGATCAATTTTGTAAGTTCAAATGTGAAACCTCTCCAAATGGATATTGATGATCTGTTTGCGGTGATTGCCAAATATGAAGAGCTGGATCTAACGGCAAGTCCGGCAGAAAAGCTGAAAGAAATAGAAAACTTTAAGCGTAAGATCGACCTTGAATATGTAGGGGAAGAAATTAAATCATTATTACGAGGCATTGAAGATGGAGCAACACGAACTGCCGAAATAGTAAAAGGACTACGTAATTTCAGTAGATTGGATGAAAGTGAATTAAAATTAGCGGATATACATACCTGTATTGATTCAACATTGGTAGTATTAAAGCACTCTATTCCTAATGGTGTAAACATTGTACGTGATTTTTCATCTGTACCTCAGATTGAGTGTTATCCGGGTAAACTAAATCAGGCATTGCTTAATTTGTTAAATAATGCCTTCCATGCTATTTGTAAGAAAACAAACTTTATTGAGCATACCGTTACAATCAGTACATCGTATGTAGATGAAATGGTAATGATTGCTATTTCAGATACAGGCATTGGTATGCCGGAAGAAGTAAAAGAAAAAATATTTGAACCGTTTTTTACCACCAAAGAGGTAGGAGAAGGAACAGGACTCGGACTATCTATTGTTTATAAAATCATTGAAAAACATCAAGGGAAAATTGAAGTTTCTTCAGTTCCTGATATTGGGACTACGTTTACGCTGCTCTTGCCAAAACAATTAGAAACCAAACAAAAGATTTTTATCAATGAACTTGTCCAATCGTAATTCAGTCAGGGTATTATATATAGATGACGAGCAAAATAATTTAATCACCTTTAAGGCAGCTTTCAGACGTGAGTTTGAAATTTATACAGCTTTATCAGCCAATGAAGGCATAAAGATATTGCAGGAAATCCCTGTTCATGTAATCATTGCCGATCAACGCATGCCGAATTGCACAGGAGTAGAATTCTTCAGATCGGTAGTTGAAAAATATCCTGATCCGGTACGCATTTTAATAACCGGATACACAGATGCTGAAGCTTTAATAGATGCTATTAATAATGGTCATGTGTATCGATACATTGCTAAGCCCTGGAATGAAATGGAATTGCGCAATGCTATCTATAATGCTTTTGACGTATTTCAGACCAAGAAACAACTTCAGCAAAATATCGAAGATTTACAAAAAGCCAATGATGAGCTGAACCGATTTATATACAGCCTTTCTCATGACCTCCGCTCTCCGTTAATGTCAATTTTGGGTGTAATTAAATTAGCCAATCTTGAACAATCGG
>RCUQ01000591.1_pt1 | contig 15948 bp, 11 predicted proteins | sample 2166351 | NCBI WGS metagenome assembly RCUQ01 (sample SAMN09932597, study PRJNA488358) | compost metagenome | feature: garden; material: soil; isolation source: compost soil in acetonitrile-enriched culture | place: Germany: Experimental Botanical Garden Goettingen | collected 2016-01-27
CCCACGGCGTGATCCACGTCGGCAAACACGGCAACCTCGAATGGCTGCCGGGCAAGGGCGTGGGGCTGTCGGAACATTGCTGGCCAGACGCTTTGCTCGGGCCGCTGCCGAACATCTATCCGTTCATCGTCAACGACCCGGGTGAGGGCGCCCAGGCCAAGCGGCGGACCCAGGCGGTGATCATCGATCACCTGATGCCACCGCTGACCCGCGCCGAAACCTACGGCCCGCTGCGTAACCTCGAGCTGTTGGCCGACGAATATTACGAAGCGCAGCTGCTCGATCCGCGCCGCGCCCGAGAGTTGCAGCGCGACATCCTGCAACTGGTGCGTGACACCCACATCGACCGTGAACTGCAACTGGACGAACAACTCGACAGCGATGCCGACGCGGCGATCTGGTTGCCGCGGCTCGACACTTACCTGTGCGACTTGAAGGAGTCGCAGATCCGCGACGGCCTGCATGTGTTCGGCGAATCGCCCACCGGGCGATTGCGCATCGATACCTTGCTGGCGCTGTTGCGCATTCCACGGGGCGATGGCCGGGGTGCGCAGTCGAGTCTGCTGCGGGCGCTGGCCAAGGCCTTCGGACTAGGATTCGATCCGCTTGATTGCGCCTTGGCCGAGCCGTGGATTGGACCACGACCGAATGCCTTGTCGTTGATCAGCACTGAACTGTGGCGCACCACCGGCGATACCCGCGAACGCCTCGAACTGTTCGCCACACAACTGATTTCGCAGGCATTAGCTGACCCCTGTGGGAGCGAGCTTGCTCGCGATGGTGTGTCAGTCGACACCAATGTGGCTGACACACCATCGCGAGCAAGCTCGCTCCTACAGGAGGCGGGTTGGTCTGAGGTGCAAGCCATCCTCGACAGCCTGCGCGAAGTGGTCGCGCCAAGGCTGGACGCCTGCGGTCCGGCGGAAATGCGCGGATTGCTCGACGCGCTTGGCGGTCGCTTCGTCCCGGCCGGTCCCAGCGGCGCGCCCAGTCGTGGTCGTCTTGACGTGCTGCCCACCGGGCGCAACTTCTATTCGGTGGACGTACGCAACCTGCCGACCACCACGGCGTGGCGCATCGGGTTCCAGTCGGCCAACCTGATTCTCGAACGGCACCTGCAAGACCACGGCGATCATTTGCGCCAGCTCGGCCTGTCGGTGTGGGGTACCGCAACCATGCGCACCGGTGGCGATGACATCGCCCAGGCGATGGCGCTGATGGGCGTGCGCCCGGTCTGGGCCACCGGCAGCCAGCGGGTCGATGATTTCGAGATTCTGCCGTTGAGTTTGCTCGACCGCCCGCGGGTGGACGTGACCTTGCGTGTGTCCGGTTTCTTCCGTGATGCCTTTGCCAATCTGATTCGTTTGTTCGACGCGGCGGTGCAAGCGGTGGCCGATCTCGATGAGCCGGACGACCTGAACCCGTTGGCGGCCAAGGTACGCGCCGAGCGTGCAGCCTTGCTGCAGGCGGGGCTCGATGAAGACGCAGCGCGACGTCAGGCCGGCTGGCGGATATTCGGGGCCAAACCCGGTGCCTACGGCGCGGGTGTGCAGGGCGCCATCGACGGTCGCCTGTGGCAGAGCCGCGAGGACCTGGCCGAGGTCTACCTCAACTGGGGTGGCTACGCTTACGGCGGTTCCGACGAAGGCACCGCCGCCCGCGAACAGTTCAGCCAGCGCCTGAGCCAGGTACAGGCGGTGCTGCAAAACCAGGATAACCGCGAGCACGATCTGCTCGACTCCAACGATTACTACCAGTTCCAGGGCGGTATGCTCGCGGCGGTGGAAAGCCTGAAAGGCGAGGCGGCGGCCAGCTATCATGGCGACCACAGCCAGCCGGACCTGCCGAAGATTCGCACCTTGAAGGAAGAGCTGAACCGGGTGATCCGCTCCCGGGCGGCCAACCCGAAGTGGCTCGAAGGCGTTAAACGTCACGGCTACAAAGGGGCGTTCGAAATGGCTGCGACGGTCGACAACCTGTTCGCCTTCGACGCCACCACGCAGTTGATCGACGATCACCAGTACGCGTTGCTGGCCGATGCCTATTTGCTCGATCCGGGCACCCGGGATTTTGTCCGCGAACACAATCCCCATGCCTTGCGCGACATGACCGAGCGCATGCTCGAGGCGCAACAACGGGGAATGTGGAAGGAGCCCGGCGAGTACCGCGAGGCGCTGGAGAATCTGTTGCTCGATATAGAGGAAGACAGCTAATCACCGCAAATCCTGTGGGAGCGGGCTTGCCCGCGAAGGCGTCAACACAGTCGACATCGATTTCGACTGTCAGGCCGCCATCGCGAGCAAGCTCGCTCCCACAGGGTTTGAGGTGGCTGTGACGATCACCGACCATGACCGAGATAGAACAATGACCGACACCCCGCATTTCCCGCTCTGCGCCGTGGTCGGCGCCGACGATTTGAAGCTGGCCCTGTGCCTGACCGCCATCGACCCGAAAATCGGCGGCGTCCTGATCGAAGGCCCGCGGGGCATGGCCAAGTCGACGCTGGCCCGCGGTCTGGCGGATCTGCTGGCCAGCGGTCAGTTCGTCACCTTGCCGCTGGGCGCCACTGAGGAGCGGCTGGTCGGCACCCTCGATCTCGATGCGGCACTGGGCGAAGGTCGCGCACAGTTTTCCCCCGGCGTACTGGCCAGGGCTGACGGCGGCGTGCTCTACGTCGACGAGGTCAATCTGTTGCCCGATCACCTCGTTGACCTGCTGCTCGATGTAGCCGCCAGCGGCACCAATCTGGTGGAGCGTGACGGCATTTCCCATAGGCATTCGGCAAAATTCGTGCTGATTGGCACCATGAACCCGGAAGAGGGAGAACTGCGTCCGCAATTGCTTGACCGTTTCGGTTTGAACGTCGCCCTCGGTGGTCACACCGCGCCGGTCGAGCGCGGTCAGATCATCCGTCGTCGCCTGGATTTCGACGCCGACCCGCAAGGTTTCTGCGCCGAATGGGAATCCGCACAGGCGACTCTGCGTGACCGTTGCCAGAACGCACGCAATGCACTGGCAAGCATTCCCCTCGACGACCAGGCGCTGGCACACATCACTGAACGTTGCTTCGCCGCTGGCGTCGATGGTTTGCGCGCCGATCTGGTCTGGCTGCGCGCTGCCCGGGCTCACGCTGCCTGGCGCGGGGCGAACGCCATCGCCGAGGAAGATATCGACGCAGTCGCCGAGTTCGCCTTGCGCCATCGCCGTCGCGAACATTGCGCACCGACGCCTCAGTCATCCCAGGCGACGCAACAATCGGCGCCTCAGCACGCCAACCCGAGCGAAGGGCAGGGCCAGTGGGGCGAGTTGCCTGCCCAGGCGCTGGCGGTCGGTGCTCGACGTGAAGTGCCGAGCTGGCCAAAAAAGCCCTAGGCATTCGCCCACGCTCCGATGCGGGGGCGAATGCCAGACCCCGAGCCGGGCGGCTGGACCACGGCAAACAGGGTAAGCGTCATACGGCCCGTAGCGGCTCGGTCAACTGGCCTGGCACATTGCTCAATGGCCGACCGCGTCAGCGCGACGACCTGTTGTTTCAGCTGCGCACTCGCTCGCCCCACGAACTGTGGCTGGTGATCGTTGATGCCTCCGCATCGACCCGCCGTCATCAGGCATTGAGCGATGCCAAGGGCTTGCTGGCGCAGTTGTTCGACGATGCCTATCGCCAGCGTGCGCGTCTGGCGCTGCTCACAGCCAGCGGTGCTACACCGAAGTGGCAGGTGCAGGGATTGAAGGCCTCGACCGGGTTGCGCCATTGGCTCGATGGCCTTGGCGCCGGGGGCGGCACGCCGTTACTGGCCGCGTTGGGCGAAGCGGGGCGATGGCTTGGTGCACGGCAAAAGCGTTTTCCGGCAGAGCAGCAGCGGTTGTTGCTGGTGACCGATGGACGGCTGAAGGACTGGCCGTTGTTGCCCGTGCTGGAGTGCCCGGGGGTGCTGATCGACATCGAGCGCGGGCCGATCCGGCTCGGGCGCAGCAGGGTGTTGGCGACGCAGTTGCAGGCCGAGTATCGGCACATTGACGAGCTGCTTCCTGGCTGAAGTTTACTTTGTCTGCACGGGCCTCATCGCGAGCAAGCTCGCTCCCACATTGGTCCGGGTGAACACAAAGTCTGTGAACACCGAATGATCCCTGTGGGAGCGAGCTTGCTCGCGAAAGCGGAGGGTCAGTCAACATCAATTTCGGATTACTTGCCCATCGCCTGCCGATACTGCCGGGTGCGCTTGCCAATGTATAACCGGTCGAGAATCAACGCCCACAACGCCGAGACTTCAGGTCGGGTTTTGCGCCCACGGCTCAAGCGATGCAGCTGGAACTTGACCACCGCCATGCTCGCCAGCGCCGCCAGGGGCTTGCGCTTCCAGCGGATCGGCGGCAGTTGCGGATGGCTGTCCTGCCCTTCGCGCCAGTGCTTGACCAGGTGTGGTTCCACAGCGAGCGCGGTGCCGATGCCGGCCATGGCAAGGCCGCTGTCGAGGACCTGTTCGACGATTGCCAGACGCCGGATCCCGCCGGTCACCATCACCGGCATCCGCGCCACGCTGGCCAGTTCGCCGGCCATTTCCAGAAAGTACGCCTCCCGCGCCAGGGTTCGGCCGTCGCGCGCCTCGCCTTGCATGGCAGGTGCTTCGTAACTGCCACCGGAGAGTTCCAGCAGGTCGATCGGTTGTTCGTTGAGCCACTGGATCACTTGCCGCGCATCATCGGCATCGAAACCACCGCGCTGGAAATCTGCTGAGTTGAGTTTTACCGACACACAAAATTGCGGCGACACCGCTTGGCGAACCGCCTCGACGACGGACAACAGCAGTCGCGCACGATTTTCCAGGGATCCGCCCCATTGATCGGTGCGCCGATTGGTCAGCGGCGAAAGGAACTGGCTGATCAGGTAGCCGTGGGCGGCGTGGATCTGCACGCCGGTAAAACCGGCTTTCTCGGCCAGTGCGGCGCTGGTGGCGAAACGTCGGATCACCTCCTGGATGTCGTCCGCGTTCATGGGTTTGGGTTCGGCGAACATCCTCGAGAACGGGCCCAGATCCAGCGCAACCGCCGACGGCGCCAGAGCTTGCTGGCCAAGGTTGGCCATGGTCTGGCGGCCAGGATGGTTGAGCTGCACCCAGAAATGCGCACCGCCGGCCCGACCGACGCTGGCCCACTGGCGGAAGCGCTCCAGGTGGCGCTCGTCTTCCAGCGCTACACCGCCGGGACCGGTCATGGCGCGACGGTCGATCATTACATTGCCGGTCAGCAACAAGCCGGCCCCGCCCTCGGCCCAGGCCTGATACAGACGAAGCAGGGCCTTGTCGGGTACTTGATCGGTATTGGCGAGGTTCTCTTCCATCGCGGCTTTGGCAATGCGATTGCCGATGGTCTGGCCGTTGGGCAAATTCAACGCTTGAAAGGGCGACATGCTTGGCTCCTCGTAGTGATGAGCAGAGGCTAACCTTAAAGTTAACTTTAATGTCAAGCAGATAAATGGGCCCGCAATGAAGATCGGTGAATTGGCGCAGTTGAGCGGGTTGACCGCATCGCGGATGACCCATGGCAAGGCGCAGTTGCCGGGTTGGATCGACACCCTCCAGGCCCGGCCCGAAGGGGGATTTTTACTGTTGAGCGGGCAAAACAGTTTGAGTGACAGGGTAGGCAAAAGACTCAGTGTTATCGATAGTCGCAAAAACGGTTTGCTCCTCTCCCGGCTTTATGGGAGCAGAAACGTTTCGTAAGAAGCTGATGTATCGGTCTGGCCTCCAGCGGGTTGTACTTAAACCCATGAAAGACGGGAGCAAGGTAGCCCCAGTATAAAATTCCCCAGGTAAAACAGAGAAAATGGTGGTAACGGAGGTTTTGATTGGAAAAAAGATCGCGCCGGGATAAGTGCCACATAACGGATAGCCCGGAGCTCCTTGTGAACATTTTGACGGTGGCTCCTGGCCGACTACCAGTTTGGTGGGCGGTGAACTTACACCCGTTACCACAACCGAAAATGAAATGCCCTTGCCTGGCAGGTTTTGCAGATTCAATTGTGACATCGTGAAGTTACCGTTAGACAGCGTGGATACCTGCTTCAAAATGACGTCATCGCTGGTTTTCGCCGTTACCATGAACGGGCCTGTAGCCGTGGTCCCAACGATCGTGCCCGAGATGGATGTGGCACTTTTTGAAAGCGGTGTCGTAATGCAAACTTCAGGGCCATTCTGGCCGATGTACTTTCCATTGACCAAGCTGCTGCACTCTTCGCTGACCGTGGAAACAGTCGCGTCCGGATCAATATTGCAACCCGTTAAACCCATCCCCAGCGTCGCGCAAACAAATAAAGTTCTCGCCGTATTCATGTTCGATCCCCTTTGGTTTCGATAGTCAGATGCGGCGCCAGTATTTCCTTGCCTACTCAGAAGCGTCTACTGTCATATTTGACAGTAGCAAGCAGATTGGTCGGGTTTAAACAGATCTTTTTTCGATGGCACACATCGCTCGGTTAGCGATGAGGAGGCGCTTTGCAGTAGGTGGGATAGATAGCTTTATTGATGAAATGTGTAGCGATCCTTCCCGGTATGTTTTGACTCATACAAGGCCGCATCGGCCTTGATCAGCGCCTGGTTCAGTGTGTCACCGTCGAGCACCCGGGCCAGGCCGATACTGATGGTCACCGGGTGTCGAGTGGGTTGCTCGCGTACCACCCGACACAGGTCGCCGGCCAGCGTCTCGACGTCTTCGCGGCTAACCCCGGCCAGGTAAATCGCGAACTCCTCGCCACCCAATCGCGCATATTCGTGGTGGGCCGTCACCGACTTGATGTCCTGCGCGATGCGCTTGAGCACCTCATCGCCAATGTCGTGGCCGTAGACGTCGTTGACCTTCTTGAAGTTGTCGATGTCGATCATCGCCAGGTAGTGGTCGTTTTCCCGCGGCACGCTGTTCAACTGCAGGCTTGCGCGGGTCATGAACGAACGGCGATTGGGGATTTCGGTGAGGGTGTCGATGTAGGCCTGGTCCAGCAGCAGCCTGGACATGATGAAGTTGTTGAGCTTGGCCTTGTGCAGCGTCAGGAAGCTGTAGAGGGTCAGGCCGCAGATAAATGTCGTGTAACTGAGGGCCATCACGCCCCCCAGTTCAAACTGTTCGATACCGGTGTTGTAGAAGGGATTGAGAAACCACCAGGTCACCAACTGCGCGGCAAAGAATGACCAGCGGCTCAGCGGCAACACCGAGGCTGTGAACAGGGTGGTCGAAGCCGCCAGCAACAGCCAGGCCGGTTGGTGGTCGTTTCCCAGGCCTTCGATGAGCAGCCGCGTGCCGAAGGCAATGGTGAGCACAAACAGCAGGTTGAGTTTCTGGAAGTGCCGGGCGTCGCGGATAAACAGCAGAATGATGACAAGAATCGTGAAGACCCCGAAGAACACCAGCGAGCGCCAGGTGAATGGCTGCCCGCCGATGAAACTCAGGATCAGGTCGTAAGCAACCCAGACCACAATGCTGGCGATGTAGATCAGTACGCAAAATGTGTGCAGCCGATCGAATTCATGTTGGAGGAACTCGGCCTTGAGCTCAGCCGGCGCCGATTTTTTCAGCACTTCGTCTTCAATGGTTTTGTACATCGCCGACCTTGCCCTTGTGCTGGTTGTCGAGAATCACCTTGCCCCAGGGTCGGTAGCGCAGGGAGAAAACCGATGTCGGGTGGCAACCCGGTGAAGAGGTTTGTGGCGGCATCGGTTCGGCACGGAAGGGTTGTCCGGCAGCGCTGACTTGCCGGAAGGCTTCCCTGACGATGCCGATGGAGCAGGGCAGCGCATTGGCGTAGCCATTGCGAATCAATGGTGGCAAGCGTCCGGTGCCGGCACCGTCTTGCCACCACACCTGGATTCCGGCGTTCGCCAATTCCCCCAGCCATTGGCCATTCACTTGTGGCGCGAGTTTGCCGACGTTGAACACGCTGATGTGCAATGGTGCGTCGAGCTTGCCGGAAAAATCCTTGAGCTGGCGTTGCAATCTTTGTCGGCGATCCAGCGCCAGAAAGTGCAGGTCATCCAGTTCCATGGGCAGATACCAGCCGCTGACGGGGAGTTTCCAGTCCTTGCGCAGTTTCTGCTGCCGGGCCAGCGACTGCCCCAGTTGCGTCTGCCAGTACGTTGCCAGCCCGGCACTGTCAAGCTCATTGATACGCTGGTAATAGGCCGGGTCCATGTACAGGCCCAGCACCAGTTTCAGGCCTTGGGCCTGGGCCTGTTTCAGGCTGCGGGCAAGCCAGCCGTCGGCACCGCCGAAGTCCGAATCGCCGTAGGCCGTCCACTGTACGATCACCGTGTGCACGCCCTGGCGGGCGCTGTCCTGCCAGATCCGCTGCCATTGCGCCTGGCTCAGGTTGGCATCGACATTGAGCGGTTGATAGAAAATCTGTTCGTCGGCATGGGTCGCCGCGGCGCCCAGCAACAGGCACAAAGCCAAAAGAAGTCGCTTCATCAGAAATTCAACTCCACGCCCACCAGCACGCCGTTGCCGCCTTCATACAGATTGCCACCCAACGCTTGTTGATACTCGGTGCGCACCGTCAAGTGCGCGCGATAGGCGTTGTAGACATCGTCGTCGAACCACCATTGCCAACGCAGGCCCAGACCGGTGCGCAGATCCTGGCGCCAGTCGTTGCTCGGGTCCTGGGTCGCGAATTCGAGAAAGCCGTACGGCATGATCGTTTGTGCGCCGTTGAACGGAAGTTTCCAGGTGTGCCCTTGCTGGAAGCGCGATAACCATTGATGGTCGCCGGCCTTGGTCCACCACGCCGCGTCGAGGTAGAGGAAGCGCTCCTCCCAGTCGCTTTCATCGACCCGCCAATCGTTGCGGAATCGACCCTGATCAAGGAACGACGCGGTTGTCCGCAGCAGGTAGTCGGTGGTGGTGTGGCCATCATTGCGGTGATCCTCGGCCTGATCGGACACCTTGTCGGGGACCAGCATCTGGCCGAGGCTCAGGCCATGGTTGTCCTGATCATCGAACTGGCTTTGCTTGTAGATCTCACCATAGAAGTTGATGTTGGCGGTGCCCCAGGGCTTGTAGCGCAGGCCGACGCCGGTACCCAGGGATTCGGCATAGCTCGACCTGCCCACGCCGCCAAGCAACACGCGGCCATAGACCGACAGCGTGCTGCCGGCGCGGCTGGGTTCATCGCCCAGTGCGTGGTCCCACATGGCCAGTTGCACGTTCTGTGAACTGGAGCGTCGCTGTGTGCCGATGCTGTCGTCGGGACGCAGGATGTCGTTGGTCGATATCCCGGCCGGTGACCAGGTGCTGGCGATGGTGACTGTGTCGCGACGGGACAGGCTTTCGTGGGCGCGACGCTGGCGATAGCGGCGCGCTTCCATGCTGCCATCCTCGTCATCGGCGGCCACCGGGTTCTGCTCCAGATCGATCACCCGGCGCAGTTCCTTGCGCGCCGAAGCGCTGTCTTCGACCTCGTCATAACGCCAGGCCAGGGTTTCGCCGAGGCGATAGTCTTCCGGGAAATCCTGGGTGGCGCGTTGCAGATACGGGATGGAACCGGCGCGTGCTGCCTTGGTCTCGGCACCGGCCAGGCGCACGCCGTAGTCGGCCCGATAACGGGGATTGTCCGGTTCGCGGCGCGCCGCTTCGGCAAGCCATTCGGTACTTTGTTGCAGGTCGCCGGCCTTTTGCGCCGTGACCGAGGCCGCATAGTAATGCTCGGCATCCGGTACCAGCTGCAGGGCGGACCGCTGGCGTTGCAGCGCGAGGGTGTGATCGCCCTGGGCATCGGCAATCGCCGCGCCCAACGTCCACTCATTGGCACCACGGGTGCGGCTTAGTTGCCAGTAGCGTTCAGCTGTTTGCGTGTCGCCGATATTCAGGGCGCCGCGGCTGGCGGTGAGGCGGGCATTGTCGCTGAGTTCGGCATCTGGAATGCTGCGCCAGATGGCCAGGGCACCGGCCGAGTCTCCGGCCGCCTCCAGGGCGTAGGCGAGTGGCAGGCGAGTGTTCTGGTCACCCATTTTTTCGGCGGTCTGGTAATACACCACTGCTTCGCCGGGGCGCTCGGGCATTGCACAACGGCCGAGGGCGCGGTAGTCGCCCGCAGCTTGCGGGAGATCACCGATGGCCTGTTGAACCGCGCCGCACTGGCCGTTTTCCGCCAGTTGCGCCAGCAGTTGCCCGCGAGTGGCGGGGTCGACGCGCTTGAGCAGCGAAACAATGCGTTGCTGTTGTGCCGCGGTCGGTGTCGACGCGGCATACAACCCCGCCAACCTTTGCAGCAGGGGCGTCGGCAGCTTGCCGCCGTGGCGGTCGAAGGCGCTCTCGAGCAACTGTTGCGCATGTTCACGATGGCCGGCATTCAGCGCCAGGTAGGTAGCCTGGTTGAGCGAATCGAGGTTGCCGGTCTGCTGGTAATGCCGCTCCCAGAATGCCGCCGCTTCGGTATCGTGATCCGATGCCTGGAGCAGTTCAGCGCGGCGTTTGACCACGTCGGCGGTCTGCGGCTGGCTGGCGAGGTAGGCCATGACTTTGTCGCTGCGGCCTTCCTCCTGCCAGACGTCGAGCAGGTGTTCGCGGCGTCGCGTGTCCCAAGGCTCCGGTAGACGGGTCGTTTGCAGCAGGTCGGTGGCTTGCAGGCGCTGGGCGAGGACCAGCCAGGCCTGCGGGTTTTCTTCGGGTTGGCAACTTTTCAATTGGCTCAGCGCAGCTTGCGGATCACGACGCGACAGCCAGTCGGCGGTCTCCAGGCATGGCCGCTGCAACTCACCACTCAAGCGTTGTACCGTGGCGCTGTCGCCGGTTTGCCGCGCCAGTTCCCACAGACGCTGGCGTTGCGCCGGGTCGGCAAGATCGGCAGGCGGCAGCGATTGCATCCAGCGCTGCGCCTGCTGGACCTGGCCCATGGCAATCGCCCGGTCGACCATGGCCAGCCGGGTCTTGCGCGCGGCTTCCGGGCTTGGCGCTGTTTGCAGCAGTTGCTGCAAGGATTGCTCGTCGAGGCGTTGCACGTAGGCGTTGGCCAGGCGTTGCCAGCTTTGGGCATCGAGTTGTTGGTTAGCGGCCAGTGGCGCCAGTTCCTTGATGGTGCCATCCCAATCGCGCAGTTGCTCGGACCAGTTGGCCCGGGCCTGTTGCAGCGCTTGCTCATCACCCTTGGGTGGCAGTTGCGCCAGCCAGTCATGGGCCGAGGCCGCGCCGCCGCGCTTGGCCAGGCTCGCGCTGTAGGCCTGCCACAGGCGCACGCGATGCTCCAGATTGCTGGAGGCTATCCATTGCTCCACCTGTTTTCTGTCCGGCGGATCCTGTTCGATCCAGGCCAGGCGCAAGTTGAGCAGGCTATCGCTGTTGGACGGGGTATCCGGCAGCGCTTGCAGGGCATCTTCGTAGCGTTGCTGCTTGACCAGCGATTGCACCAGTAACGCCCGTGCTTCATCGTTTTGCGGCACTTTGCTCAGCAGGTGGCGCATCAGCCGTTCGACTTCCTTCCAGTTGCCGTTTTTCGCTTCGCGGTAACTGCGGTCCATATAGGGGTAACTGCGGAACTGATCGAAATCGGTCAAGGGTTCGGCTTGCACCCACGCCGTGGTGTTCAGGCAGAGCAACAGGCTACCGGCCATCAAGGTCTGACGATGGACAGGCTTCATGCGGCCTCCCGGGCAATGCAGTACGCTGCGTGCTGCTCGCTCGTCTGATCGACCAGGGCCTGTTCGAGGATTTCCTGTGTGATCATGCCGCGTTCAATCAAGTGTTCACCGAGAGACATTTTTTCCGCATCGAAATCGATCAGCGCCTGATTGAACAGGGTTGGCGGCACCATGCCGCGTACTTGCAACAGATTGCCCAGCAACACTTGGTGATGGCTGACGCGCTCAATCAGGTCTTCGTCGTCCTGATTTTGCTCAAGCACCTCAAGCATCTGATGCACTTCCTCGCTTTGACGAGGGCTGGCGTACCAGTAGCGGATCCCCAGCGTCACCCGGCCTTGTGGTGCAAGGCGGCAACGCACCGGGCGTTTCAGTTGACGGCTGATGGCGCCCAGGGACACTTGGCTCACCGGACCTTCGGAGGCCAGCACCAGGGTTTCGTTCTCCTCGGCGACCGGCAACACGCCGTAGTGTGTAGCGATTTTGCGCGGCACGGCGTCGATCAGGCGTTTGTCGAGCTTGAACGGATTGAGTGGCGCCCATTCCAGGTCCAGTTGTTCGGCCAGGGCCTGCACCAGTTGCGTGGTGTCGATGTGCCCGCGCAGCAGCAGTTCCTGACCCAGGCGTCGGCGTACCGGGTTGGTGATCGCGGCTTCGAGTTGATCTTCAGACAGCAGGCCTTTTTCCACCAGGCGATGGCCCAGCGGGGTGCGCTGGGCTTCAGCCAGGGCCGGAAACTCATGGGTGGTCTTGTCCCAGGCGACGCGACGGGAATCGCCCATTTCCATCACCTGGCGCAACGCCCGAACGTTGGCGAAAAAATTCACGAAATTGCTCCACACCATCCGGGGCGCCGACAGCAGTCCTTCGCCGAGTCCGTAAAAACGGGTGACAAACCAACCGCGCTGGAATAGCCGGTTGAGCAGCATGAAGCCATTGAGCCACAGCAGGCCCGCCAACAACGTGCTGTCAGAGAGGATCGACGGGAACCGCCAGGCGTTCGGCGCGATCACGGTGACCAGCCACATCGCCAGCAACACCACCAGCAGTATGTTCACCAGGAAGCTCAACAGGTACGCAATCAGGCCACGGCGGTCGCGCCACAGAAAATAATTGAGCAGGCCTTTGCTGCTCCAGCCCAGATTCTTGGTGCCCTGGAACACGATGCCGACGATCCAGCGCGACTTCTGCCGGATCGCGTACTGCAAGTCACGGGGAAAGTGCTCGCGCACACAGATCACCTGGGAAAAGGCGCGGTCCATGCCGAACACCCATGGTTGTTCCAGTGCCAGTTTCGGGTCGGTCACCGAATAGCGGGCAAAGATGCACTTCATGCCTTTTTGCTTGAGGCGGAAACCGATGTCGTAGTCTTCGGTGAGGCTCTGCACGTCGAAGGCGATACCGTCACCGTCTTCGAGCAGGGCACTGATGGCCTTACGGCTGAAACAGGTGCCGACCCCGGCGCTGGGCACTTGCCCGGTCAGTGCTTCACGCACGATGACGTCCTTGCCATGGTTCTCGGCGAACTCGTCGACGTAGTGCCCGGCAGTGAAGCCATGCCATTCCGGCGCGTAGGGATAGACCGGAATCTGGATCAGGTCCTTGGCCGGCAGCAGGTAGTTGAACAGGCGCAACTCCATGGGCGAAATCACGTCCTCGGCATCGTGCAGGATGAAGCCGGCGAACTGGATCTTTGCATCGTTTTCAAAGCGCAGGATGGCGTCGATCACGTTGTTCAGGCAGTCAGCCTTGCTGGTAGGACCGGGACGGGCGCACACCACTTTGTGCACGTTGGGATAATGCAGGCACACCGCATCGACGTCGGCCTGGGTCTCGGCGTCGTTGGGGTAGGTGCCGACGAAAATCTGATAGTTCTCGTAGTCGATGGTCGAGGCGGCCAGGCGCGCCATTTCACCGACCACGCCGACTTCGTTCCACGCCGGCACCATGATCGCCAGGGGTTTTTCGCCGATGGAATACAGCCGTTGCTCATCGGCTCGGTCGAATTTTTCATAGATCCGCCAGCGCCGGATCAGCTTGCGGGTCCAGTACACCAGGTCGATGAACAGGTCATCGAGGCCGAGTATGAACATCAGCAGGGCCAGGGTAATCGCGAGGTATTTGAGACCGAACAACACATAGGCAAAGAAGTCGACAAACACCAGGCTCATACGGCTTTACCCGCCGTGCGGTGTTTGAGCCAGATGCCGAGGCGATTGGCGATGCGTTCGCTGGCGTGTCCGTCGCCATAGGGGCTATGGACCCGGCTCATTCGCTGGAAGGTGGCTTCATCATCGAACAACAGGCTCGATTCCCTGACGATGCGGTCGGTGTCGGTGCCCACCAGCACCACGGTTCCGCCTTCGAGCGCCGATGGCCGCTCCGTGACATCGCGCAGCACCAGAAGCGGCTTGCCAATGGCCGGTGCTTCCTCCTGGATGCCACCGGAATCGGTGAGAATGAAATAGGCGCGGTCCATCAGCCAGACGAAATGCTGGTAATCCTGCGGTGCCACCAGATAGATATTGGGTTTGTCCGAGAGGACGCTGTAGACCGCCTTTTGCACCTGCGGATTGAGGTGCACCGGGTAGACGAATTGCGCATCGGGATAACGTTCGGCAAGGGTGGCCAGAGCCAGGCAGATGTTGCGAAAACCGCCGCCGAAATTCTCCCGGCGATGCCCGGTGATCAGCACCATGCGCCTGTTGTCGTCGAGCACCGCCAGCGGCGAGTCGGCGGCCGGGTGCCAGTGGATTTCCTGTTGGTGTTTGCGCATCCATACCAGCGCATCGATCACCGTGTTACCGGTGACCTCGATGTTGGCCTTGGACACACCTTCGCGCAGCAGGTTGTCCTGGCTGATGGTGGTCGGCGCGAAATGCAGGTCGGCGATGACACCGGTCAGGTGCCGGTTGGCTTCCTCAGGCCAGGGTGCACGCAAGTTACCGGTACGCAAACCTGCCTCGACGTGGCCGATGGGTATCTGGCGATTGAAGGCGGCGAGGGCGGCAATGAAGCTGGTGGTGGTGTCGCCGTGTACCAGCACGATATCCGGATGCACCCGCTCGTAGGCTTTGTCGAGATGCCCCAGCAATTGTTCGGAGAGACCGTTGAGGGTCTGGCCCTGGGTCATCACCTGCAAGTCTTCATCGACCGTCAGCTCGAACGAGTCGAGGACCTGCTTGAGCATTTCCCGGTGCTGGCCTGTGGAGCAGATGTTCAGGGTTATACCTGGCCAATTGCGCAGGACCCGTGCCAGGGGGGCCATCTTGATGGCCTCCGGACGCGTACCGAAAACCATCATGACTTTAAATGACATCAACCCTCCTGGGACCGCGCACGCCGAACACGTCACGGCTGCTAAAACCGGTAATTTCCTGGACATAGAATAAAGCAGTCGGGTGGGCGGTTGTCCAATGAAGCTGCTCTGAGTCGCGGGTGTTGCTTCGAGTGGGGTCATGTGCACCCAATTGAGAACCAGATACCCGTCCCTCTGATTCAAAACAAATTTCAATCCCTCTCACATTCCCTCCACATCCTGTGGCACACTTTCTGCCGCTTATTCCGTTATTGCACAATTAATTCCGCTATAGCGGAACAATAACTTCCAGTCAGGAGAAACACCCATGAGCATTACTCGTTACGGCACCGGCAGCACCGCCGGCGGCGGTCAGCCTCGTCCATTCGCCCGCGCTGTCGAAGCCGATGGCTGGCTGCACGTGTCCGGCCAGGTGCCGGCGCTGGATGGCGAGATCATTGTCGGTGGTATCGTCGAGCAGACTCACCAGACCATGAAGAACCTGATCGCTATCCTTGAAGAGGCCGGTTATGGCCTCGAAGACGTGGTGCGCACCGGCGTGTGGCTGGAAGACCCGCGGGATTTCTGGAGCTTCAACAAGGTGTTCTCCGAGTACTTCAAGCCAGAACATGCCCCGGCGCGGGCCTGTGTGCAGGCGAACATGATGGTCGACTGCAAGGTCGAGATCGACTGCATTGCGTACAAGAAAAAGGCTTGAACCGAGTCGCGCCCATCGCGGGCAAGCCACGCTCCCACAGGTTTTTGTGCTGCCACAGATTGCAGACACACCACCATTGCCTGTGGGAGCGGGCTTGCCCGCGAAGGCGGCCTAACGGTCAGCGCGGCACACTGGGTAAACTCCAGGCGACCATGAATGGGAACCACTGAAATGACCGAAGACACCATCAAGCGCCGGGCACGCGGGCTGGACCGGGCGTTCGATATCCTCGATTTCCTCAAGGAGATCGGCCAGCCCTTGCGCCCGAACGACATCGCCAACGGCATCGGCAGCCCCAAATCCACGGTCTACGA
>RCUQ01000595.1_pt1 | contig 15922 bp, 19 predicted proteins | sample 2166351 | NCBI WGS metagenome assembly RCUQ01 (sample SAMN09932597, study PRJNA488358) | compost metagenome | feature: garden; material: soil; isolation source: compost soil in acetonitrile-enriched culture | place: Germany: Experimental Botanical Garden Goettingen | collected 2016-01-27
GCTCGACAGGACGTGCAGCAAGAGGCGCAGCAGTACCAACGTGCTGATGCAGCCAAGCGCTATTTCCAGCAGGTCCAATCACAGTTTACGGGCGACCTTGACCGACTGCGGGCTTTCGCAGACACGTTTGCAAAACCAGGGGGGGTAAATGACGGGCGTGTAGAAGCTTGGCCTATGGCTGATTGGTTCAATTCGTTCACCGAGGAGGTCACAGCCTCAAGGCAGAATTCTGCTGACCAATTAGCAAAGTTGGTGGCTCAGATTGAGGGTGAGGTTGTCCGGCTATTTGAACAAAATGAGGGGTGGCTTCAGGTATCTGGAGAACTCGATCAAGTTAAGACTGCCTTTCTTGAAGCCTGTAAGGCTAGGGGGCTGCAACCCCAGGATGTTGCGAGATTGCAGGAGATAGATAAGGCGCGCCTAGTAAAGCAGCGCGCCCTTGACGATAAAGAAGCTCGATTCGCATTACTGGAACCCCAGAAAGACCGACTTATCGTAGCCCTAACGGAACTCCACGATCTTTGGGATACGGAGTTTTTATTGCGCCAACACACAGCACACGAGGTCAGTACCAAGACGGAGGGTGCAATTAAAGTCCTCATACACAAGATGGCGGATCTAGGTCAATTCCACGCCGCCTGGACGAAATTGAGTCCAGACGGACGATCTCGCCTAGGCCGCGCTTGGGATTATATCGGGGACCACATTTTTGAGGATTTCCGAAAGCGCATGATAGGCAAGAAGAGCGGGCCAGTTTCTCCATGGTTGCACATTAAAGAGATTCTTACTGGTGATGGCGCACTTCCATTGGCGCTTCTTGAGTATCGGGACGAGTTGAAAACGCATTTTGTTACTCAGCATCAGTTGTGGCGGGAGGCACGACTGACTCGAGTGGAAGACAACGTGGACATCCAATTGTACCGAGCCGACGGATCGCTAGTTGGCAGCGTACAGAGCCGAGCACTTTCGGAAGGGCAGCGAAATACGGCTGTGCTAAATTTGCTGCTCGCCAAGGGCGAGGGTCCTATTGTCATTGACCAGCCAGAAGACGAGCTGGATTCCAACTTTATCTATCACGAACTAGTACCTTTGTTGCGCAGAATTAAGAACAGAAGGCAGCTCATTGTCGCTACTCATAATGCGAACCTACCCGTGAATGCAGATGCCGATCTGGTCTATGCACTTAAGGTGGCTGAGGGACGCGGAGTCGTTTTAGCTGAGGGTGGGTTGGACAATAATGAAACGACAGGCGCAGTTCTGGATATCATGGAAGGATCGGCTGAAGCGTTTAAGCGCCGATTAGCTAAATATCATTTTTAATACGAAAATCCACCAAGCCTGACTGTATGCCATAAAAAATAATTGTCTCAAAAGGCAAGATTTCCGAAAGAAGTGCAAAAAATTCTAAAAAGGGTCTACTAAAAATGGTCAAATTTATTGTCGGAAAATAAATGACCATTTTTTTAATCCCTTTTTTATTGCTTCGCTCCTTTCTTCTCGGTCCTCTTTCTTCTCAGAGCTCTTGGCGCTAATGACAGTTTACTAGCTACGAAGAAAGCCAGCTTTGTTCCGTGGTGAGTCGTCAGAGGGTAGGCTTGAAGGGCATTGACGCCTCCTCGTTGAAATGGAATATACGATTCACAGCCTCCCACATTGTTAATTTGGTAAATATAAATGCTTAGGACGCGCGGACAGATCTGTCGCGTTGATTCAGACGTCTTTGCTTTTAGTCTGCAGTAAATCGCTAACAATTATGAGGGGCGCTGGACTTGTTGGCGTCGAATAAAACTTCAGAAAGGAAAGTCTCCAACACGCTATAGTTGGCCTCAAACGAGCGCAATATTTTCTACCATTTTAGCTGATTAAATACTCATTCTGGCTTTAATAAAAACCGTTTTAGCACGTTCTCCAGAGGCTCAAATTCCTCTTTATGAGATGAGTGAAGGTAATGAAATAGCTCCCGCTGACTAATCTTGCCTTCATGAATTATGGTGTTGTATAGATCCTTAGGTTTTTTAACGTCGCCTGAAGGATTTAACTCTGTAATCTTGTTGGGGCCATTCGAATAATGATGGTAGATAGCCTTCTCAACACTTTCAATTGGAATGAAATAAGTATTTTCCGATTTTTTGGCCCAGCCGTAAATTTTCTGATCTCCATCAAGTACCGCAATAACGTTTGGTTTTTCCGAGAAATACTCTTCAGTTATATTGCGTTTTAGTAAGTTTACTACGCTGGTTGCTGTTCCAATATAAATTATCTTGTAGCGGAAAAATAGGTCCTGACGAAATTTATCAATAAGGTATTCTAGAAGATCTTTTAAGATGTCATCTTCCGTGAGGATGTATTTATCCCAGTCCCTGAAGCCGTAGAGTAGACTTTTTATAAGATTGTACGATGCTAGCCTAGGTGCTATTCCACCATCTAGTTCGTCCAGGTAAAAAAGCTCCCCGTGCTCCAAAGTTTTCATGAGCGGAAGGGAGTGAGTTGTGAATAATATGTTTACGCCATACTTGGTGCAAAACTCTCGAAGCCTGGCAGCTAGCTTTGTTTGTGCTGCTGCATCGAGGGAAATGTCTATTTCATCGATCACAATGAGCTTTTTTAAGTTTTTTATTTTTCTGTATAAGCTTATTAGGAAAAATTCTCCGGAGCTTAAATAGTCTTCACGAATGTATTTGCTGTCGTCCAGCAAAATACAATAATAATCAAATTTGTTGACGGTTATCTGTATTAGGTTTTCGAATTTTTCTGTTTTATAAATGTGGTTTAGGAGTTCTATAAGCTCAATAGGCTTTTTATATTGACCGAGAACTATGGAGCGCCTAATTTCACCGTCTGATTTTATTATGTTGTCAAAAAAATTGAACCGCTGGCCGTGCGGCATTGGTAATTCAACATCAATATTGTTTTTTAATTCTTCTGGGATTAGTATTTTTGGATTAAGACTTCTGAGGTTCGGGTCATAGTTGAACTGATACTCCGTAGCGTCCGCCCAGTAGGTAATAGAACTATCATTTCTGAAAATACTGCTAGGCGATGTCTGTGCGAAGGTATCCGCGAACTTCAGGTTTTGTACGGCCTTAATAAGCGTTGTTTTTCCGATGCCATTTTTTCCAGCTAGACAAGTAAGTTTGTGGTCGTCTAGACACAGATCTATAGACATTGATTTTATGTGTTGAATGTTGTTTATTTTTATTGATAAGTTCATGTTATTTTACCGAGCCGCGTATGAACATATCTACAATGGTGGCTCCGTATTTGAGTCTGAGTTTATCTAGGTAGGACGGGTCGGTGGTATTAATATAGTTGAGATATCCCGATAGCGTTGAAATTCCTTTTGTGCTGTCTTTTTCAAGGATTTTGTTAAATTGTGGACGGTCCGTGAGGTAGTAATGAAGCATTACTTCAACCTTGGACTTGAGTTTTGTGTCAATCGTTATCTCCCCGTTTGGCAAAATAACCAGTCCTAGCAGTTTTATTTTCCCCCCTACAGTGGTGTACTTGGTTTTCGCAGGGTTAATTTCGAGTTTTTCATTGAAGTACTCTTTAATGAATTCCTCGATAATACTGTCCAATCCGTATAATCGTTCTGATGATCCGGAAATGATAATGTCATCTGAGTAGCGTGTGTATATCAGGTTTTTCTTGTGGCAGTAATTTTCAACTTGGTTGTCAAATTCAAAGAGACAAGCGTTGCTAAGTGGTGGTGATGTGGAGAATCCCGGTGGTAGGGTGCCGTCTAAGCTGACTAGGCTGACAATTCTACCGATATGCGTTGCTATGTCAGATGCAGGCAGGTTGACGATGTTCTGCAGGATGCATGATTCGATAAGTGCGGCATCAATACTTCCAAAAAAATTTTTTAAATCTACTTGGCAGAAATGTCGACTATGTGCGTGTTGCCGCACTGCATCTACAACATTGATTCCTTTACGGTAGGAGTAAACTACGTTGGTGTTGATTTTTAAAAAGTCAGAAATAAATAAATTTATAAATTTATGATAGGCTCGTAACTTTTCGTCAGCTTTGTAGAATATCCGATTCTTTAGTGGGATTTTTTTACATAGCATTGAAAGCGGCGCTTCAATAAAATCATTAAAATCATATTTGCCGTGATACATGGCTTCAAACAATGATTCTAAGGTCTGCTTAGCCACAGTATAGTTTTCCTTGGCGAAGAACGTAATAAAGATATCCTAGGGGATGCGGGGGCATCTGGAAAGGATTTTGCCAAGTCGTAGATCGGAGAGTCTGAAAGGAGTACGAGAGGATAGGAGGGAGAGGCTTACAGTTTGTGTAACCTCCCGACGCTGAGTACGTAGGAGGCACACAAATGTAACACGGATCAAGGCCTGTAGAGGTCAGCATACGACTGGAAGATTCCCCAATCGCTGACATGCCACAGATACTAGGATCGACTCGTTAAAAAATCAAGTCTGAGCTCTTCGATGGGGCTATACGCGTTTCCTGCGTATTACGACACCTCGCCAGGGCAGACCGTGATCCGTTCTCGCAATAGGTATGAGTCTCAGGCTTGATCCACACTGCTCACGCCGGGCTGAGGGTGCTTTGCTAGAGCAAGGTGGCGGTGCCTATACGGAGGGAAATATCAGCGCAGGATAGACCGGTGATCGACTATATGTCATGGCGCTTGATTATGCGTCTGCTCGGTGGATCGGTGTAGATTTCGTTAGCTATCGACCCACTATTGAATATCCTTTAGATATTCCCTGAGCGCGATGAGTGGAACATAAAGTTGCTCGATCATTTGGCAGCCGGCGAACTCAGCTGAAAGCTTCTCCAACTCCCGCCCCAACGGCTTATCCACACCGCCAATGGCCTCCAGCGCCAACCCCACACACTCACCCACCTTCACCTGAATCGTCTCAACATCCCCCCGCCGCACCAGCAACTCAAACACATCCCGCTGGTAATCCCCCATCACCAGATCATCCCGCAAAATCGGGCTTTGACCTTCCGATTCATAAGCCAGTTTGAGGGAGAAGAGGGCGACGGTTTCCAGGTGCAATTCCATGGGGGGAATCCTTGTGAAATGTTCTTCCGGCGAGAAGGGCAGAAGAGAAGCAAGATCAAAAGATCGCAGCCTTCGGCAGCTCCTACAGGTCAGTGCGTTGTTCGCGGGGTGTCAGGGGTGGCTTTTCTTTGGGCGAAAAAAAAGGCCTTGCTAAGCAAGACCTTTCTTAATTTTGGTGCCCCGAGGGGGCAACGGTCGCTTTGCGGCAGTAACGTACCATATGCGGCAATCCCCTGCGATGCCCGGCTATGCTGGGGATAGGCAGTGTCGGGCTAAGACAGTAGACGGCAGAATCATGCATCTGCGTGTTAGCCTTTACGCCATTTTTACGCCAGGAGGGTGTGATGGCTTCGTATCGGAAACGAAGCGGTGGTTGGCGGGCCGAGGTAGCGAAACAGGGGGTGCGTGATTCTCAAACCTTCGATACCAAGGCCGCGGCGGTTGCGTGGGCAACTGCTCGTGAAGCTGAGATCATCGCGCAGAATGGGAAATCCCGTACAAGTGTGTCTATGACACTGTCGGAAGCCTTGCGCAGATACAAGCGAGATGTGTCACCCAGCAAGGCGGGTCAGCGCTGGGAAGAGTTGCGGTTGGATAGGTTCGACAGGGAGCTTGAGTGGGTAGGAGAACTGATGGACAGCATAACGTCTGAGCAGGTCGCTCAATGGCGTGATGCAAGACTGAAGAAGGTGAAGACCGCAACCGTGCGGCGTGAAATGACACTGCTCTCATCCGTGTTTGAACTCGCCAGGCGAGAATGGAAGGCGTGCCTGGTCAATCCCGTGCGTGATGCCAAGCGCCCGTGCAATGGGGCTCCCCGCGATCGTCGCGTTGCTCCAAGTGAAATCAACGCGCTGATGAATCGGCTGGGCTTTGTTGAGGGGCAGCCGCCGGTGACGCTGCTTCAAGAGTTGGCATATGCATTTCTCATAGCCATCGAAACCGCCATGAGGCAGGGTGAGATATTAGGTATGACCGCGAAGTGGGTGAATCTGCGTGAACGCTTCGTTCATCTGCCCATGACAAAGAATGGCTCCAGTCGGAATGTTCCACTCAGCAAGCGGGCGGGAGAGCTGTTGGAGCCGCTCTATAAAGGGAAGAACGCAGGTGATCGACTGTTCAAACTGGAGTCGGCGTCAGCGGACAGCATGTTCCGTAGGATTCGCGACGAGCTGGGGATTGATGGTCTGACTTTTCACGACACGCGGCATGAAGCCATTACTCGGCTTGCTCGCAAGGTCGATGTGCTGGATCTGGCACGTATTACCGGCCACAAGGATCTGAAGTCCTTGATGATTTACTACAACGCCACGGCATCGGAACTGGCGCAGCGGTTGGGATAAAAAAAGCCTGCGGAGTACGCAGGCTTTTTCAGTCACGCTATTTGTCTTGATCGCCTCGCTACGGGCAATCTGGCGCGATGTTGCCGCAACCAGGTGATCACCTCTCCCGCAAACCACCTTTTCGCGGCTTTCACTCCAGTGGAGCAAGGCTGTACGCTAGTTGGGAAACCAGGTTGAACAACGACCCGACGTTCAACGGTGTAGGCGGATAGCTTCAGGTAAGCCGCGATGTCCTGTGATGTCCATAGCTCGTGTTCCGCCGCTACTGCTGGACGTTGTAACTGCCGAATCAGTTCATGTATCGAACTGAGTAGATCCGGCGATGCCATTGGCATCTCAGCGGGCATAACGGCGCTCCTTTGCTAATCTCGCAGCCAGTTTTTCTGCCATGAAACTGTCCCATTCCTCTGTCTTCCGTTGCTGACGTAGCTTGCTGCAACCTTGGTGTCGGCGAGTTGAACGAGCAAAGCCACAGATATCGCAGACGCTGGGCAGATCAAGCCGCTTGCTGGCCAGCGCTGGACGTATACGAGTGATGTTCGTGTCGATGCTGCTCATAAAACCACCTCTGCCAACGCCAAGTCCTCAAAGTTGGGCACCTGAACGTCAGCGGTGACTACGCGTATTCCACACCATCCGAATTCGTCCCCTTCGATCTGACCGCCCCAGCCTTCTCTGCAGTGCAGAGTTCTGGTCGACATGCGAGCTGGATAGCTGTTGGAGTTGACAGAGAAGTCGGCCCCACCGTCTTCGAGCATTTCGCAAATTACCTCTTGGCCGGCCAGGCGAATGACGGTGCGAATGATGTCGCCGTCCTCCTCGTCTTGACGATCTTCAGCCCCTGTCCAGAAGCTATTGATGAGCCCAGCGCGCTCTGCTGTCAGGCGATCGAGGTTTACCTCGAGGGTTACCTCATAATCCTTCCAGGTGTCTTTGACTTTGTACCGCTTGAGGTTGGGTTGTTCAGACATGATTACGGCCCTGCAGCTGCTGGATGGAGTTGTTGTGATTAGCGAGTACTTGAGCGACGACAAGCGCTTCGACGTCGGTCAGGTCACCCTGTGCCTGGGCCAGGGTGGCCAGCGACTCAAGGCGGATACGGGCATCGGTGGTTTTGTGCACCTGGTATTCGAAAAGCGCGGTACCGACGATTCGGATCGTCACCAGATGGCGGACGGCCTGCGCGCTTTGTTCGGGCGATGTGGTAGCCTTCACTTCGCTGCTGACTTGGGTGTTTCCTCTCATGGAATTGCTCCTTCAGTGGTTGGTGTCGGGGAGGTGCAACTCCTCGACATCCCTTTCTCGACCGGCGTCTGCCGGCGCTCGTTTCGCTCTAAGCCTTTCGCACCAGGTGAATCACCAGGTCGTCAAACTCAACGCTTTCTTCCATCTCGGAACGCCACTCCAGCACTGCCTGGATTTGGTCCCGATCGCAATCCAGAGCCAGAATCTCGCGCTGGCCACCTTCAGCCCTGACCCACAAGATGGTCACCAAGCCGCGTGCGCCATATGCGCCAGCGCTGACTGCAGGACGGCCTGTCTCTTTTTCTATCCGGCGATAAATCTCGTTAACTACGGTGGTGTTTGCAGGGTTCGCTATGACTTGGATCTGCATGGTTGGGCTCCTGGTCAGGCCTTGAACACCCAGCAGCGAACTGACTGGGGAATCGGGTTGAGGGGCGTGCGCATCTGTAAGTTGGCCCGGACAGCACTTTCGGTTGGCCGGCTGGCGTCGATAAATTTGTGGGTGCGGCCTTCCTTGAGCATCCGACGCAGGACGCTCAAGTCTGGAATGCGCTGGCGGTGTTCCATCGCCACTTCAGCGAACTGGTTGAGGTTGATGGCGATCACGCCAGGGGTTTTGCTGTGGTTTACCAGCGGCTCGCTGGAGAGCGATTCCAGGTAGTCGTACACCTGCCAGAACTCGTTCAGTTCCTGCGGGTCGGTGGTGATTGCTGACTGGCGTTCGGCTGCCATGCCAAGGATGTATTTGCGTGTATCGCTGACCATGCGATCGGACAGGGGGAGCACCAGTTGCAGGCAGTCGACCAGCGCGAGCAGCATGCTGTGGTTGCGAATGACGCGGTCGGAGCCAAGCTTTTTGCTCGCCCACAATTCAGCGCGGTACTTGGGGTACACCTCGGCAAAGCGCGCCAGGACCTGCTGCTCTGCTTTCATGGCCTTGACCATGAAGTGGCTTACGTCTTCAACCTCTGTCTGCACCAGCGAGTCGGCTGCGGCGCGGCTTTCCTCGGTGATGTTGGGCTTGGGGAAGTACAGCTTGGCAATTCGGCTGAGAATCGCCTCGTGGCCGACCACCGGGGCGTTCTGAGCAATCACGATGGATGCACGAAAGGGGGGCTCGTAGGTGTCGTTGCTGTTGGTTTTGATGCCGCGCGTGCGCAGCAGACCGCCGCCGTAGAAGTCCTTGAACTCATCCCATTCGAACGATTTGGCGTTATCGGCGTTGGAGTTGCGGTCAGCTTCGAGCAGTACCAAGGGGAGGTTGGCCACCTGGCCCATCGCACGGCTACGGCCCGATGTGGAGCCTTTGGCAGGGTCGAAGCCCTCATACAGACGCCCGAACAGCTTCCAGATGAACTTGATCAGGGTGGTTTTCCCCGAGTCCGGTTCACCCGACATTTCCAGGAAAGGAAAGCTTTCGTATTCGGCCCGGATCTGTTCCGCGAACAGCGACCCGAACCAGTACGTTAGGGCTACCAGGCCTTTCTCGCCAAAGCACAGCCATAGTTTTGGCAGCCAGTCGTCGCGGTAGCCCTTCGCGTCGATCGACAAATTCATCCTCACCGTTTTCATCAGGCACTTGACCCGCTTTTTGCTGAGGTCGAAGTAGTCCTCAGCGTTAGCTTTGAAAACGTTCCCGCTCTGGACTGCGATGTCGTTAAAGATGTAGGCCTTATGGTCCTTGCTGTAACCAATGAAGTCGATGGTCTCGACGGATTTCAGGCCTTCGGTTTGCCGGATGATGATCTGGTCAAGGTGCTTCTGAGTGCCAAGCCAGGTGGCCCCGGAATACATCAGTCGCGCCTTGAACTCGCTGCTCGAGGAGATCTGCTTTGGGGTGAAGGTGAATTTCTCCGGGGCGTTGTCGCTGGGCGTTTCTACGCGGAAGTAGAACCAGGCCTCACTGGTCACCTCGTTTACCTGCTTGTACAGCGCTTCAAAATTGCAATTGGTGATCAGCTTCAACGCGCAAACCGACTCAAGCACCTTGCGTCGTGCGTCTCGCTCGCTCAGCAGCTGGTCGTCGTGGTCGTCGCTGTTCAGGATCTCGCGCTGCTCTTCTTCCAGCTTCGAAAGGTCGAACCTCGCCCAGTACATCCGGTTGCCGAACTCCAGACAGAACTCCGACGTGGCGTCCTCCCAGGTGTACATCAGCATGGCCTTTTCGCGGGGCGAGGCTGCCAGCAGCAGGTCACCTTCATGGCGAGCCACGTCGAGATCACGCTTGCGCCGCTGATCACGCTTCTCGCCTTCCTCAAACTGCCAGCGCTGGTGCAGATCATTCCAATCGACCTTGCGCCCGTCCCGTTGTGGGATTAGGGCTGCAACGCATTTGAAGCCCATCTCTCGCGATTGCTTGGCCCAACGCTGCAGGTACCTGCGTGCCGTGGGCTCGTTGTCCAAGGCCCATACCAACCTGGGGAGATTGCCCTTGCGCAGCTCAGCTAACTCCTCAAGAGCATGAGCGGGATAGACATTGCTGGACATGGCCGATACAGCCGCGATGTTGTTCTGACTCAGGCTGATGGCGTCGAAGATTCCCTCGACGATCCAGAGTTCTTCGACCGTGGCCAAGTCAACAGTGGGCGGGCACCACCAGTGTCCTTGGGCGCTGTATTTCGGCTTGAACCGAGCCTTCATCTTGCCGAAGCGTGACGGCCGATCGATCAGGCGTTCCCAGTATCCACCGTTGGGCAGTGCGAAACGCACGGTGGCACTGGCTTCGTTCAGGTCCTGGTTGAAGTAGTTTTCTTGGGTGTACCAGCCAGTCATCAGGCCCGTATTCAAGCCGCGGGAAAACTCCAGGTAAGCACGGGCGGTGGCCACAGGGTCGCTGTCCGTCGAAGGGGCTCGCTTGCTCCAGTCTTCGAACAGATCTTCATAGAGCTCTTTGACGTGCGCAATGTGGCCGCAGCGCTCCGGCCGGCCACAGCGGATTTGCCAAGGTTTATCGAAGCGGGCGTACAGCTCCTTTTTGCCACATGCAGGGCACTCACCGCCTCGCATATAGTCGGTCCCGACGCGATGTTTAAGATTGAAATCGTGTTCCAATCGTTGAAGGACGCTTGCGCGGAGATCTTCTTTCATCATGACTGCTACTTCGCTGCTTTAAGGCTGAGGGACAGCGCGGCCATCAGGCGTTTTTGGGCTGCCATCGCTGGTTTTTTCTTGAGAATTGAGCTGTGCCGTTCATCTTTCGGGACGTACCGGAATTCATCTGCGTACCAGTAGTCATTCAGGCTCACCAGGTACTGCGCACGGATAGCAGTCAGCAGCGCTTCGGCCTCGAACGAGAGCAGTTCTGTCTTGATAGTTACGGCGTTTCCCATAGTGAAACCTCGGTATTGGGCAAAGCTCACCCAAACCCACGGCAAGTAGGCTCAGGACATTGGTAATGAGGTGTTAGGTAGCGGGGGTGAGGCGTGTGCCGTGGCCGGCAGCAATCAGGTGTTCGTAGACCTGGTAGACGGGCACTGACCAGGTGCAACCGCGAATGGGGTCAGTGATCACGACAGTTGCTTCTGAGCTGGCCTGCAGGTCGATCCGTTGGCGTTTGTTGATCGTCCGCAGGTCGCTGTAGGCGTAGTGCACCAGGCGCGTAGCAAGAGACTCTTTGACTTCGAGGCTTTCGACCAGGTGATTGATTGTCCGGGAAAGAAACTGCCCCAGATCGCCTAGGTGCTCGCCCTGGTGACGTTCGAGGAACGCCAGCGCGGCAGCGCGAATGGTGTCTTGATAATCCATATCCCTGGAAACAGTGTTCATTTCGTTTTCCCCGACTTCGAAGCGTGCAGTTGGATAACAGCGAGAACCTCGGCATGTCTGGCCGCCAGATGCAGCGCGTCGGCATGAAGGATCGCTTCGGCCTCAGACTCGTTGATAGTCCCGTCTTTCAAGGCCTCGGCAATGAGGTGGTCAACGGTGCCCTTCTTTGCTGCGGCCTGAACACATCGGGCGTACATCTCGACGTTATCCAGTGACTCAGGCTCGGCTACTGGAACAAACATTCCGCCGTACATGGATGAGATGTATTCGGGGAGATGTGTTGTTCCTGTCCGGAGCTCGAGCAGATAGATCTGTGCGTCAGTCAGCGGGCGGCTGTTGTTGCTCTCATATGCGTGGTTTTCGAACTTCTTTTTTTTCAGACTGAGTACATCTGCCGCGTATTGGCAGCCGCCGGGCAAACTGCGGATAAGTTCGGAAACAACTTCCTTGCGTGTTTTTAGAACGGGGCTTCTCATCTTCTGTTTTTCCCTGTGGCCCGGTGCCATTACTGTTCAATTACGCCGTCTTTGATTCCGAGCAGTACAGCGGCGCGATGTGCCTCCCCACGGCGACAAAGGCTCTGTCCGCTCAGCACCGCGTATACGGTGCTGGGGTTCAGGTTGTGTAATTTTGCAAAGTCTTTCGCAGATTGACCGCGTTTCTCCAAGGCTTCACGCGCTTGCTTACGGGCTTGCTCGGTGATGCTTGTGTTGGGCATAGTGCAATTCCTTGCGTTTTCGTGTGATGACGAGCGCAGGATGTGGCAAAAAACTGCCATTGTAAATATGCGAGTGGAAATAATTTGACTCTCTCCGAAGAGATTGGCGCTCGGCTCCGACAGCTGCGCGCCCAAGCAGGGCTTACTCAAGATCAGCTCGCCGATAAACTTGGTGTCTCGAAACGAACCCAAGGCAATTATGAATCTGGTGCCAGTGATCCGCCGGCGTCGTACCTGAGCATGGCCGCGAGCCAGCTTGGTTTTGACGTGGGTTACATAGTGAATGGAGTTCCGGCAACGCTGCCTAACGAGGCGCTTTCCGAAGTGGAAGATCTGCTTGTTCGGCAATACCGGAGCATCACGGCGGGGGACCAAGAAGCCATCCGACGGTTCCTTAAAGCCATGGCCGACGATGCCGCTCGACATCGGAATTAACTTGTAACAAAGCGTGTACGACATTCGTCGCCCCCTTGTACTAAAGCCAGATCCAGCCCCGTCAACGTCGGTTCAGCAATGCACTTTAAGGAGTAGTACGCATGTTGGATCGCGAGAAAAACAAACTTGGTAATGTCGGAACCACTGAATTCGAATGGATCAACCTAACCAAAATTGAACGCCGCCTCATTCGGCTGTACCGCCTGCTGAATGAAAAGGAGCAAGTTCATCTCCGTCGTATGTCAGAGGTCCTGGCGACCCATCCGGAAGAACCGGTCGGAAGCTGAAGTCTTTTTCACGTAATCGATCGCCGACACTTTGGGTCGGCGATTTGCGCATCACGCCACTGCCTGCGATCCCAACTGGTCAAATAACTCTCGCTGTTTCGCCCTGGGCAGCCCCCTCAATCGATCGAGCAGCAGCCTGTCAAAGGTCTGCGCTGACGGGCTCAGCGTGTGTGAAAAGGTCAAATGGGCCACCCATGTGTGCCCGCAATGAACATCAAGGCACTGGCCGTAGATCGTCACGAAATCAGGCGACAGCTCTTTGCTGTCGCGGATCTTGCCCTTGTGCCCGCACTTACAAACGATACGCATATGTCCCTCCCCAGGGTCAGATGAATAGCCACCATAGTGCCACGTTTTGTAGTGTTAATACCTTACTTAGGCGCCAGATGTAGTGTTATCAACTGTTTCTGTCGCCTCTCTCCAGGCAATTCGCCTGTCTTCTCGTAGTGAGTCGTTCACCTGCTCGAAAAGTTGACAGATCGGTCGGATTTCGTTGCTGGTGTACACCCGATCGATCTTTTCGATATCGCCAAAACCGGCGCTGTTTTCCGGAATGATCCCGGCCAGTGCAGGGTTCATTCGCCAAGCGGCGATGACGTCGTTGCGGGTGATGTTCTTGACCTTCTCCAGCTCATCCTTCGCTTGGAAGTCTCCCACCGGGATGATTTGAATCGCCTTCTCGGCGCCACCGGGGATGTTGACAAACATCGATCTGAAGTTGCCCACGCCCTTGCTGGCCGTGATCTGGGCCTTCAGTTCAGCCTCGTCGTCGTCACTCAGGTTCGGGTCGTTGGTGTAGAAGATGTAGCCCGCGTGCGCGCCGTTGCTGTAATAGCGCCGGCGGAACAGGGTGGCGGCTTCGTTGAGCAACAGCGCCTGCAGGCCACCCAGGTAGTCCGGGATACCGTAGATGTTCTGTTCTACGTCGTAGTTGAAGACGTGTTCGATCTCGTCCTGGTCGAACTCCACCTCCTTGCCGTCCGGCAGCAGCTGCAGGAACCCGCCGCCGATCTTCACCCGCATGTTGATGGCTGGCAGGTGCTCCATCTCGATGATCTGGCCGAACGCATTGGGCTTGCGGTACAGGTACGTTTCCCCGAACACCATGAAATCGAGCGCAGCACGGCTCATGGTGGCGGTGGACAGGCCCAGCGACGGGATGAATTCACGCAGCAATAGGTTGCGTTTGAACCCCGGGATCGCGCCGTGGTGTGCGTTGGCCTTGAGCAGCTTGGCCAGGCCCTGGCGCGACACCGGAGGCGTGTAGATGCGCCCGTCGTGGCTGACGAACACGCCGAGGTACTGCGCGATGTTCTCCGACAGGACCGGCTCGGGTGCACCGAACGAAAACATGCGCGTGGGCCCTGGCGCCGGTGGTTTGGCCTGTTCTGTTTTGCGTCGTTCCATGGGTTCCGGATCCGGTTAGTGAGTAGCGGCTGCGCCGCGACTTGTTGGTGTTGAGGGGTTCATTGGCCAGTGCGTGCATGATCGACCAGGCGATATCCGCGTGACCGGTGGCGTCAGTGCGAGATGCGCTGTAGGTGACCTGGCCGCTGCCAGTGGTGCCGCGCTTGATGGTCAGGAAGGCCTGGGCGATATCGCTCCAGCCGGCGTCCCACTCGATGCGGCTTTGCTGGATGGTGTCCTGTGCCTTGAGCACCAGGGTGTTCTTCGTTTCGAGGCTGTAGTGGATCGCGGTCGTGCGCGGATAGAAGTCGCGCACCAGGTCGAACACGCCGTAGCCGATGCCAGTGGTGTCGATGCCGATGTGCTGCACGTTGAACCGCTCGGTGAGCCGCTTGACCTGTTCCGCTTGGTACTTGAACGACTGACCACGCCAGCTGTACTTCTCCAGGATCCGGAACTTGCCACCAGTCTCCAGCGGCGGGGCGATGACCACGCAGGTTGCGTCGTCGCGGGTGCGGCTGGGGTCGTAGCCGATCCAGACCGGGCTGTTGCCAAATGGCCGATCGTCTTCCGGGTCGTAATCGGTCCACAGCGACAGATCCGAGTAGCAGCGCTCCAGATCCGCTAGGGAAAACGCGCTCTGTGTGCTGTCGATGAATTTGCACATGAACAGCTGTTCAAACTTGTCCTCGTCGTACTCCAGCTGCAGCTGCTCGAGGTCGAACAGATCACAGCCACCGGCCATGGCGTCCAGGATGGTGATGATCTTGCGCCACTGGCCATCGGGGCAGAGTGCGCCGGCGGCAATGTGCTGATCGCTAGGCCAAGGCTCTTTCGCCTTCTTGCGCTTGCTGTTGCGGAATCCTTCGCCGGTCCAGAACGGATAGGCCTGGTGTGACACCGCGCTGGGCGTTGAAAAGTAAGTCTTGCGCCACTTTTTGTGCGTCGCCATGGCGCTGGCCACGGTGTTCAGCTTCTCGAAGTTCTGAATCCAGAAGTATTCGTCGACGTAGACGTGGCCGTGGTGGCCCTGCGCGGTGCTGCTGTTGGTACTGAGGAAGCGCAGTTCAGCCCATGGCTTGCCGTCTTTGCTCAGCACGATCGGGTTGCCGGTCAGCTCAAGGCCAAACCATTCCTGGGCAAACGAGATGATGTAGCTGCGGAAAATCTCGGACTGGGCGCGGCTGGCGGACAGGAAAACCTGGTTGTCACCGGTCAGCACCGCATCCATGAACGCTTCGCCGGCGAAGTAGTAGGTCAGGCCCACTTGGCGACTCTTCAGGATGTTGCGGATTCGCGCCGTCAGCGGGTTCTGTTTGGCGGCAAACAGCTCCTTCTGGTAGCCGTACATTTTGCTGATGAACTTGTCGAGGAAGTCTGTCTCAGTCAGGTCGCTGACGTCGTTCTTGACCTTCTTTTCCCGTTTCTTTCCACCTGTACCGCTCCGATCGCCACGCTCACGGCGATTGTTGCGTTGATCGTCACGACGTTGGCCATCGTCTTCCTGCGGTTCGCTGGGCGCAATTGGAGTCGGCTTCGCGCATTGCTTTGCCAGGCGCTCGCGGATGGTGGTCAGGCGATCCAGCTCGTCCAGTTCGCCCTTGGTCAGGGTGGCCTGTTTTTCCAGTAGCAGGGTGATCCGCCGGCTGACGGCCGTCAGCGGTTCCTCGTCCGACAGCATGTC
>RCUQ01000603.1_pt1 | contig 15748 bp, 10 predicted proteins | sample 2166351 | NCBI WGS metagenome assembly RCUQ01 (sample SAMN09932597, study PRJNA488358) | compost metagenome | feature: garden; material: soil; isolation source: compost soil in acetonitrile-enriched culture | place: Germany: Experimental Botanical Garden Goettingen | collected 2016-01-27
CCTACGAGCTGCACACGGCCCCCTGGGGCACGCTGTCCGCCGGCCAGCGCTCCAGGGCCATGCTCGCCGCGCTCCTCGTCGCCCCGGCCGACCTGCTCTTGCTCGACGAGCCGACCAACCACCTCGACGCGGCCGGGCGCGCCTGGCTCGAGGCCTGGCTGCCCCGGCAGGAGGCCGCCGTCGTGCTGGTCTCGCATGACCGGGCCTTCCTCGAAACGGCCGCCGAACGGGTCTTCGAGCTGCGCCGCGGCACCCTCACCGTCCACGAAGGCGGCTACGGCTTCTACCGCGAGGCCCGCGCGATCGCCGAGCGCCAGGCCTGGTCCGCCTTCGAAGGCCAGCAGCGCCGGCACGAGGCGGCCGCGCGAGCCGCCGACAACCGCAACGCCCTCGCCGACAAGATCGCCAAGACTCCCGACGGCCCTGGGCTCGGCGACAAGACCTTCTACCGGTCGAAAGGCGCCAAGGCTGCGAAGACGGCCAAGGTGATCATGGCCAAGGCCGAGCGCGGCCCCGAGGCCCCGAAACCGGTTCTCGACGACGCCATCCCCGTTTTCGACTGGGACTTCGTGAAGCGATCAGGCGACTTGCCCCTCGCGGTGCGCGGGCTCGCCAAGGCCTACGGCGATCGCCGCCTCTTCGAGAACCTATACCTCGACCTCGCCCGCGGCGATCGCCTGGCGGTGCTCGGCCCCAACGGCGCCGGTAAGACCACGCTCGTGCGCATCCTCCTGGGCCAGGTGCCGCCCGACGCCGGCGAGATCCGCTGGGGCCACGGCGCCCAGGCCGGCTGGTTCGGCCAGGAGGCCGAGCAGCTCGATCTGGCCGCCTCTGCGCTCGACAACCTGACGGCGGTGCGCCCCGACCCGGCGCGCGCCAGGCTGTTGCTCGCGTGCCTGCGCATCCGGGGGGAGCGGGCCTTTCAGCCCGTCGGCACGATGAGCGCGGGCGAGCGCGCCAAGGTGGCCCTCGCCCGGCTATTGCTCTCGGACGCGAACGTGCTGGTGTTGGACGAGCCCACCAACCACCTCGACCTCGACACCCGCGAGGCCATCGAGGCCACGCTCGCAACCTACCCGGGCTCGATCGTGCTCGTGAGCCACGACCAGCGGTTCGTCGAGGCGATCGCCACGCGCAGCCTCACGCTGGGGGAGGTGACGCCGTGAGCGGGCCTAGCCCAGCTCGGCCTGGAGCGCCGCCAGGTTGCGCTGCATGATGGCGAGTCCCGTGTCGCCGCCGGCCACCTTGCGGTTGACGCCCTGCCAGTCGCCGCGCTGGGCGATCGCCGGGATCTTCCAGAACTTCCAGAACTCCGCGACGACCTTGGCCGCGATGTCCGGGCGCATGGCGAGGTCCGGGTTGTTCTCGAGGTCCACGCCGAGCTTGTTGCCGAAGTAGCGGTAGTTGGCGCGGCCGGTGAGCTGAATGTAGCCGCGGCCCTTGTAGCGCGGGCCGTCGCCGGGCTGGGTGTTGCCGAGGTTGGCGCGGTTGTTGTATGCCTCGCCGCTCGCGAACTCGAGAATCGGCGTCATGGCGCTCTCGCGCGCCGAGATGGCGAGCACCGCGAGCGCGCTGTTGCGATCGGTGATGCCGGCCTCGGCCAGGGCCTTTTTCAGGTGCGGCCAGTTCTCCTGCACGTTCTTGAGCGGCAACTTGAGCGCGCGGGCAATCTGCTCGTCGGAGAGCGGCATGTCCACGTCGCTCCCGGCCGAAGGCGCCGGCGCGGCGACGGGCGCGGCCGCGGCCGGGGCCGCCTGGCCCAAGGCCCCCCAGGTCTGCGGCCCGACGAGGCCGTCCACCAGCAGGCCCCGGGCCTGCTGGAACGCGACCACCGCGCCGCGGGTGCGCGGCCCGAAGTCGCCGTCCACCGGCCCCGGATCGAAGCCGTGGGTCTTGAGGGCCTGCTGCAAATCCTTCACCGCCGGCCCCTGGGCGCCGAGGCTCAGCTTCGGCTGGCCGGTCACCGAGGTGGGCACCGCCGGAGCCGGGGCCGGGGCCGGCGCCAGCTTGGCCGTGAACTGCGCGATGAGCGACTCGATCTCGCGCTGAATAGACAGAATTTCACTGCGGAGCTTCTCGAGCTGCGCCGAGGCGTCGATCGCCAACGCACCGCCTCGCGGCCGCGCCTGAGCGCGGGCGTTCCAGGCCATCAAGGCCGGCTGTCGGTAGGTCTGGATCATGACGCGCTCCTGGGTGCCAACGAGGGACAATCGCCTTGTCGGCGTTAAGTTCGCGTCAAGTGTTTAAGCCATTCTTAAGCTTCTGTGAAACTTTTCGCGTCCATCATCATCTCCAAGTCATTCCCTCCGCTCAACCACCCCACCGAATGGTCATTAGCGGCCGTAGTAGACGAAGGGCGCCCAGAAGTAGGGGCTCTTGAACCGCGGGTCCTGGAGCATCTTGCGCTTGAGGGAGGCCATCTTGGCGGCGTCCGGCGACTTCCCGCCCTGGTACAGCCCACTCATGAAGGCCGCGGTGCCCGCGTCGTCCACCGACCACAACGACATCGCGAGCCCGCCCGCCCCGGCCTGCAAGAAGGCCTGGGACAACCCCACCACGCCCTCACCGCCGACGACCTTGCCGACGCCCGTCTGACAGGCCGACAGGCAAACGAACTCGGCCGAGAGCTTGAGCTTGGCGACCTCGGGCGCCGACAAGAGCGCGTCGTCTTCCTTGGGCCCCACCGACAGCAACAACCCCGAGCCCTCGGGCCGCTGCGGGTCCGCCACGCCGTGGGTGGCGAAATGGAGCACCCGGTACGCGGCCAGGTCCCGCTTGAGCAGCTCGGCCTTGCTGGCCTGCGGCCCGACGAGCACGTCCGCGCCAGAGAAGCCGCCGGCGATGGCATCCACCTCGCTCAGCGTGCCGGGCAAATTGCCGAACGCCCCCAGCCCGCGCGTCTTCAGGTTCGCGATCATCGCCGTCTGCCCGGCCACCGGCCCCCAGCTCGCGTACGCGGCCTTGATCGCCGGCTGCTTGAGCCCGGCCACGGCAGGCGTCATGTCGGTCTTGTAGCTCTCGGGCGCGTACACGGCCCCGCCCACCGCCAGGATAGGCTTACCGGCAGCAGGCGCCTTGCGATCGCGAAGCGCCTGGCGCACCGTCAGCGAGTGGGCATAGGCCACCTCGAACCGCTCGACGAGGTACTTCCCGTCCGCGCCCACCAGCGCCTCGAAAGGCAACAACCCCAGCGCCCCGTCCGGCACCACGGTCAGGCGCGTCACGCCCTTGAGATGGCCCTCAAAGGGCGCCACCAAATGATCGTAAAGCGCCCGGCCCATCGCGCGGGCCTGCGGCGTGCCCGCCGAATCGGCCCCTGCCAAATGCGAGCGGTAGCCCGCCACCAGCGAGTCGAGACCCTGCTTCGCGAGGGTCTCCACAGGCGCGTCGTCCTCGACCACCGACACGCCGCGATGACGCCGCGCCTCGGCCTGGCTCAGCACCATGGCCGGGGTGGTCGCCGTCAGCATCGTGCGCTTCGCCGTCACCCCGGCGGCGGTGACCACCAGCGCCAGCGTCTCGCCCGTGGGCGATGGCGTCAGCACCAGGATCGCCTCGCCCGGCGCCAGGCCCTTCTTCAGCGCCTCGACGCTCGGGGCGGCCTGGGCGGCGGGGTTGTTCGAGAGGGCCTCGGCCAGCATGCGGCCCCGCGCGCGCTCGCCGGCCTGAAGGGCCTCGTCGGCGCGGTTGGTCGCAATCAGACTCGAGACCAGCAGCTGGTAGGCCTCGACCTGGGAAGCCAGGTAGTCACGCCGCGCCTCGCCCGACGCGGTCTGGCGCACGGTGTCGAAGCCCTCGATCGCCTCGCGCAAAAAGGGCAGCGCCTCCTCGAACTTCGAATCGCCATAGTACGAGAAGCCCAGGCTCGCGAGCACCCCGGCGGCCTGCGACCGCTGGCCGAGCTTGCGATGAATCGCGAGGGCCTCCTGGTAGTGCTTCCGCGCGAGCGCGCCACGATCCTGCAGGTGGTAGGCCGTGCCGATCGCCTCGAGCCGCCGGGCCGTATCCGCCGGCCGGCCGAGCCGGCGATCGACCTCGAGGACCTGCTCGTAAATCTTGATGGCGCGCTCGGTGTCGCCGTTGCGGAGCAGCAGCCCCGCCAGGTTGCCGAGGTATGACGCCGTCTCGCCTTCCAGCCCCAGCTTCTCGACGATGCGCAGGGCCTCGTCGTAGAGCGCGAGCGCCTCTTCGGCCCGGCCGGTGTTCGAGTACGCCGTGCCCAAATTGTTCAGGAGCGCGGCCGTTTGCGCCTCGCGGCCGAGCTTGCGCGAGAGGGCGATCGCCTCCTGGATGTAAGGAATCCCCTTGGGCGTCTGGCCCCAGGCCTGGTAAATCGAGGCCAGGTTGTTGAGCCGCGTGGGCAGGGCCTCGTCGTCCTTGGCCGCGCGCGCCATGGCGATGGTCTCCTCGTAGGCCGCGATCGCCCGATCGAAGCGCCCCTGGTTCCCGTACACCGACCCGATGTTCGCGAGCACGCCGTCCGCCTGTTTGAGCTTGTGCTTGCGGTAGAGGCTCAGGCTCTCCTCGAAGACCGCGAGGGCCTCCGGGTAGCGCCCCAGCGAGTTGTAGGCGTTGCCGACGTTGTTGAGCAGAATCGCCACCTGGGCCTCGCGCTTCACCGCCTCGGCCGCGGCCTCGAGGGCCTTCAAGCCGATCGGGTCGTGGCCGTCCACCTTCACCGGCACCGCCGCCACTTGCCGGGCGATCGCGAGCGCCTCGCGGTACGCCTCGAGGGCCAGGTCGAACTGGCTGAGGCCTTCGCGGGCGGCGGCCAGGTTGCCGAGCACCGTCGCCACCTCGTCGGGCGTGGCGATGCGCCGGGCGATCGCGAGGGCCTCTTCATACGCCTTCGCGCCCGCCTGGTAATCGCCCAACTGGTCGTGGGCCCAGGCGACGTTGTTCAGGTTCAGCATGACGCGGTCTTCTTTGCCCAGCTTCCGCGAGAGCGCGAGCGCGGCCAGAAAGGTCGTCCGCGCCTCCTCGTAGCGGTTCAGCGCCCGGTAGACCATGCCCTGACCGCTCAGCTGGGCCGCGACCTCGGCCTCGTCGCCGCGCTGCCGGAAGATGGCCAGCAGCTCGTCGAAGGCCGCGAGCGCGCTCTGGTAGGCCCCGGCGTCGTAGGCCGTCTTGGCGAAGAAGCGCAGGTTGTAGACGAGCTCGTCGGTCTTGCCCAGCCGCCGGGCAATTTGGGCCGCCGCGCCGTAGGCCCTGGCCGCCTGGGCCGAGCGCTCGAACTTGAAAAAGGCGTTGCCGGCCTTGCCCAGGATCATCATCCCGGTCTCTTCGACGCCGGGCCGCTGCGCGACGGGCACCGTCTCCTCGAAGGTGGCGAGCCCGCCCTCGACGTCGCCCGACTTCATCTGCAGCATCGCGAGCAGGTACATGACCGCCAAGGCCACGCGGTTCTCGTCGTGCTGGAGGGCGAGGTTCTTGGCTTCGGTGAGCTGGGCGATCGCCGTCGGGTAATCCTCCCTGGCCCCCGCCGCGTTCCCGGCCTTCATGAGCGCGAGCAGCTTCTGGGTGGTCGCCACATCCGCCCGGGCCTCCACCGGCGCCGGCGTGCCGAGCGTCCCGACGACCACACTCAGGGCCAACAGCCCCCGAAGACCCGCGCGATACGACTTCAAACCAACCTCCCGCCGGCTTCGGCGCCCCAGGCCCCGGAACCTCGGCCTGGCTGTTTGTGCATTATACCCCTGGACGTTATCCGGTCCTGAAAAGTTCGACAGGCCGTCTCCCAAATTCGGGAAACGGCCTGTGGAGGGTGATGCAGCTGGTTTTAGACGCCGGTCTCGACCGGGGGCGTGCTGGGTGGCAGCGCGGCGCGGCGCTGGAGGTCCCAGCCGGCCCAGGCGGCGACCAAGAGGGTCAGGCCCGTCGCGGCCGCGACGATCACGGCCAGCACTTCCCCGGCCCGGTCGGTCACCGCTGCGGCGCTGACGCCCAGGGCGCCCAGGCCGAAGAGGATGACCCAGGCAGCGACACCCACCCACACGCCGCGCCAGGGCACCCCGGCGACGATGTAGGCCGCCACCAGCCCGACGGGGGCGGCAAAGGCCAGGACGTAGGGAATCCACCAGAGGTCCCAGCTCATGCGGTTGTCCAGCTGGAGGAAGAAGAGGAGGAGGGCGACGAGCATCGAGGCGATCGCGCTCCCGAGCATCAGCAACGACGTGGGCGACATGGCGGCTCCTGGTCCTTTTTGGGAGGTGGGTTCTTGAGCATCGTACCAGAGATACCGGCCAACGCTCGCTAGCCCGTGCCAGTTCCCCAGGTGTCTACTGGCATTCAGGCGAGGCGCTCCCTTGCGCATCCCCCGCCCCTCCGGTATAGTGATGAGCCTTCGGGGAGTAGCGCAGCTTGGTAGCGCACCACTTTGGGGTAGTGGGGGTCGTGGGTTCGAATCCCGCCTCTCCGATCAAAACAGCCTCCGCTTTGGCGGGGGCTGTTTTTTTTGTCTAAGCCAGATTGAAAGTGAGTAGCAATCGCGGAAAGACGGCCTCACCCGTGTCGACATAAGAAAACTCAATACTAGTCGATGCGGTTCTCAAATCGAATTATACCGTCTGAAAGATTGTGGCCACATGTAAAAGTTGAAACACAAGAAACCTGGCAACATAGCTGAAATCAAGTGTTTGAGATCGGAAAGAGGATGTCGTACTTCACCACGTTTCCTTTTACCTCCCATGTGTCCTCCACACTTTCGTGAAACCTACACGGTATGCCAAGATAAGTGGGCAATCTATCTGACAACTACCCACCTTAGATATACCTACGCTAGCTAGCTATAGATTAGTCATAGAACCCACAAAATTGGGAGGAATTTACTTTGATTACAGATCGGGAGCCTACTGTCGAAGGCAGCACTCCTGTGGCGTCAAGTTTCTCATGGCAATGCCTACAACTCAAAGATTTGCTTTATGCCTATAGAAAAGCAAAGGCGGATTGCTTCTATGAGCGATCGTCAATTGCATCCAGCATATTTGCCAGCTATGAAATAAACCTCTTATCAAACCTAAAAGACCTCTTGAGCAGATTACATCTACAAGAGGGAAACGTAATCATAGATTCAATCAAGATGCCCGGAGACCGTGCATTGGCGCTTTCAGTTCATCTGCCAAGCGGCCAGTTGATCGGCAAAAAGATGAGTTTAAAACCGGGGAACGAGGCCAGCAGCCGCGAACAAGTATTCTACTCTAACCCCGAAAGAGAGTATTCTCGACTTCTAAATTCTAAGGAACTTGATCCTGAATTTCGTATCGTCGGTAACTTTTCTGTCGACATGCATATATTATCTGCACTCTGGATCAATCTTGTTGGACATAAATTCGATGAACAATTATGTCCGAAGAATGTATACGGTAACCGCCTTCGTCGATTCCGAGCACCCTTCGGCAGTCCGCTAGACGCTGTAGGCAATTTTCACATGGACGCGATTGGCTCGTTCCCTCCCTATTTCGAACGCTATAAAGCGTGGCGCGACGATGGTCTTGCAGCGATTCGCCGAGAAATTGAGGCCGGCCATAGTGTTGTTGCTGTAACCATGGATTTGGCAAACTATTACCACAATTTAGACCCCGGCCTACTCGCGGATGACGTCTTTCTAGGCGAAATGGGCCTGCTTGAGGGTTGGGAACGCGAATTTACAAAAGCTTTCGCTGATGCGTTTCTGTGGTGGGGAAAACAAGCACGGCAGGAATTTCTTCGCCTTGGCGGCAAAGCTGAAGACTGTCCAACATCTAAGACCATGGGCATGCCCATAGGGCTATCAATGGTGCGAATCGTATGTAACGCTTTTCTTGAGAGCTTGGATCGAGACATCGAGCATGGTCTAAGACCGGTATTTTATGGCCGGTATGTCGATGATATGTTCTTAGTAATTCGTGACGTGTCCAAGTTCCCTCCGATGACAGAAAGCGCGACAAAATCTCTACTTAGTTTTATTGGGCAACGAACAAATTCGTTCCCCAATAAAGTAAATTCGGAAGAAGTTAAGCTACGTATCCTATGCGGCTCTAAAAATGCTAAATGGAAAAAACAGTCTCGCATTTTCCTTAAGATAAGCAAGCTTAAGATCTTTCATTTAGAGGCTGAAGGCGGGCTTGATCTACTTAATAACATTGCAGCACAGTTGCGCAATGTTGCAAGTGAACGTCGCTTGATGCCATCGCTTGGATGCCTGGAGGACGGAGTCGCTGCACAAGTCCTCGCGTCCTCAGGCATTACTGAAGATGCAGACTCACTTCGACGCGCCGATGCAATGACACTCCGGAGGCTGGCTTGGTCAGTGCGCCTTAGCCAAATTGAATCGCTGGGACGAGATCTGCCTCCCATTCTCTGGAACAAAGAGCGCAAGGCTTTTTACACATTTGCGTGCAATCACGTCCTCCGTGCTGACCGTCTTCTGGACCACCTTGATTACTTACCGAGGTTGCTATCTTTCGCAGTGAGTCTAGGTGATTGGCGAGACGCGAATCGCCTCTACGATACTTCTCAAAAGGCAATCGACCGCCTGATGTTTGTGAAAACAGGTAAGATAAATGGTATGGAAATTGGCGCACCAGTAGCAACTGGGCAAACACATTGGGGACACCTAAAAGAATGGGTCCGAGTAGTTTCCAGGGAGGCTACGCTTATCGCTCTTCCGTGGAACAAGGAACGAGGTCATTTCGATAAATTAAGTCCGGACGCAATTAAATTACTCGTAAATCTAGAGCCAACTTGGACAATAGATGATTGGCAGCTTCGCGGTGGGCAGCTTAGAATGGCAGATCTTGCCAAGACAAGATATAGTCACCATTTGATGTGGGAATGCGGCTCAGAACGCGAAGCTACAGAAGACGAGAAACTGGATCCCAATTACTACACATTCTACAATTATCATCAGGAACTATTAAAGTTCTTAGATATGGCCGATACAGCCATTAAGCAGAATGCTTACAGAATGGGAGCTCAGCGACGCACTAATAAACCTGCACAGAATCGCTCACTACTTCCATATATATTCCCAACGCGCCCTACTACCCCCCAGGAAATTGCCTCGATCTTGCCTGATGATTGTATTTTTGGTGAACCGAGTGTCACAATTAACAATTGGCGCCGCCTAGTGCAAGGTGCTCGGGGAGTATGGGTCCGCACTAAACGGAATAATGCGATCGAGGTCGATGGATGGAAAACGAAGACAGTACCTGCAATCGGCAGTGAATCCGAAACCAAACTTCAATTAGCTGAACTCGGCCGTAGCTCCGAAAACAAACATCAAATAGCCGAAATCGGCTTACAAAAAACCAAGGAAATTAGGCTTGGGATCACTTGCTTATTAACAGAAGACGAATCATTTAATGCTCAAGCATTTGGAAAGCCAAAGCTTGCAAAGGAACGCTATGAAAGACTAGCAGACCTTGTTAACCAAGCCATTCAGTGCAATGAACGTCCGACGCACCTATTACTTCATGAACTCGCTTTACCTCAGGCATGGGTAAATACAGTTGTGAAAAAATTGCAGGATGCAGGAATAAACTTGATCGCCGGTCTAGAGTACAGTCACGTCAATAGTACTAATAATATTAGTTCTCTTGCGGATCCTGCAAAAACCAATTCCGGATTAAACGGGAGAGTCTTCAGTGAAGCGCTTCTCGCATTATCTGATGACCGTCTTGGCTACAGATCGTGCGTGCTGATTCGTCAACCCAAGAGTTATCCTGCCGTGGGAGAGAGGCATGACCTTCGAAACCGCTTTGGCCGAGAGTGGGAAGGTAGCCTAGGATCCTCACATAAGCCGGTCTATATACATGAGGGCTTCCATTTTGGAGTCTTAATATGCTCCGAACTACAAAACATACATTATCGAACGCACTTCCAGGGTAAGATTGACTGTCTAATTGTTCTGTCTTGGAATAAAGACCTGGAGACATTCTCGGCACTAATCGAGTCTGCCGCACTAGACGTACACGCAAAGATCGCAGTGGTCAACAATAGTAAATATGGTGACAGTCGCGTTCGAGTTCCTGCCAAGGCTGCTCATAAGCGAGACCGATGCCGGCTACGCGGAGGGAAAAATCCTTATCTAGCGGTAGTTCCAATTGAATTCGGCAAATTGCGTGCATATCAAAGCCAAGTAGATCCGCCGCCGCAGGAAACTGACCCCTATAAACCTGTTCCCGAAGGATTCAATCTGGCGGAAACGCGCAGGACAGTGCCAGGCGGAGCCGACTGATACAAGCCATGAGTTTGTCCTAAAGACGCTAGGCTCAAGCAACCGCAAATATGCCATCACCGACATGGCAGATAGCTGAAGAACAACAGACCGGTGCCATAGATAGGCCCCGAAGAAAAGCCCCCGCGCCGTCAATACAGCGCGGGGGTTTTCGAGTTGGTTCGAGGAAGTTTAGAGAGAGTGACACAAAGAGAAAGTGTCTTACTTGGCGATCGCGAAGAACTTCAAGTCGCCCGCGCCGAGCAGGTTGGGGATCTGCGAGTAACGGCGGGTCTTGAGCTCGGTGGCGGTCGAGCGGTGCCAGGCGGGGTAGGTCAGCATCGCCGAACTTGTGGGCCTCCTCATGACCGTGACTAGGCTTCTATGGCAAATCCCAGACCTCTTGCAGGAGGGGCCAGACTTCGCCGGAGGTGAATACCGGCACCACGTCGTAGTCTTCGAGGTAGCCGGCCAGGCCCATGATCATCCCTTCCCAGCCCGTGCCGGAGATCTTCTGCCAGGGGCCCTGGTCGGGCGAGCGGTGTTCCAGCTCCAACCAGGTGCCGTCGCCATCGGGCGTCAGGCGGACCTCCACCTCGTCGTGGGTGTCGTCGTGGTCGAACATCTCATTCTTGCCGTTGAAGCGCCAGCCCAGCACCAGGCGGTGGGGGGCCTCGCAGGTGCGAATCTCCACCGTCCAGCTGATGGGGACGCCGTTGTCGTGGATCACGACCGTTTCGCCCTGGGCGGGCGTGCCCTCGATGCGGGCGAACCAGCGGTCGACACGCTCGGGGGTGGTGACGGCGTCCCAGAGGTCCGGAAGCGTGGTGGGGTAGCGGCGGCGCATCACCAGGGACCGCGGTTCGCCGTTGCGGACCTCGCGGTGGACGGACTTTAGCCAGGCGGCCAGGTCGACGACTTTGCTCACGTTGCTCATGGGGCTTCCTTGCGTGATAGGCCGCGCCGGACCTCGGTTTCCAGGGCGTCCAGATGGGGGGTCCAGAAAGCACGCACGCGGTTCATCCAGGCATCGACCTCGTCGAAGCGCTCGTGGGACGTGCTGTAGAGCCGGCGGGTGCCGTCCACTCGGACGGTGGCGAAGCCCGACTCCCGCAACACCTTCAGATGCTGCGAAACACCCGGCTGGCTGATGCCGAACTCGTCCTGGATCGTGCGCGTGAGCTCGCCGGCGGCCGCTTCCCCCTGGGCCAACAGCTCCAGGATGCGGCGGCGGATCGGGTCACCCAATACGTCGAATGCGTGCATGGGCCCAGAACATCAAAGCCTACTTATATAAGTCAATGCTTATATTTAGAGGATGCGGACCTGCCCGGGTGCCCCCCGGCCTCTCCATTTACCTCCCTCGGGCGTCAGGATCGCCCACCGAACCAAGCGCGTGATGCGTGAGTCGTCCACGGGAATAAAGCACCCGATGGACCGCGCCGAGATCGACGTCTTTCTAGCCAAGTGCAGCCTGCAGGAAGAAACTCCGGCGGAGGTCGATGCCTTTGTGGCATGGGCGGCCGACCTCTACCCGGCCGGCGCCATGCTACAGATGCTGGCGACCTACCGGCCCATTGGGGACCATGTCGACATCGCCATGGTCGTGGAGGCCATCGAGGAGACCGGGCGGGGTATTCCCACGCCGCTGCAGGCGCTCAGAACCCTCGCGTTCCACGAGATGCGACGGATCGTGTCGGGGGAGATCTCCCCCGAAGAAGGGGCCGGCAACATCGACAATTACGTGTCCGGTTCGCCGGTCGAGCACGACGACGTCGCCCGGCTTCCCGAGGTCTGGAACTTCTGTGTCTACCGCCGCTACCTGCGCGGCGCGGCCGACGTGGCATCCGACGCGTGGTACAGCGAGGTCGTGCGCGACATCGTGGCCGAAGCCGAGTTTCACCTGGGCCTTCGTGACCAGCCGCCGGGTAACGCCGAGCCCCGCGAGCCCGCCCCTATGCCCGATCGCCCCACCGCGCCGAGGCCCACCTTCTCGTCCACCGACGTCCTGGCCGCGGCCCGGAGCGGGGTGGATCTCTACGAGTTGGCGGAGCGTCAGGCCAGCCTGGCGCCCGCGCTCTCCACCCAGGAGCGGTCGGCGGAGGAGTGTTACGCGCTGGCCCTCGCCTATGAAAACGGCACCGGCGTGACGCGGGACATGGCCCAGGCCGTCAACCACTACCGGAAGGCCGCGGAGCTTGGCCACGCGGCGGCCATGAACAATTTGGGGTGCCTCTACGACAAGGGGAGCGGCGTTCCCGCCAACCGTGCCCAGGCCATCCAGTATTGGCAGCAGGCGGCCGATCGGGGCAACGTCTACGCGCAATGCTCGATCGGCTTCGCCCACGAGTCGGGCAACGGCTTGCCGCAGGACCACCAGCAGGCCCTCGCCTGGTACCGTCGCTCGGCGGAAGGGGGCTGCGGCCCGGCTCACGCCAACCTGGGCAACTATTACATGGCCGGCATCCACGTGCCGCATGACCTCCGACAGGCGGCTTTCCACTTTCAACGTGGCGCCGAGCTCGGCGAAGCGCGCGCCCAATACAAGCTCGGGACGTTGTATCAGCAAGGCGCCGGTGTCGCCCGGGACGCCGAGCGGGCGGCCGACTGGTTCCGCCGCGCCTACGAGACCCTCGAACGCCGAACCCGTTGAATCGGGGCGATCGCTTCACGGATTCGGGCCTTCGCCCCTTGCCCACAAGTTAGCCCGCGAGCCCCAGGCTCCACGCCGAAACCCCCGCGCCGTCAGTACGGCGCGGGGGTTTCTATCGAAGGTTGATGAATGAATTACTTGGCGATCGAGAAGAGCTTGGTGTCGCCGGCGCCGAGCAGGTTGGGGATCTGCGAGTAGCGGCGGGTCTTGAGCTCGGTGGCGGTGGCGCGGTGCCAGGCGGCGTAGGTCATCTCGGAACCGCCGGCCTTGAGGGTCTCGAGCAGGCAGTAGGTCAAAGCGCCGTTCCAGCGGCCGTTGATGCGGGCGTCGGCCGAGGTCTGGTTCTCCTGGCAGCCGGTGATGATGGTGTACTTGCCGGCATCCACGCGGGACTCGAAGGCGGCCATCGACTTGAGGTTGGCCTTCAAGGGGGTCACGTTCTTGATGGTGGCGGGCAGGGTGATGCCACGCGACTTGCGCTCCAGGCCCTGGTCGATGGTGCCCGAGTTGCACGAATCCGACACCATGAAGAAGCCGGCGCCCGGCTTCAGCTTGCCGAGGATGGTGTTGATCTCGTCGTCGACGATGATGTTGCTGATGGTGCCGTTCGCGGCGCGCGCATCGACGGGGCACAGGATCTCGTCCTTGCCGTCTTTTTCGTCGCCGTTGGTGTCCGGAATCTGAGCACCGTGACCCGAGTAGTGGAAGTACAGCAGGTCGCCCGGCTGGGACTCGGCGACCAGCTTCTCCAGCGCGGCCAGGATGTTGACGCGGGTGGCCTGGGCATCCTTCAGGGTGGTGGTGTTCGCCTCGGCGAAGCCGTACTTGTCGAGCACCTGGGCCTTGGTGTCCACCAGGTCGTTGATGCAGCCGGACAGGGGGCTCACGTACTGGTAGGCGTTGATGCCGACCATCAAAGCGCGCTTGACGCCGGTGGTCTTGGCGGCGGCCTTCAGGCTCTGCGCGGCGTTCACGCCCGTCGAGGGAGCCGTCATGGAGGTACCGCAACCAACCAGGCCGACAGTCAGGGTGGACAGGGCAACGAGAGCTGCAGTGCGCTTGATGTTCACGGGAATCTCCTCAACGGGGTGTGGGCTCGACAAGAATACTATAGCTTAAACGAGCCTTAACTTGCTAATAAACTTGCATAACCTAAGGTTAAATTGTCGAGCGCGCTGCTGCGGGCCGAGCCCGCGAGCCTTACACAGCCTGGCTTTGGGCCTACCTGATCGGCCCCAAAAAAAATTTCAGTCGGAGGCCAAAGACGGCGGTCACTCCCCTGATCATGAAGGGGAAACGGTCGCGGTGGCCCGCTGGTATACTGGGGACGGCATGCTGGCCGCAGGCTGAGGAGGTCGTGTCATGAGCGAATCCGGCTACATCCTGAAGAACGCGGACGCCGCGGCCGCCACGCGACTCGACGTGCTCGCCTCGATCTTCGACCCGTGGACGCGGGCGCACCTCGTTGACTGCGGCCTCGCGGCGGGCTGGCGCTGCTGGGAGGTGGGCGCGGGCGGCCCGAACACCGTCCGCTGGCTGGCCGAGCGCGTCGGGCCCACGGGCCACGTGCTCGCCACGGACCTGGATCCCCGCTGGGCGGCGGCGGCCGTCGGGGAGAACGTGACGGTGCTGACGCACGACGTCACCGACCCGCCGCCCGAGGACGGGTTCGACCTGATCCACGCACGGCTGGTCCTGACCCATGTGCCGGAGCGCGAGCGCGCCTTGAGCCACATGGTTGGCGCGCTGCGCCCCGGCGGCTGGCTGGTGATCGAAGACGCCGACCCGGACCTGTTGCCGCTCAGCTGCCTCGATGGCCCCGAGGAGGCGCGCGAGCTGGCGAACCGTCTGCGGGCGGCGTTCCGCTCGATGCTGGCGGCGCGCGGCGGGACGCTGTCTTTGGGCCGGCGCCTGCCGGGTCTGCTGAGCGGCCAGGGGCTGACCGACGTCAGGGCCGAAGCCTACTTCGCCGTGGCCCATCCGTCTCTTGGCCTGCTCGATCGCCTCACTTACGACCAGGTCGGCCAGGCGCTCGTCGCGGCCGGGCTGGCGACGGAGGAGGAGATTGCCCGGCACGTGGACAACGTGTCCCGTGGCCTGATCACGCCGCTGATGGCCCCCCTGATCACGGCCTGGGGCCGCAAGGAGCGCCCGCTAGCCATGTAGCCCCCGAGACGGCGTTCACTTCATGGCGCCGACGAAGGTGGTCGCGAGGGGCTTGTCGCCGTCGATCACGAAGGTGCCGACGGCGCCCCGGAAGGTGCTGTCGTTCGGCTCGCTGCCCCAGAGCACGACCTCATGGCGGCCCGTGGCCGGCACGCTCGCGTGGAACTCGAAGGACTCGCCGGGCTTGATCCAGTAGGTGTGGGCGTAGAGCTGATCGTCGACGCGCACCTTGGCCCGGTCGAAGCGCTGGCCCGCGCGCAAGGTGGCGCGGCCCACGAGCGTCCGCGTGCCGTGAGGGCCCGCCCCGATGCGCACCTGCGTGAGGTCGAACGGGCGCGAGCCGTTGTAGAAGGCCACCTTGACCTGGTTGCCTTCCTGCCAGGCGCCGACGGCCATGTCCGTGAGGGTGGCCTTGTTGAAGGACGTGGCGAGCTTGGCGCGGTTGGTCGCCATGTAGGCTTTCAGGCGGGTCACGGCATCGTCGCCGCTGCCGAGGGTCATCGTGACGGAGCTGTAGCTCCAGCTGCCGGCGTAGCCCGCGAGCCGGATGCCCTCGTTGGCCTCCACCGAGCCGTCGCCGGCCATCTCGCGCCGGGCGGCCTCGCGCAGGCGCTCGTCGAGCGGGAGGGGATTGAGCCCGGCGTCTTTGCGCAAGTCCTCGAGGAAGGCCAGGCCCGCCGCCTCGACGGCCGGCACGCCCGGCTGGGCGCCCGCCGGCCAGGCGGGCTGGTAGG
>RCUQ01000604.1_pt1 | contig 15722 bp, 13 predicted proteins | sample 2166351 | NCBI WGS metagenome assembly RCUQ01 (sample SAMN09932597, study PRJNA488358) | compost metagenome | feature: garden; material: soil; isolation source: compost soil in acetonitrile-enriched culture | place: Germany: Experimental Botanical Garden Goettingen | collected 2016-01-27
TCCAGACGGAATCAAGAATTATTTTGAAGCCAAAAAGAGAAAGGCTGAAGAAAGAGCCGTGGCAGAATCAATCGTTGCGCCAGTCGCCGTACAAGAACTGACGGATGAAATTCTAGAAGAAGATATTGTTGAAGTTGATGAAGACGAAGAAATTGAAGAGCCTACGCTAAAACCGATTTCTCAATTCGAAATCAACAAAGAAGCGCTAAAGCCTACAATTAATAATCCTTCGCACATTACTATAGAGCCGATTATCAAGGCTCCTGTCGCTCCTATCCAGCATCATTCTCCAGAGATTATCGAAACCAATGACGATGCTTTCGTTATTGAAAAATTTGCAGATGAAGATACGGTCATAGAAAACCTGGCTTCAAAATTAGTAGCCGATTTCGGCGAATTTGATCCGACCTTAGATTTGTCCAATTACAAATTCCCGACGCTAGACTTGCTAAAAGAATATGCTACGGGAGGAATTACCATCAACCAAGAAGAATTAGAAGAAAACAAAAACCGAATCGTAGAAACGCTTCGAAACTATAAAATTGAAATTGCCCAGATCAAGGCAACTGTCGGGCCATCCGTAACGTTGTATGAAATCGTTCCAGAAGCCGGAATTCGAATCTCTAAAATCAAAAGCTTAGAAGACGATATTGCTTTGTCTCTTTCTGCTTTAGGAATCCGTATCATCGCTCCTATTCCTGGAAAAGGAACTATCGGTATCGAAGTTCCGAACAAGAATCCTACGATGGTTTCCATGAAAAGCGTTATTGGAGCTGCTAAATTCCAAGAAGCCGAAATGGAATTGCCAATTGCTCTAGGGAAAACAATTTCAAACGAAACCTTTGTTGTCGATTTGGCCAAGATGCCTCACCTTTTGATGGCAGGTGCTACTGGACAAGGAAAATCGGTCGGACTAAATGCTGTATTAACTTCGTTACTGTATAAAAAACATCCAGCCGAAGTAAAATTCGTCTTGGTCGATCCTAAAAAAGTAGAGCTTACGCTGTTCAATAAAATCGAGCGCCATTATTTAGCAAAGCTTCCTGATACCGAAGAAGCTATCATTACAGACAATGCCAAAGTAATCAACACGCTGAATTCGCTTTGCGTCGAAATGGACAACCGCTATTCTTTATTGAAAGACGCGATGGTTCGTAATATCAAAGAATACAACGAAAAGTTTAAGTCCCGTAAATTAAATCCTGAATTAGGACACCGCTTTTTGCCTTACATTATCTTGGTCGTAGATGAGTTTGCCGATTTGATTATGACTGCCGGAAAAGAAGTCGAGACGCCTATCGCAAGGCTAGCACAGCTGGCACGAGCCATTGGTATTCATTTGATTATTGCTACACAGAGACCTTCGGTAAACGTAATTACGGGTATCATCAAGGCAAACTTCCCAGCAAGGATTGCATTTCGCGTTACTTCAAAAATTGACTCCAGGACTATCTTAGATACCCAAGGAGCCGATCAATTGATCGGACGAGGAGATTTATTGTATACCAACGGAAACGACGTTGTTCGTGTCCAATGTGCTTTTGTAGATACGCCAGAAGTAGAAAGGATCACCGAATTCATAGGATCGCAGAAAGCGTATCCGAACGCATACCTTCTTCCAGAGTACATTGGAGAAGAAAATGGCATCAAACTTGATGTAGATATCTCGGAAAGAGATTCTATGTTCAGGGAAGCTGCCGAAATCATTGTTACAGCACAGCAAGGTTCTGCTTCATTATTACAGCGCAAGCTGAAATTGGGCTATAACCGAGCTGGAAGATTAATCGATCAATTGGAAGCTGCTGGAATCGTTGGCCCTTTTGAGGGAAGCAAGGCCAGAAGTGTCAATATCCCCGACTTAGCTTCTCTTGACCAGTTTTTTAACAATGAGCAAAATGATTTTTAAAATGAAAAGGTTATTACAAATTATTACATTATTTCTTATCGGCTTCAATCTTCAAGCGCAAAACAGCCAAAAAGCGAGAAATCTGCTGGATGAAGTTTCTGCCAAGGTAAAAAGCTATGATAATATCTCGATTGACTTTAAATATTCCCTTACGAATCCGAAGGAAAACCTCAATCAAGAGAGCAAAGGAAATGTAATCATGCAGGGCAACAAATATGTGCTCAACTTCATGGGAGTGACCAAAATCTATGACGGAAAAAAAATATACAATATCGTTCCAGAAGACGAAGAAATAAGCATCTCAAAATTTGACGAAAACGAAGAAGATGCCGTGACGCCGTCAAAAATGCTTACCTTTTTTAATCACGGATTCAAATATTCTTGGGACATTCTTCAAAACGTACGCGGCAGAAAAATCCAATACGTAAAATTAGTGCCTACAAGCTCTAAAGATGACAGAAAAGAGATTTTTTTGGGCATCGACGTACAGACCAAACACATCTACAATCTTATGGAAATAGGAAAGAATGGTTCAAAAACAACAATCACTGTTAATTCTTTTAAAACCAACCAGCCATTATCAAAAAATCAATTTACCTTTGCGGAAAGTAAATACCCTAATTACTATATCAACAAACTAGATTGATACATCGGTGAAAATTCTTGACAGATATATTCTAACGACATTCCTCAAAACATTAGCTACGGTTTTTGTAATCCTTTATTTCATCTTCATCCTGCAAGCTGTCTGGCTCTTTATCGCAGAATTAGCGGGAAAAGACCTAGATGTACTGCTGATTGCAAAATTTCTTCTTTTTTACTCGCCAAAGATGATTCCGCTTGTATTGCCGCTTTCGATACTGCTGGCCTCCATCATGACATTTGGTAATCTTGCCGAGAATTATGAATTTGCTGCCATGAAATCTTCTGGAATTTCATTGCAAAGAGCTATGAAAAGCTTGATGGTCTTTATTTTTCTATTAAGCATCATCGCTTTCTTTTTTGCCAATAACGTCATTCCTGCTGCAGAATATAAGTTCTTGAACCTCCGAAGAGATATCGTACAGACCAAACCCGCAATGGCTATTGCAGAAGGACAGTTTAGCGATGTAGGAGAATATAACATCAAAGTTAATAAAAAATCAGGCGATAAAGGCGAAAAGCTGGAAGGCGTTACGATACACAAAAAAGCGGCAAATGGTGTTGGAAATAACGTCGTAATAAAAGCCAAAAACGGAGTACTTGTCAATCAAGAAGAATCCAGCATGCTTCAGCTGATCTTATTCAACGGTAACTATTACGAAAATATCATTCCCAAAAAATATGAAGAACGCAGGAGAGTACCTTTTGTCAAGGCGTCGTTCAAAAAAGACATCATCAATATCGATTTGTCAAAACTGAATACGGTTGAAGACGAATCTAATATCACAAACACAAATGCTATGCTCAATGTGAGCGAACTAACCTATACCCTAGATTCATTGCATAAAAACTATGATAAAGATTTGGTTTCTTTTGCTGAAAACATATACCAAAGAACCGGAATCACAAGCTTTACTAAGCCGACTGTCATAATCAAAGAACCTAAAAAAGGTTTTAATAAAGCAGATCTTCTCAGCATCTTGTCAACTAAGGATAAGTTAAGAGTATTAGAAATTGCCAGCAGCAATTTAGAAAGCTCCCGATTTTCAATAGACGGCACCAAGCAAGAAATAGACCTAAAGCAGAAGAATATCAATAATCACTGGCTGGCTCTTTTTGAAAAATTCGTAATTGCCTTTGCCTGCCTGCTGATGTTCTTTATCGGCGCTCCTTTGGGTGCAATTATCCGAAAAGGAGGATTAGGACTGCCTATCGTATTTGCCGTCTTGATATTTATTACTTTCCATTTCATCAATACTTTTGGAAGGAAATTAGCCCAAGAAAACGGAATCCCTCCCTTCTTAGGCTCTTGGATGTCTTCCTTTATTTTGTCTCCTTTGGCTATTTTATTGACCTATAGAGCTACAAACGACATTGGATTGATCAACATGGATGTAATCCTTACCCCTATCCAAAAAGGATTCCAAAAACTATTTAAACTAAAAACAACAACACACCTAAATAATGTCCGAAAATAAAATTACGCAGTTAAATACTATAGAAGAAGCAATTGAAGATATCCGTCAAGGAAAAATCATTATTGTTGTCGACGATGAAGATCGCGAAAATGAAGGCGATTTTATTGCCGCCGCCGAAAAAGTAACGCCTGAAATGATCAACTTTATGGCTACCCACGGTCGCGGGCTTATCTGTGCTCCTCTGACCGAAGCACGCTGCAAAGAACTAGACCTGAATTTGATGGTTACAAACAATACCGTATTGCATGAAACTCAATTTACAGTTTCTGTCGATTTGATCGGTCATGGCTGTACGACAGGAATTTCTGTACACGATCGTGCAAAGACCATCCAGTTTTTAGTCGATGATAATACCAAACCAGAAGATTTAGGACGTCCTGGTCACATTTTCCCATTAAGAGCAAAGCAAGGCGGGGTTTTAAGAAGAACAGGCCACACAGAGGCTGCAATCGACTTAGCGCGTCTGGCAGGATTAAAACCAGCCGGAATTCTTGTAGAAATCTTAAACGAAGACGGTTCTATGGCACGTCTGCCGCAACTGTTGGAAGTAGCCAAGAAGTTTGACCTGAAAATTGTTTCTATTGAAGACTTGGTTGCCTACAGAATGCAACACGACAGCCTAATCCAAAAGAAAGAAGATTACGAAGTAGAGACTCGCTTCGGTACATTTAGGCTAAGAGCCTACCTGCAAACGACAAACAAGCAGGTGCATATTGCATTGACAAAAGGAAGCTGGAATATCGGCGAATCTATACTGACAAGAATCAATTCTACCCAAGTCAATAATGATATCTTAGGGACACTTACCAATGATCCAGATCAGAAATTGGAGAACATGTTCAAGAAGATTAATGAAGAAGGCAAAGGCGCTATCTTGTTTATCAACCAAGAAATCCAGCCTATCGAATTGTTAAATCGTATCACGGAACTAAAAGGATTGCAGGAAAAAGGAATCTTTAAAGCGCCTCAAGTAAAAATGGACAATAAAGATTTTGGTATAGGCGCGCAAATCCTGCATGATATTGACATCACAAACATCCGATTACTATCCAATTCAGAACAGACCAAACGTGTCGGAATGATAGGATATGGCCTAGAAATTATGGAATATGTCGAATTCTAGAAAAAACACAGAAAATTATTTTTCTTCTAACGTCTAGAAAATGAAATAATTAAAAATGTTGCCCAAAAAATGTTTTATTTTTAATGATAAAATGTTTTGAAACTCGAAAAAGGTTTCTATATTTGCACTCGCAATCAGGAAATGAGAGCAACATATTGGAGAAATGGCAGAGCGGTCGAATGCGGCAGTCTTGAAAACTGTTGACTGTAACAGGTCCGGGGGTTCGAATCCCTCTTTCTCCGCGAAATGGCAAAAAGGTTAAAATTATTTTTAACTACTGCAAGCCAGAAAAACTTCCGAAAGGGCATGAAGTCTATAGTTTTAACCAACTATAGACTTTTTTGTTTTTAGGCCCCTACTCACAAATTTTATAAAAATGCACAAATAGTTCGTGGCACATTCGTGGCACAGCGCATATGGAATAGCCACCAATTTTGCCACAAAAAGATAAGGCAAAATTCCCTCTGCTCGAGCCATCATTTTGGAAAATAGAACGCTTACCATCCTAAATTTGTAGCAAGTAACATTTCTTAAATCTCATAAGATGGAAAAGATCAGGAAAAAATTCGGCACCGAGTATAAAATCTTTGCGGTGAACCTATGCGCACAATATGGAAGCGTGCTCCGCGTGGCCCAAGAACTGGGCATCAGCAAAAACAGTCTATATCATTGGAGGAGGTTTGCCAAAAAGGGAACATTCGCCCTGTCGAAAGCATCATATCCGGATACGGGAAGAGCCGAACTGTCACGATTGCGGAAGGAAGCCAAGAATGCCGGAATTGAACGGGACATACTAAAAAAGGCGTCGCACATCTTCTCCAGGAGAGACGGGCAAGATACCAGTTTATCAGGGAAAATAGCGATATATTCCCCGTCGGGAAGATGTGCCGAATTTTTCAGGTGGACCCAAGCTGCTACTACAAATGGCTAAAGGGAATCCCTACCAGCAGGGCATTGCGGAGAGTCCTTATAACATCCGAGATTTCCAGGATATACTATGCAAGCCACGGCACATATGGGAGTGCCAGGATATCCAGGGAACTGGCGTCAATAGGCATAAAGGCGTGCCGGTCTCTTGTCGGGAAGATAATGCAGGAGCAGCATCTGCGGCCGATCGCGAAGCTGAAATTCAAAAAAACCACGCTCTCCTCTGCCAAATACCCCATAGCAGAAAATAAACTGAACCAGAACTTTAAGGCATGCCGACAGAACGATGTATGGATATCGGATATTACCTATATACATACTGGAGAGGGCTGGGCATACCTAACCATGGTCATAGACCTGTTCGACCGGAAGGTAATAGGCTGGTCCTTAAGCAAGACGATGAAGGCTACGGAGACCAGTATAACCGCTTTTAGAAGGGCACAGTTTAATCGTCCCATAGCACGCGACCAAAAATTAATATTCCATTCGGACCGCGGGGTACAATACGCCTGCAAAAAATTTGTCAGCCTGCTGAGTAAAAGCGGCCATATTTCACGAAGCATGAGCAGGAAAGGCAACTGCTACGACAATGCGGTCGCCGAGAGCTTTTTCAAGACGTTGAAAACGGAGCTGGTACATCACAACAAGTATACAACCAGGAAAAAGGCAAGGGAATCCATTTATGAGTATATAGAAAATTTTTACAATGTCCGGAGAAGACATTCCGCACTTGGAAACTTGACAATAGAAGAATTTCAAAATCAGTGCAAACCCGCATGAAGCAAAAAGATGCAAGATTTTTAAAAAAAATGCGTTGGGGTGTTCTAAAGAACTCTCGTTCCCCACACCTCATAAACACTATGATGGAGTACGCAAACGAAAGCCGAAAAATAAATAAATATGTGATACGGAGCATAATTTTAGAATTTTTCGAAAAAAGGGATAGACGTAATTCATTATCTTAGCTTGGACTTTAACTGACCAGACCATGGAATTATCCTTATCCGCATTCAGTAGCGGAAAATCATACAGAAATTTATTTATTTCGCCAAAATTTTTGATAGCGTTCCTTTTTTTGACTGCGCTTTCTCCTACTACAGTGACAGCGCAAGAAACGGCACGTGTATTTTCCTTGGGACGCTCCTGCGAAGAATTCCTGAATTTTACCGATTACGTTTATAGTAGCCGAAGTAACAGCCATGGCAGCGAAAATGTCGGTAGAAGAGGCTGCCTTGAAATCAAGACCGGAAAAGTTAATTATGACTATGCATACAGAACCAGGATTGATTCGGCTCTCCATTTGTTTACTAAGCTCAGCAATCACAGGCGGCGTGGCATCAGCATAAACGGAGGGGACATCAGGCCCATTGATTTCGTGACAGATATAGAATCTGTAGAGCGATTCAACAACTTTCTTGTCATCAAGACGCATGAGGCAGCATTTCTTCTGCCGATCAGCTTGAATATGGATTCGATTCAGCAATTCGAGCGTATTTTAGTTTCAAAGCATGGTGGCATCGCGCTCAGAAAAAACCGAAAATATGCGATTTCCGACAAGACGCTGAAGTTGCATTCTGATTTTGTTTATGACAATGTCACTGCAGGCAAGCGAGGCTGGTCCGTAAAGCAGGGCAGCACATTCAGGTATGTTTCATTTAAAAATGAAACTCTGCTCGACAACCTGGACGACCTCTACTCCGACGGCCCTTACGGAAACCTCCATGCCTACAGCAACTGGAACGGGCGTTTCTATAAATATATTGACTTTAGCAAAAATATTATTTGGGAAGGACCCGAACGTCTGCTTGCATTTAAGGAGATGCTCGTCACAAGCACAGATCCCGCTACGAAAAAAATCGGGGTTAAAAAAGCTTCGGGACAGACTATACTGCCCAGCATTTATAGTGAGGTATACTATTCAAACAGACTTCTGAATGCTAGAGGTACCGAGTCTCTATTCTTCAAATTAGACGGAACTGAATTTCCGAACATCCATTATACGGTCAACGATTCGACATATTTAACCATGGTTGATAAAAAAATAGGCATCGTCGATTCTGACAACAAAGAGATATTTGCCCCCCAGTTTGACCAGATCGACGGGCAAGCTGTACGAATTGGAGAACTTTATGGCTGCCTGTCTCATAATCTTCGCACATTTTATTATCCCCTCGCCTACCAATATATTGATTGGCACCCGTGGTCTAGCCTTCTTTATGTGCAAAAGGACGGTACAGACCGCCAGCTAGTCAATCGTAATAAAAAAGTGGTATATACCCTGAAGGATTCTGAATTTGTAGAATACGGCGAGCAGGCTGGCGAGCAGGATCCTGACTGGCATGGGCCGGATGGCTCGTTTGAAGGCTACCTTAAAGCGCAAACATATCTTTATAAAAAGCTGGGCCAAGAATTCATATATAGGTCCATTGGCGGTAAACGCTATATCGTGACTGAGGCGGGCCTTATAACAAGCAATGCTGCCCCTCTAACTTCTGGCCAAATAACAGCTGGACGTGACGGCAGCCAATCGCCGCAGACAGACAGCTACACAGCCGTCTATTCAGCGGACTCGTTTGGCAACCGCGGCACGAAAATTTTATATTACGTACGCAATGGGGTCGTATATGCTGCAGATGAGTTCAACAATCGGACCAACAGGATATTAAGGCATATTGTCGGCGATAAGGTTTATGCAGCGCACAGCACAAACGGCAATAGGACAAATACGATCCTGTATTATATCGTAAACAATATAGTATATGCTGCAGACCTGAACAGCCGCCAGAGGACTAATACGCCACTGGAGTACATCTCAGGAAACGTTATTTATGCGGCAGATGCTTCTTCGGGACAGAAGACAGATAGGAAGCTGCGTTATGTGGAAGGCGCTGAACTTACAAATTAGCATCTTCGATAGCACGGCCGTTCATCAAAGCAGATAATAATCACCTTTTAAATATTTGGTTTTCATCATATTAAAACTACAACCCAGATGGCTTCTTGCAGGGTCCTTTGTATATAAAAATATATAGGGTTTGTTCCCGTGGTACATTTGCGGCGCATTTAGGGTGGACACTTGACCAGTTGAAAAAGGCAAAAGTTTGGCACTGTTTATTAAAGCCTATAACCTCCGCTTGCTTCTATAATTTGCCCTGTTACCCAGCTTCCGTCTTTGGATGCCAAAAACGCAACTAAATTTGCTATATCTGTGGCTTCACCAAATTTCCCCAATGCCGTATCAGCTTCGATAGACTTTGTCATTTCCGCATTTTCTCGAACTGCGGCATTCATATCTGTCTTAGTCCAATCTGGTGCGACAGCATTTAGCGTAATCCCACGCTTGCCGTATTCCATTGCCAGGGTATGCGTAAGGTTGTTGACGGCATTAATTTCTGCGGCTAACACCTGTTATAAGCACTTCAGGACGAATATTGTGAGGCATTGGCCATCCCCTATTCCAGAGATAGAGAGCGAGGTCAGAAGTATTATCAGCAACATCAATTTTCACAATTTTAAATGACCTGATTGTGAATAGTAATGTTTCGAATGAGGTTCCTTCCCTACCGGTAGGCTTAATTCCAAAAAAATCCTGCTCATGCTTCCAATGCAAATTAAATGTGATAAAGCCACCTCCATTACCTTCGCTGTCAATTCAAAGATATTCGTCCGTTAGGTCAATTTGATAGGCTAGCTCCGTGAAGCCACTTGTCCACTCTTTTAATACCTGCAAACCGCTCATGTTAAAGGCTGCCGGGCTGTTTATGGCGACATCCTTGTCTACTATATTATCCCAACCATCAACTTCAACCTTTTCGAAGGCATCATAAAATTGATACGTAATTTTATTCTCATTGCTTTGTGCCATAATAATTCCTATTTAGATTACATTACAAATTTAATAGGATGTATTAGCCATTAATTTGCTATTTCACTGTATTACTTTGCCAAATTATTGTATCGCTTTTTAATTAATTTTGACGTACCGGTTGTGTGGTGGCTACTTTAGACGAAATGTATAATGTAGACATGAAAATAATAGTTGTAGACATTTAGATTTTAAAGACATTGCATAGGAGAAGTAAAGGAAGTTTCCAATTTGATAGCGGAAATGACTGCTCCCTACAAAGCATTGCAACAGGCAACGAAATGGCTCGACCAACAGGAAGCCTGCCAATTGCTCAATATCAGCAAGCGAACTTTGCAGACGTACAGGGCGAAAGGCATTCTTGGGGCAACGCAAATCAATCGGAAAACGTATTTCAGATTATCAGAAGTGGAGTTACTGATGCAGGGAGAGCGACCATTAAAAAAGCAAAGGAAATGAAACAGATTGGAAACTCAAACGAAGATATGCTTGCTCTGATCGAAGCTGTGGAAGGTATCAAAAATGAACTGCTGTATATTAGGGACTATTTCCACCCATTGCTAAAAGGGGAAATTTATCTGTCAGGCGAACAGGTTTGCGAAATGCTACACATCAGCAAACGGACGTTGCAACAGTACAGGGATGACGGACTAATACCGTTTATTAAACTCGAACGGAAAATCTTGTTTCGTGAAAGCGATATTGTAAAAGTATTGGAAGATAACTATCAGCGTTAGCCGATTGTGTGAAACTGTAACCGTATCGGGTCATTTAAAGAAACAGTCCACGCTTTAAGCAGTGGACTGTGTGTTTTTGTAGAAGTAATATTAAGTATTTTTTTCGAATTTGTAGGCTACAATGTTATTTCCGTAAATTCTATATCATTTTCACATTTAAGACCAATTGTACAAGGACTTTTATATTGTTTTCAATCCCAATTCTTTCAAAAATTCATTGTGTTTATTGGTACTACTATTGATTTTTCGTTCAATTATTTCCAATTCCCTATGCACCTCTTTTAAATCGATAATCACTTCATCTTCTGCTGTACTTACATAACGGGAAATATTCAAATTATAACCATTCTTTTCGATTTCATCCATCGAAACTTTGCGTGAATACCGCTCTCTTTCACTTCGAAATTGGTAAGTTTCTACAATGTTTTTAATATGTCTCTCACTAAGTGAATTTTGTCGTTTTTCTTTTTCGTAATGTTCAGCTGCATTGATGAATAATACATCCTCTTGTTTTTTACATTTTTTTAATACCAAAATACAAACAGGAATACCCGTAGAATAGAACAAATTAGGAGGCAGACCAATAACCGTATCAATATGGTTGTCTTTCAGCAATTTCGTTCTTATGCGTTCTTCTGCACCACCACGAAACAGTACTCCGTGTGGCAAAATAATCGCCATTGTACCTTCTTTACCAAGAAAGTGAAAGCCGTGCAATAAAAACGCAAAGTCAGCTGCCGATTTGGGAGCTAAGCCATAGCTTTTGAAACGAAAATCTTCACCCATTGCTTCGTTGGGTTCCCAACGCAAACTAAATGGTGGATTGGCAACTATAGCGTCAAACTCTGTTTTTTTACTTGGGTTCATTTCGTTGAGTAAGTCCCATTGATTGAATAAAGTATCGCCGTGAAATATCTCAAACTCGGTATCTTTCATTCCGTGCAATAACATATTCATTCGGGCAAGGTTGTAGGTGGTAATATTCTTTTCCTGACCGTAAATTTTGCCAATACTTCCCTTAGCGTTCTTTAATTGATTACGAACATTCAAAAGCAAAGATCCCGAACCGCAAGCCATATCCAGCACTTTATCCAACTTCGGTTTCAGGCCTGTTGTAGGATCTTGGCTGTCTAAAGTAACGATTTCGGAAAGAATGGTTGAAACTTCTTGCGGTGTATAAAATTCTCCTGCTTTTTTTCCTGAACCTGCAGCAAATTTACCAATCAAATATTCATAGGCATTTCCAAGTGTATCGGTATCCGTTGAAAAATCAGCAATCCCTTCGGCAATCTTTCCAATAACCTTACAAAGTTTATCATTCCTTTCTTTGGGTATTTTTCCTAACTTCTCCGAGTTGAGATTAATTTCAGAAAAAAGTCCTTTAAAGGTAGTCCCAAATGATTTGTTTTCGATAAATCTAAAAGCTTCCTCTAAAATTATTAATAATTCTCCATTTTGAGTACGAGCCAATTCGGTAATGTTACTCCACAGATATTTAGGCTCTATAACATAATGCACTTTTCTACGCATCTGTTCTTCAAACTCTTCTACGTCTTCCTCATTATTTTTGTACCATTCTTCTAACGGTGGCGGAATTACAAAATCGGGTCTTAAATCTCTTGATTTAATTTCAGGATAATCCTTACCCAATTCTTTTTTAGCAGCTTCCTCGTAATTAAACGATAAATACCTAAGAAAGAGAAACGAAAGCATATAATCACGGAAATCATCCGCATTCATTGCCCCCCGTAAGTCATTCGCAATGTTCCAAAGGGTATCGCCTAATTTTTTATGTTGTTGTTTTTGTGCCATTCTTAATGAGTTATAAAATTGTACTTATCTTGAATTTTAGTAAAAATATCTTCAAGCAATTCTGCATCATTAGGGTTTAATTCAGCAGATTGTGGTCTTGCATCTTTATGAGATAAAGCATTAACCTGATTACTTACTATTTCAATATTTTCAATATATCCAATTTCTTCTAATGCTTTTTTAATTCCTCCTGTCCCTAAAAATGAAGAAATAACCTCAAGCAGTTGACGTAACATAACAAAATGGTAGCCCATAACTTTTTTCTCAGCTATACACTTATTCAGAATTTGTATTAAGTATAAATGATATAGAAAGACATCTTTGTCGTGATTCTTTAGTTCTAATTCATTATTATGAATGCTTAAAATATTTCGTTTAGTATTATTTCTATGGGTGCTATTCATCAACCTGTCTGACAGTATAGAGAATAATCCGATGTGATGTGTAGTAATAATTATACGTTTTTCTGATTTTGTCGCTATTTTATCATCAATTAGCTTAATTACTGAGTTAGCAGTGATGAATATATTATGGTCATCCATACTTGAAACAGGATCATCTATAAAAAAGTGAGCATCTTGTTCTCCTGTCCAAGCATCAGCTTCAAATAAAGCAAGAAAAAAACACCAAATAAAAATTCTTTCCTCTCCTCTGGAAATCTTTATATTACTTACACCATCTCTTGAAAATCGAACGGCATCAATTCCTATTTCTGGATTTGAGTTTACATCAAACTCGTAAGTATATTTTGGCAAATAAAGTGCTAATTTTTCTTCAAGTAAATCAGGATTTTCAATAATAGAGCTAAAATAAGGATTTAGACTACCTTTCAATATTTCAAGCCTCATATCTTCATTTCCATTTTCCTCATCATTATCCCATCTAAACAAATCCTCACTATAAGCATTGTAATAAACCCCAGAATGTTTACCGTCTTCTCTTTTCGTTATATTTTTATATTCGACAGATAGTTTTGTTTTTCCTGTAGAATTAAAAGCGTAAATCAGCACTATTGGTTGTTTACTTACTTTTAGTTGTTCTGCTATTTCAGTTACTGTACTCATCTTTTAATCATTCATTTTTGGAAATAAACCCTGCATCAATCCTTTTTTATGTTGTTTCAATTGTTCTATTTTTTCTGCTTGTGCTGTGATGAGTTCATCTAATGCAGAAAGACAAGAAGCGATTTTTTGTTGTTCTTCTTTTGTAGGAGGCTGTATAACCTCTAAGCTGTCAAAAAAATCAATTACGCTCACGTTTAATAATCCGTGGTCACGTGCCCCTTCTTGAGCAATTTTGTCGATTTGTTCGTTAAAAATGCCTGATTCAAAAAAATGTTCGAAATATTCACAACTGAAACCTTCTTTACATTTGAAACATATATATAACGTAGAAACAACTCCTACGTCATACTTCTTCAACAACTTTATTGCCCCCTTTGGATATTCCTTTGAATAACTTTTATTATATGCAAACTCTCCTTTTTTCATCAAGTAATAGTTTGTAATATCCTTGGAGGCAATCTTTTTGTTAAAATATTGCTCTTGGGCTATTAACCCTTGTTGAGCCGATATTGTCAATACATTTTGATGATTTTGAATATTTTTGCGAGTAACTCTTTTAAATGCTTGATTGAAAATGATTTTTTCCCACCCCCCATCTTGCTTAAACTCCTTAAACCTAGATTTAGGTACTTTCTCACCCTCTTGCGGGAAAAGGTTTTGTACCAAGCCTTTTTTGTGATTTTTGAGTAGCTCTAACTTTTGGCTGTGGGCTTCTATTACTTCATCTAAAGATGAAAGACAGGAAGCAATTTTTTGTTGTTCTTCATTTGTAGGTTTAGGAATTAATATCTCAGAAAATTGTTGGTAACTGACCATTTTTCCATCTCTTATCCCTTCAAGATTTCTATTTAGGTCACGAATAAAAGGTACGGACTTAAAGTAATGACGATAATAATCATTATCTAAATCAACTTTCTTCCTCAAAATAATATATGCAGGACTACATAGCCCTTTGAAATTAGAGTATTCAATACCTCCTTGAAATGACCTAAGGCTAATAATAAAATCACCAATTTCAACTACCTTGTAGCTTTCTATACTTTTTTCCGCAACTGAAACCCGATAGTTAATCATATCTCTTGGCACTGCTCCTTGCTCCTGTGTAATTGCAAGAATTGGCAAATCAGAGTTATGATTTTTATTTGAAATTGGTTCAAAAAGTTTATTTCCATTTACATATTCCCACTCCCCCTTCTTCTCAAACTCAGGAAAACGCAATTCGGGTATCAATTTTTTATTCTTGCTCATTATCTCCTTCTGTTGCGTTTATTTCATTTAATACTAAGGCTTGCAGTTCGTCTTTAGGTAATAGCAATTGGTATTCGGCTACACCAATGGGCTTATTAATGTCCTGCAAAGCAATTTCCACATCCAAATGGTCTTTATCGGCACAGAGTATAATGCCAATAGACGGATTTTCGTTTTCGCCTTTTTCCAATTTATCCAATAGGGAAAGATACAAGTTCATTTTGCCTACGTATTCGGCTTTAAAACTTCCGATCTTTAATTCAATAGCCACCAACGATTGTAATCCTCTGTGGAAGAAAAGCATATCTACAAAGTATTCTTTGTTGTTGTATTCCAATCGGTATTGGTTTCCTATAAATGAAAAACCTTTGCCTAACTCCAATACAAAAGCTCTGATTTTGGTTATCAGCCTGTTTTCTAATTCCAACTCCTTTACGGGTTCTGTAATACCCAAAAATCCGAGATTGTACGAGCTTTTAAATACCTCGTTAGCATATTCGGCACTTATTTCAGGTAATGTTTTGCTGAAATTGTTAGTTTTCAGTTGATTTTCGGCACGGCTATAGCTGTCCATTTTGATGGCATTGAGCAATAAATCTCTCGACCAGCCTTTTGTAGCTACTTCATTGGCATAAAACGCAACAGAAGGAAGCGATTGGACTTTGTCTAAAAGTAACAAATTATGCCCCCACGGTAAAACTGCTACGCCCTGTAGCAGTTTTGTATCTGCTTGATAATAACGCTCATAAAAGCGTTTCATATTCCACAAGTTGCGTGGCGATAAACCCATATCGGGAAATTCATTTTTGAGGTCAATAGATAATTGTTTGACAACACCACTACCGTAACCTTCTTCTAACTGTTTTTCAAAGAGTAGTTTTCCCAAATTCCAATATACGGAATTTGCAGTACTGTTTACC
>RCUQ01000612.1_pt1 | contig 15584 bp, 12 predicted proteins | sample 2166351 | NCBI WGS metagenome assembly RCUQ01 (sample SAMN09932597, study PRJNA488358) | compost metagenome | feature: garden; material: soil; isolation source: compost soil in acetonitrile-enriched culture | place: Germany: Experimental Botanical Garden Goettingen | collected 2016-01-27
CTTTTTTATTCTTAGGAAAACATTTACTGGGTAAAACGTTTGCCATACAAAGCCTGTTGACTTTTTTATTAATTGCGGCCCTCATGAGCTTTTTTCATATAGATGCCGTTACTTCAGATCCGCTTTTAATTGCCTTATTTGGTGGTTGTCTTATTGGTATCGGAATGGGAATGTGCATCCGGAGTGGTTCTGCAGCAGATGGTGTAGAAATACTTGCCCTATTAACTACCCGTAAAATAGGACTCAATGTACCGGAAGTTATTTTTGGAATGAATACCTTATTATTTCTTGCAGCAGCCTGGTCTTTTGGCATTGGCACAGCCATGTATTCTATAGTCACTTATTTTTCAGCAGTCAAATCACTAGATTACATAACGCACGGATTAGAACAATATACCTCCTTACATATTATCTCCTCGAAAAGTGAATTGATCAAATCTTTAATTGTAAAAAAATTTGGAAAAGGAATCACCATCATTAAAGGAGAACGGGGATATCTGCCCCAAACTTTCGAAGTAAAATCAGACTGTGATATTATAGTTACGATAGTCACCCGTTTGGAATTACTGAGAATCAAAGAAGAGATCAGTAAACTGGATCCAAAGGCATTTATGTTCACACAATATATTAAAGAAGCCAGCGGAGGGATTTTAAGAAATCTAAACAAGCATTAATATATGAAAAACTGGAATTTATTATATACAAATGTTCTGGATTGTCTTGAAACAAAATTGTCCCCTTTTCTTATTTACCATAATTGGAAACATACCCAGCATGTGTTAGAAATGTCTGAATATATTGCACGTCAGGAGAACTTAACTGAAGAGGAAATCCTGCTTCTTAAAACTGCCGCACTATTTCATGATATTGGATTCATCAATAAAATTAATGAGGGACATGAAGAAGAAAGCATCCGAATAGCGGAAAAAGAATTGCCGGAATTTGGATACAACCAAAACGACATCGAAATAATTTCCGGTATGATCAGAGCAACTATTTATCCACAAAAACCAAAAAACAAATTAGAATGCATTCTTGCTGATGCTGATCTTGACTATCTGGGAACAACTAATTTTGAACACGTTACCAATAAACTATATCTGGAACTTAAACATTATAGCCCTGATCTTGGCTTGGAAGAATGGAATGACATGCAAATTAAATTTCTTCAATCACATTTTTATCACACGGATTATTGTATTCGAAACAGAACTCCACTTAAAGAAAAGAATCTAAAGAAACTCATCCAAGAAAGAAGACTATCCAATTTTTAAAGAATAATCAACGGTAACTTTTACTTAATAAAAAAATAATTCGCAAAGACTTCAGATAAAAACTAAAGATCTCTAAACAAAAAAACCTGCAAAATTACTCTTGCAGGTTTTCAAACTTTATAAGTCTCTTTTCTAGTAACTTATTTACACATTAAATCTAAAGTGCATTACATCACCGTCTTTAACAATATATTCTTTTCCTTCCACTTTAAATTTTCCGGCTTCTTTACATTTTGCTTCAGAACCATAATGAACGAAATCTTCAAACGCAATTACTTCAGCACGGATGAATCCTTTTTCGAAATCAGTATGAATAACTCCTGCCGCTTGTGGCGCAGTAGCTCCGATATTGATGGTCCAGGCACGAACTTCTTTAACACCTGCCGTAAAATAAGTTTGTTGTTTCAATAATTTGTAAGCTGCACGAATCAAAACTGATGCACCTGGCTCGGTTAACCCCATGTCTTCCAGGAAAACCTGACGCTCTTCGTAACTTTCCAATTCGGTAATATCAGCTTCAGCACCTACAGAAAGAATAATTACTTCTGCTTCTTCATCTTTTACCAACTCACGAACCTGATCTACATATTTATTTCCGTTAACCGCTGAATTCTCATCTACATTACAAACATACAAAACTGGTTTAGCCGTAATCAATTGAAAACCTTCCATCAACACTTCTTCGTCATTGCTTTGAGGAATTACCGTTCTGGCCGATTTAGCTTGTAATAATACTTCTCTGATCCTATCCAAAAGTGCCTTTTCGGTTTGCGCTTCTTTATTTCCTGTTTTGGCTGCACGATTTACCTTTTCTAAACGTTTTTCTACGTTTTCAAGATCTTTCAATTGCAATTCAATATCAATTGTTTCTTTGTCACGAATTGGATTTACATTTCCATCAACGTGAACAATATTATCATTGTCAAAACAACGCAACACGTGAATAATAGCATTACATTCTCTAATGTTTCCTAAGAATTGATTTCCTAAACCTTCCCCTTTACTGGCTCCTTTTACCAATCCCGCGATGTCAACGATATCAACAGTTGCCATTTGCACACGTTCCGGTTTTACTAATTGTTCCAATTTCTCAATTCTTGGATCCGGTACATTTACCACTCCTATATTAGGTTCTATGGTACAAAAAGGAAAGTTAGCACTTTGCGCTTTTGCATTAGATAAACAATTGAATAATGTTGATTTTCCAACATTTGGTAACCCTACAATTCCTGCTTTCATGTGTAGCTATTTATTTTATAATTTTGAGACTGCCATCCCTCTTCATTTCCTGATTATGGGATTATGGCAATTCCACAGTGTTTTGTTTACTGGTAGCAGTTTACTGCTAATTTTTTTTGATTTCTCCTTTAAAATTTTGCAAATATAAGATTTAATACACGTTGATTAAACAAATGTCATATAAATACGTTTCAACTTTTCCTTAAATGCATTTTTGACTTTATTTTATCAAAATAAAAACAAATACTACATAAATATGTTTCCGTATTTCTTAAAATACATTTTTGACTTTATTTTAATAAAATAAAAACCAATAATGTAAAAATATACCAAATAAAGTTTATATTTGACCTAATAACAAACACAAACCAAAAACAAATTCATTATGAAAAAAATCACATTACTATTTTTTTTACTAAATGTCAGTTTTCTTTTTGCTCAAAAAGAAATCACTGGAGTAGTAAAAGATAATACCGGAGCTAGCCTACCCGGTGTTAATGTTATCGAAAAAGGGACGAACAACGGCGTATCCACGGATATAGATGGGACGTATAAAATTAATGTCAAAGAAGGAGCAACTTTGGTTTTTAGTTATATTGGTTACAAATCTGTGTCAAGAGCAGCTACTGAATCCAAAATTGATGTTGAATTGTCTTCAGAAGGAGAACAAGTATTACAAGAAGTACAAATTGTTGGTTCCAGAAACACTAAAAGAACTGTAGTAAATTCTGCCGTTCCAATTGATATTATTAGTGTAAAAGATGTGACAACACAAAGTGGAAAGTTAGAAATAAACGAACTGTTGCAATACGTTGCCCCTTCATTTAATGCGAATAAACAATCCGGTTCTGATGGTGCTGACCACGTAGACCCAGCCTCATTAAGAGGTTTAGGACCAGACCAAACCCTTGTTTTGATTAACGGAAAAAGAAGACACCAATCCTCTCTTATTAACCTTTTTGGAACCAGAGGTAGAGGAAATACAGGAACAGATTTAAATGCCATTCCTGCTTCTTCTATTAAAAGAATTGAAATTTTGAGAGACGGTGCCGCGGCACAATATGGTTCAGATGCAATCGCAGGTGTTATCAACATTGCGTTAAATGACAATATTGATGAACTAAACGGCTCTATAACTTATGGTGTTTACAATGCTAACGCTAAGGGAGATTTCCCTCTTGGAACTGCTAATACAGATGGTTTCCGATTAGATCAAAATGGTAACGGAAACACCTACGGGAAAGATCAGGATTTTGATGGTGGTTCTGTAAAAATAGCTGCTAATTACGGTGTAGGTATTGGAGAGAAAGGCGGATATGCTAATTTCACTACCGAGTATTTAAGCAAAAACAAAACCTTACGTCCTGGATTTGATTTCAGAAAAGGATTTGGAGAAGCTGAGATAGAAGGTTTCAACTTCTTTGGAAACATGGCCGTTCCTGTATCTGACAAAACAGAATTTTATGCTTTTGGAGGAAGAAACTACAGAGACACTGATGCGTATGCCTTTACAAGAAACGACGGAGAAAGAGTAGTTGAATCTGTTTACCCTGGAGGATACACTCCAAGAATTACTTCAAATATCATTGATAACTCTCTTGCGGCAGGTTTTAGAACCGAAACTGCCAGTGGTTGGAAAATTGATATCAGTAATACATTTGGAAAAAACCTTTTCCATTATTACACCAAAGGGACAATCAACGCCTCTTTAGAAGAAGCTTCTCCAAAAGAATTTGATGCTGGTGGACATAGCTTAAGCCAAAACACAACTAATTTTGATTTTTCAAAAAATTATAGTTCTGTATTACAAGGTATGAATTTAGCTTTTGGAGCAGAATTCAGAACCGAAAAATTCAACATTTTTGCTGGTGAAATAGGCTCTTATGCCACATACGACACAAACGGTCGTCCTATTACAGACCCAACAACGCAATCAGCTCCAATTGATCCGATTTCAGGAGAAGCACGCCCAGGAGGATCCCAAGGTTTCCCTGGATACAGCCCAGCTAACGAAGTAGACCAAAGTCGCTCCAACTTGTCTTTATATGCTGATACTGAATTTGACATAACAGACAGTTTCTTAGTAAGTGCTGCAGCCCGTTTTGAAAACTATAGCGATTTTGGAAGTACCCTTAACGGAAAACTTTCTGCCAGATTAAAAGCTACTAAAAACATCAACTTCAGAGGTTCGGTAAGTACTGGATTTAGAGCTCCTTCATTGGCACAAATCTATTACAATTTAAGATTTACCAATTTCTCATCAAGTGGAGCTTCGGAAATTTTACTATCTCCAAACAACAGCCCTGTAACTCAGGCATTCGGAATAGAACAACTTAATGAAGAAAAAGCAGTAAACGGATCATTAGGTATGACTGCTACTTTTGGCGATTTTACCGCTACAATTGACGGATACATGATTAATGTGAAAGACAGAATTGTATTGACAGGATATTTTGATGCATCAAGTTTTAATTTAGGAGTAGATGAAGCACAATTTTTCGTAAATGGTGTAGATACAGAAACTACAGGTCTTGATGTTGTTTTGTCTTGGAAAAAGAAATTTGATGAAAATTCTTTCGGTGCTACCTTAGTAGGTAACATCAATAACATGGAAATTGCTGAAGTAAAAAATGGTGATTTAGATAAAGAGATTTTCTTTGGAGAAAGAGAGAAAGCATTCTTATTAGCTTCTGCTCCAGAAACTAAGTTTGGTTTAAACCTAACGTATGACAGAAAATGGTTTAATGCAGGTTTATCATTCACCCATTTCAGTGAAGTAAAATTATTAGACTATCAAATGTATGAAGATGTAGCTGATTATGGAAGTTTTGAAAACCAAATTGCAGCAGCAACTGATACTTACAGCTCTAAAATGGTAACTGACTTAACTTTAGGATTCAAACTTTCAAAATCCCTAAAACTAAGCGTTGGTGGAAACAACATTTTCAACATTTATCCTGATCAACAAGATGACTGGGTTGAAGCCGGTGGATATTGGGATGCTGTTCAAATGGGATTCGGCGGAGCATATTACTATACAAGGCTTGGATTTAATTTCTAAACCATACCATCTAAAACAAAAAAATCCTGAGTTAACGCTCAGGATTTTTTTTGTTATCATTTTTAGCTGACGATTAACATTTTACTTTAAACATCATTTTTTTGCAAGCACCTGCTCAACTCAGTTGGTGACTTCAATTTTACTAATTATTTCTTCCTCTTCCTGAGTTGTCGTTAAACCAGACACATCCCAATAATTTGTGAGTATACTATTTTTTTTATTAATAAGTGTTTTGTCCTTAAAGAGTTCATATTCCTTATAGCTAAAACTTTGCTTATTAAAATTTGTAGTGACAAAGTAATTCTTCACCTCTATTTCAGTTGATTTATTTTTATCAATTCTTTCAAAACCAATCTCTTCTCTTGAACTAAGCAAATAATAACCAACCTCATCAGACCTGTAAATTGCTTTGAAAAATGACTTGTTAATATTTCTAGAACCTACAGCTTTTTTCTCTACCGCTCTGGCAAAAGTGCTTGGAGAAACAACCGAACTTACTTCAATGATAATTTTTTTACTTTTATCATAAATTATGGTGAAATCATCCCGCAAATCAGCTCCTTCTTCAATAGGACTAATGATCATAGCATAATATTGTTCATTAGATGAATAGGCCTTGATCAAAAACTCATATTTCTTTTTTGCTTCGGGTGTTAAAAGAGAATTCAAATACTTGAAATTATAATAGTTCTCCATAATATTATTTAGATTATACCCTAAAAGATCTGAACTATTTTCTGTATTCACCAAACCATAACTTCTATTTTGCTCTACTAATATATTGGTTTTAAATACTTTTGCCTTACTATCTATTAAAAAATTCAATAATCCATCATTATAGTAGCTATAGACTCCATTAAGTTTAAAAAACTCTCTTGAATAGACTTTTAAACGGGCAGGAACTGTTAATTTTTTTATAGAATTTTCGACTAAGGATTTAAGAATTTTTTGCGGATGCTGTCTAGATACTACAATTTCGTCAAGATTACGCAAGCTGCTTTTCAAATAAATAACAGTTGCATTATCTTTTAATGTTGCAGACCTTACAACGACTCCCACATAAGACGAATGCGATATTTGAATATTCGAACCGCCTTTTAAAACATAAGTTACAGTTCCTTCCGAATTACTTATTAAAACTTGCTTGGTTTTTAAAATTAAAACAGTCGCATCTTCTATTGGAAGATTGCTGTCTACATCTTTAAGCACAATTGATTTCTCAATATTTTGAGCTGAAATCTTCGAAATAGAAATAAAAAAAAGCAATACGAAGAACTTTCTCATGTATGTTTAAATTTTCTAACAAAACTAACAAAAACATACATACAAAAATATCTGATAGCTATAATAGTAAAAAGACAAAAAAAAAATCCCTTCAAACAGAAGGGACTTTTATGTTAATGCAAAGAAAACCTTTTATTCGTTATGTAAAAAAGATTGTCTGTTCAACAAAGTTTCTTCGCTTTCTACATGATTATCATCAGGGATACAACAGTCAACAGGACATACAGCAGCGCATTGTGGTTCATCATGAAACCCTTTACACTCGGTACATTTACCTGGAACAATATAATAAATCTCGTCTGAAATTGGTGTTTGAGCAGCATCAGCATCCACTTCAGTACCATCAGGCAAAATTACTTTCCCGCTTAGTTTTGTTCCGTCTTTATATCTCCAGTCATCAGCTCCTTCATATATTGCAGTATTTGGACACTCTGGTTCACAAGCTCCACAATTGATACATTCATCTGTTATAATTATTGCCATCTTTTTATTGATTACGAGTTAGGAAGTTATGCGTTACAGACAAAAATCGTTAATACTATTTTCTGCTTTGACTTATAACTTATTATAGCTTATTTTTGTGCAAAATTACAATCAAAACTATTCATAAGCAAACATTATGACATTAGAAACAAAAAAAAGTGTTTTTGTTGAATTAGGAAAATTCTTAAATCAGTTTTCTGAAGACAATACTATTAAGAATCCTACCGTTTTATATAACGATTTATTTTTTGATGATTTTGTCGCATTAATACAATTATCCCAATCCCATAATGGATGGTATACTCCTGAGCAGGTTTATTTTTCTGTAAAATCCTGGGCCGAAGCCCTGACAGAAGAAAACCTGAATCAATGGCTTTCTGCTTATGATTTTACTACAATTGAGCCAAAGAACATCGCCCTTATTTTAGCCGGAAATATTCCTTTGGTAGGTTTTCATGATTTTTTATCTGTTTTAATCAGTGGTCATAAGGTTTTGGTAAAAACATCTTCCAATGACCAACATTTATTGCCTTTTCTGGCAAAATACATCACTGCAATTGAACCTGAGTTTGCTGATAAGATTACTTTCGTAGAAGGAAAATTAGAAAATTTTGATGCTGTTATTGCCACAGGAAGCAATAATACTGCCCGTTATTTTGAATATTATTTTAAAGACAAACCTGCTATCATTCGAAAAAACAGAAATTCAATCGCTGTACTAAACGGACAGGAAACCAAAGAACAATTAGTGGCTTTGGGTGAAGATATTTTCAGGTATTTTGGTTTAGGATGTCGCAATGTCTCAAAGCTTTTTGTTCCAAGAGGCTATTCCTTTGATGCGTTTTTTGAAGCTATTTTCGAATACCAGGACGTCATTCATTATGAAAAGTATGCGAACAACTACGATTACAACAAAGCCGTTTTCTTGATGAGTAATTTCAAATTATTAGACAATGGTTTTCTGACCATAAAAGAAGACAGCAGCTATGCCTCCCCTATTTCAAGCGTTTTTTACGAATTTTACGATGACATCGCTGATTTACAAAAACGACTACAATCAGAAAGTGAACAAATTCAATGTATTGTAAGTAATAATCTGATTGAGAACAGCATCGAATTTGGACAAACACAAAGTCCTAAATTATGGAATTACGCAGATAACGTGGATACTATTTCGTTTTTGTTAACAACAAAGTATAAAAATGTTTAATTATTTCGAATAATTTAACGCTTTTTAAAGTCCTATTGCCGAAATTTGCATCTTTAAATTTTGGACATAAACTACACCATGAAAAAACACAACTACAGCGCAGGACCTTGTATTTTACCACAAGAAGTTTTTGAAAAATCAGCACAAGCTATATTGAATTTCAATAATTCTGGCTTATCGATTTTGGAAATATCTCACCGAAGTAAAGACTTTGTTGCAGTTATGGACGAAGCGAGAGCATTAGTTATTGAATTATTAGGATTAGAAGGCAAAGGATATCAAGCACTTTTCCTTGCCGGCGGAGCTAGTTTAGAATTTCTAATGGTTCCTTACAACTTGATGAAAGAAAACGGGAAAGCCGCTTATTTAGATTCAGGAACTTGGGCATCTGCCGCTATAAAAGAGTCAAAATACTTTGGAGAAACTGTTATCGTAGCTTCTTCTAAAGATCAAAATTACAATCACGTACCTAAAGGATACACTGTACCTTCAGACGCTGATTATTTCCATTGCACAAGTAACAATACTATTTTTGGTACTCAAATGAAAGAATTTCCTTCAGTTGACGTTCCAGTGGTATGTGATATGAGTTCAGATATCTTTTCACGTCAATTGGATTTCTCAAAATTTGATATCATCTATGCAGGCGCACAAAAAAATATGGGACCTGCAGGAACAACTTTAGTCGTTGTAAAAGAAGAAATTCTTGGTAAAAACGGACGCGTTATTCCTAGTATGTTAGATTACGCTAAACATATCAAAGCAGAAAGTATGTACAATACTCCACCTGTTTTCCCTGTATATGCTTCTTTATTGACATTACAATGGTTGAAAAACCTAGGCGGTATTCCTGCTATCGAAAAAATAAACGATGCAAAAGCAGCCTTGCTTTATGCTGAAATAGACAGAAACCCTTTATTTAAAGGAGCTGCTGCTGTTGAAGACCGTTCAAACATGAATGCTACCTTCTTATTAAATGACGACGCTCATGCTCCAATTTTTGACGCAATGTGGAAAGAAGCCGGAATCTCAGGATTACCTGGACATCGTTCTGTGGGCGGTTACAGAGCTTCTATGTACAACGCATTACCATTGGAAAGCGTTCAAGTATTAGTAGATGTAATGAAAGAATTAGAAAAATCAATTTAAATATTCAAAAATTGAATGATTGAAAGATTTGAAAAAATCAATTTTATCACTCAATCTTTACATTAAAACAATCCAGATTGAATCTTTAAATTCTTAAATAATTCAATCTTTAAATTAAAAAAAATGAAAGTATTAGCCAATGATGGAATTTCAAAAAGTGGAATTCTAGCTTTAGAAAAAGGTGGATTTGAAGTTATAACTACAAAAGTAGCTCAAGAACAAGTAGCTAATTTTGTAAACGAAAATAATGTAAGCGTGGTTTTGGTACGTAGTGCTACCAAAGTTCGTAAAGATATCATAGATGCTTGCCCAGGACTAAAAATTATTGGTCGTGGTGGTGTAGGAATGGATAATATTGATGTTGACTATGCAAAAAGCAAAGGAATACATGTAATCAACACTCCTGCTTCATCATCAGAATCTGTAGCAGAATTAGTTTTCGCTCATTTATTCTCTGGTGTTCGTTTCTTACACGATTCAAACAGAAACATGCCTCTTGAAGGAGACACTAACTTTGAAGGTTTGAAAAAAGCCTATGCAAACGGAATCGAATTAAGAGGAAAAACACTTGGAGTTGTAGGTATTGGACGTATTGGACAGGCTACAGCAAAAATGGCTCTTGGTTTAGGGATGAAAGTTATTGCAGCAGATAGTTACATTGATAAAGTAGATGTAAAAGTAGAATTCTTTGACGGACAGTCAATCACAACTACAATCGTTTCTCAATCATTGGAATCTTTATTCAAAGAAGCTGATTTCATTACACTGCACGTTCCTGCTCAGGATGGTTACATCATCGGTGAGAAAGAGTTAGCAATCATGAAAAATGGAGTTGGAATCGTAAACTGTGCTCGTGGTGGTGTTATTGATGAAGTTGCTTTAGTAAAAGCTTTAGATTCAGGAAAAGTTGCTTTTGCTGGTTTAGACGTTTTCGAAAGCGAACCAAAACCAGAAATGGCAATCTTAATGCACTCTAAAATCTCTTTGACTCCTCATATCGGAGCTGCAACTGGAGAAGCACAAGACAGAATTGGTACAGAATTAGCTTCACAAATTATTACTTTGTTAAGCTAAATATAAAAAAATAGATTACCTTTAGAGGGATTTACCGCATTTTTTGTAGTAAATCCCTTTCTTTTTATTAGTTTTGGCGTGTAATTTTAAACTCTCAATATCATGTTTGAACAATTAACACAATTAGTACAGCAATACGGTGGCGATGCTGTTGTAAACAATAACGCTGTCCCAAATGAACATAATGAAGCCGTAATTAACGAGACAAGCAATTCTATTTTTGAAGGATTAAAAAAGATTGTTTCTGAAGGAAACACAGATCAGATTGCCGGATTGTTTAATGGAAATTCTCCTATAGACAGTTCAAATCCCGTTGTGCAGCAAATTCAACAGCAATTGAGCGGAAATCTTGGAGAAAAATTTGGTTTGAGCAGTGCAGATTCAAACGGAGTCGCTTCTAACTTAATTCCGCAGATTTTAGGCTCTTTAGTTAATAAAGCAAAAGACCCAAACGATAGCAGTTTTCAAATTTCAGATATTATCAACTCCATTTCAGGAAACAGCGGACAAGCTTCTGGAATAATGGACACAATCTCAAAATACGGAACGCAATTTGGCCTTGACCAAAACAACGATGGAAAAGTTGATGTTGCAGATGTTCTTGTAGTTACTAAAAGTAAAGGAGGAATTGCAGGTTTTATTGGAAAACTTTTTGGAAGTAAATAGTTAAGACACTAAGGCTCTAAGCTTCTAAGATACTAAGTTTTTAAAGCTGTTTGCTTCGCAAACAGCTTTTTACTTTTATGCACACAACCAAAAAGAAAGCTTAGAAGCTTAGCACCCTAGAACCTTCTAAAGAATGTTAAACCTTTGTTACTTTGAGCCTTTACCGCTCTGAACCTTAAAAAAATATCGTAATTTTAGGCTATGAAAAAATGCGTTTCCATATTAATTGTTTTACTTACTATTATTGCATGCTCTTCTGCTTCTCAGAATATTGCGAGTACAGATACTGCATCTGCATCAAATAAAAAAATAAGCGATACTGTTAGAATTGCAAACGATTCATTAGAATATGAAGTTATTATTATCGACAATGGATTCTCAACTTGGCTTGCTTCTCGCGCCTATCCTAGAAACTATTATTCATTGCAATATCTTGAAAACAAAAATTACTTGTACGTAACAGAATGGAATAATCGTTTTTCGCAACCACAGCGTTATAACCCAAATTTATACGAGATGTCTATTGACTACCGTCAAGACATTCATTATGGCTATGAAGTAAATTACCTAATTTACAATTACATGATTTATTTTCAAAATACTTACAAACAAAAGCTTTGGGGTTATGTTCCATCAAGATAATATACTATATTTGTAATCATTACAAATAGCAATGAACAAATTAAAAAAACGCTGGGGAATTACCTCCAATTTACAAGCCATAATTATACTTATCGTTTTTGCCATCACAGGATCGGCATCTGCGTGGCTGTCTAAACCTTTCTGCGTTTGGTTGGGCATTACTAAAGAAGATTTTGGAGGCTGGTTTACACTTATTCGTCTTATTGTCATATTCCCAATCTATCAAGTTTTATTGATTGCTATCGGAACTATTTTCGGGCAATTTAAATTCTTTTGGAACTTCGAAAAGAAAATGCTTAAAAACATGGGACTTGGATTTTTGTTTAAAGATTAACTCCCCTCTTCTCTTTTAAATTTCAAAAACCGTTCTGGTTAAGACTTTCCTTTATTCTTATTTTTTAATTTCTTTTTCATTTCCTTCACTTTATAAGTTTTATTTTGATTAATCCCTGTATTTATCAGATATCGAGTATTCAAAAAATTAGCGCAAAAAAATAGAAAAATATCATTTTCACCTGTATTTCACAACAATACACAAAGCAGAACAGCATTGTGCAGGATAGTTTTATTTTAAGTAATAACAAACTTTACAATTGTCGAAAACAACTATTCATAACTGGTAATCAGACGTTTAATTTATTCGATAAAATTATTACTTACTAACCAAACCACAATTTGACATGCTGAAAAATTACTTTAAATTCTCCGTGATGGCGGCGATGATTTGTCTCATTGCGCCCGCAAACAAGATTTTTGCTCAAAATCCAATTGTAAAAATTGACTTTGATCAATCAGGAAGACCCAAAGCCGAAGTAAATGACCCCGATTATACCGCTTGGGTAATCGCTTCTGGGAACACAAGTACTTACACCGAAAATGGAGTGACATTTACCATTACTCGCGTTGGAAACAATGGAGACAACCTAGGAACCAATTGGTACAAAGCAGGAATCCAAGCCCCTTATTATGCCAGATTGGTCTGTGACGGACTTACAGTAAAAGGCGCTACTGCAAATCTTGGCGCGCAAATCGAACTTAAAATAAGCGGTTTAGCAACAGGCGAACATACAGTATTAGCTTTTTTTAATAATGTGGACAGTCCGACAACAAACACCTTTAGCCCAATTGACATTTCTGTCGATGGAAATCTAGTAGTAGATAATTTGATTCCATCAGTGCGAGCAACCAAAACTGCCGATGCCAAATCTGCGTATTTAAAATTTCAAGCTACAGTAGGAACTGATGTCGTAATTTTAATGGCAGCCGAAACTTCTGGAACAGAAAACGTCAAAAATTTCATTTTTAATGGTTTTGAGTTAAACACACCGAATATTTTCTATCAGGCAACAAATCCGAATCCGAAACAAAATGACGAACATGTCGAATTAATCTCTGGCGGAAAATTATTGCAATGGACATCCGCCGCAAATGCTGTTTCACACAATATTTATTTTGGAACAGATCAAGCAGCAGTTGACAATGCCACAACTTCTTCTCCAGAATTTAAAGGTAATCAAGCTTTAGCTAGCAATTCTTATCAAGTAAACGGATTATACACAGGTGAAACCTACTATTGGCGTGTTGATGAAGTTTTAGCAAATGGAGTTGAAAAAGGAAATATTTGGCGTTTTCGTCCCGCGCAGCTTGCTTTTCCTGAAGCGGAAGGATACGGCCGTTTTGCACGTGGCGGACGTGGCGGAAAAGTAGTTACCGTGACCAATTTAAATGACAGCGGTCCAGGAAGTTTTCGCGAAGCCGTTACAAACGATATTGGCCCAAGAACAATTGTCTTTAATACTTCTGGAGTGATTCAATTGCAATCTCGTCTAGTTTTAAGCCAGCCTTATGTAACTGTTGCCGGACAAACAGCACCAGGAAAAGGAATCTGCATTCGTTCTGCTCCTTTTGGCGTAACAGGAAACGATGCAGTTGTACAAAATTTAAGAGTTAGAGTTGGCGCTGGACCTACTTATGACGGAATGGGACTAACTGGTGCAGATAACAGCATTATTGACCACTGCTCTATCAGCTGGACGATTGACGAATCTTTCAGTTCAAGATCTGGAAAAAATATTACGCTTCAGAGAACTCTTATTTCTGAAGCTTTAAATGCCGCAAATCACCAAAATTATCCAGCAGGAACAGAACACGGTTATGCTGCCACAATTGGAGGTGATATCGGAAGTTTTCATCATAACCTATTAGCACATTGTTATGGCAGAAACTGGAGTCTTGGCGGCGGATTAGACGGCAGTGGCGCTTATACAGGAAAAATGGATATTACCAATAATGTCGTTTACAACTGGGGAGGAAGAACAACCGATGGAGGAACAAAAGAAGTTAACTTTGTAAACAACTATTATAAACCAGGAGCTGGATCAAAAATATTTGTTGCTTTCAATCAGCAAAATGAAGGTGTCGGAACTGGAATGCAGCGATGCTATTTTAACGGAAATGTAATGCCAGGCTATTTTGATGAAAATAATCAGACACTAGGAAGAAAAGCTTCTGGCAACACAGTTCCTTATGACAACTTTGTAAACACTCCTTTTTTCCCTTCTTACGTAACTACCCAATCTGCAAAAAATGCTTATAAAATTGTTCTTTCTGATGTTGGATGCACTCAACCTGAATTTGACGATCATGATCAGCGAATTATTTCAGAGACATTAAACGGCACCTATTCTGCTGTTGGAAGCGTGACAGGAAAACCTGGATTCCCTGATAATGAAGCTGATGTTGGAGGTTTTGAAAGCTATCCAACTGTAGTGAGGCATCAGAATTGGGATACAGATCAAGATGGACTGCCAAACTGGTGGGAAAACATAATTGGAACAAATGTAAACTCTGCAATTGGAGATTTTTCAGATGCAAATGCCGATCCAGATTTAGACGGTTATACCAATCTGGACAAATATTTACAATGGATGTCTGAACCTCATTATGACGCTGTTCTAGGAAACAAAACCTATATTGACATTCAAAAATTATCAAGAGGTTTCACAAACGGAGTATCTTATTCGTTATCCCAAGTTGTAAACGGAAACGCAACGCTGTCTGGAAATACGGTAGAATTTAAACCAAACGCAAAAGGTTTATGCTCTTTCAAATTTACGGTTACAGATGCTGAAGGAGGAACAATGACTAGAAAAGTAAATATACTTAGTGGTTATACTACTTCGCCAATAAACGAAACGATTAAGGAACTAATAGAAAACTTCAAAGTATGGCCAGTGCCAAACACAGGAAATTTCTCCATTTTGCTAGATGTTGATGTAGAAGAAGCCGAACTTAGAATTTACAATATCTTTGGAAGAGAAATTCAAAAACGCACAATAAGCGGACAAACACAGGAAAACATTTCAATAAATGAAAAAGGTGTTTTTATTTTAAAAGTAACAGATCCTGACACAAAGAAAATATTATACCTTAAGAAAGTAATCATTCAATAAAACAAAAAAAGGTCTTTTCAATAACAGAAAAGACCTTTTCGTTTTTTTTT
>RCUQ01000614.1_pt1 | contig 15558 bp, 19 predicted proteins | sample 2166351 | NCBI WGS metagenome assembly RCUQ01 (sample SAMN09932597, study PRJNA488358) | compost metagenome | feature: garden; material: soil; isolation source: compost soil in acetonitrile-enriched culture | place: Germany: Experimental Botanical Garden Goettingen | collected 2016-01-27
TCGATACCCGTCAGGTTCTTGAAGTTCTGGAATCGATTCTCGTACGGCTTTTTTCGCGATGCCAATATAGAATTGGTCTGACTTGATACCTTAAAGGTATGCAACCGATCCGCGTCTGGAGGCTCCATGGAACTGCGTCACCTGCGTTATTTCCAGGTATTGGCTCAAACCCTCAACTTCACCCGCGCCGCCGAACTGCTGCACATCGCCCAGCCACCGTTGAGCCGGCAGATCCAGCAACTGGAAGACGAACTCGGTGTGATGCTGCTGGAACGCGGGCGCCCGCTGAAGCTGACCGACGCCGGGCGGTTTTTCCATGAACACTCCACCGCCCTGCTCGAACAACTGAACAAGGTTTGCGACAACACGCGGCGCATTGGCCTGGGGGAAAAGACCTGGCTGGGCATCGGTTTTGCGCCATCGACGTTGTACGGCGTGCTGCCCGAGCTGATTCGTCGCTTACGCAGTGGCGAGCCGTTGGAGCTGGAGCTGGGGCTTTCGGAAATGACCACGTTGCAGCAGGTGCAGGCGCTGAAGGCCGGACGCATCGACATCGGCTTCGGGCGTATCCGCATCGACGATCCGGCCATCATCCAGACCGTATTGACCGAAGACCGCCTGGTCGCCGCCCTGCCCGCCGGCCACCCGCTGCTTGCCGGTCCCATCAGCCTGCGCGATCTCGCCAAAGAACCCTTTGTGCTGTACCCCGGCAATCCGCGACCGAGCTATGCCGACCACGTCATCGCACTGTTCGAATCTTATGGGGTGAGCATCCACGTCGCGCAATGGACCAACGAGCTGCAAACAGCAATCGGTCTGGTGGGAGCCGGGATCGGGGTTACGCTGGTGCCGGCCTCGGTGCAATTGCTGCACCGCGATGACATCGGCTTCACACCTTTACTGGAAGACAACGCGACCTCGCCGATCATTCTCAGTCGACGGGTGGGCGATGTGTCGCCGGGGTTGAACCATTGTTTGCGGATGATTGATGAGCTGTTGCCCCGAGGCTAGGATCAACCCGCAAATGCCCGGCGCCCTGCCTTCATTTCGGTACGCAACTCGCCGACAAAATCAGAGATTGCGCGCACGCTGGTCAGTTGCTCGGTCGAAACACCGTCGAGCAACAGCTTGACGTCTCCGGAAACGGGCTCGAAAACTTGGATGCGCAGCAACCCCAGGGTTTCCGTGCACTCGCAGGACAAGGGTTCAAAACCCGACTCCACAATGTTGCAAAGGACTGAAATGGGAAGCATGGCTGACGCCTCCGGCGGCAGTTGAGCGGATTGGATCCGTTTCAGCATAGATCCGCTTTGAAGATTTTGCGCCAGCAATAAATGTTAAATGCCTCTCACTTTGAACAGATTTTCAGTGGGCATTGTCCTTCCAGATCCAGTTCCAGACCCCCGGCAATTCAACCGGCTGAGCACTGTCACGCAACGTACGCGCCATCGCCGCCCGCTGCAGTTCGGCTGTGTCGTTGTAAAACGGCTGGTCGGCGGTTTTCACGCCGGTCGCCTGGGCGCTGTCGAGCAGGATTTGCAAGTACTCGCGGGTATGCCGGGCGGTGTAGCGATTGAGGTCGTGAAAGGTCACCACCACCGGGATCACGCCGTCCACCACCGGCAGCTCGCCGCGGGCGATACGCTCGCGCACTTCCGACATCGAACGCAGCATGTGCGAACGGCGTCGCGGGCTGGCGTTGAAGCCCCAGATTTTGCCGTCGTTGGCGCTCAGGTCAGTCAGCAATACATGCAGGCCATGCTGTTGATAGGCGGCGAAGGTGCGCTTGTCGTAGCTCCAGAATGGCGGGCGCATCAAGGTCGGCGGCGCACCGGTGATCGCGGCGATGTCGGCACAGCCATCGGTGAGCGCCTGCTCCAGTTCTTGCGCGTCCAGCGAGCGATGATTGGTGTGCGACGGCGTGGCCGTGTGGAAGGCCAGAATGTGCCCGGCATCGCGCTCGCGATGCATGACCGCGCGGCCGATCTCACTGTTACCGGCCCGAGTGGCGCGGGTCTGCACGAAGAACACCGCTTTGATGTCCGGTTGCAGCGGATTGATCGCCAGGCTATCGAGCACGGTTTCGGTCGGATTCCAGAAACTCGACGCGCTGGGACCGTCATCGAATGTCAGCAGAAAGCGGATCGGTGGTTGCGCGCGCAGCCGTTGTTCGGTTTGCGGCGTCATTTCGATGGGAGCAGCGATACAGCCCAGCAGACCGACCGCCATGGCGCACGCCAATAGAACCTTGAACACCTGTTTCATGTTTTGCCTTGGGCCAGACCGTTTTGGTCAACACGTCAAACGGCAAAATTCCTTCGCCCGTTCATCCTTCTTCGACCCGCAGGAAGCTGCGGGCCGAGGTTGGATAAGGGTACACAGTGTTTGGTTCCAGGGCTCGTTTACTGCGCCAGCGCCTGTTGGAATGAGCCATCGATGATCGGCGCGGTTGCCAGTTCCGTCGGCAGTGCCTTGACCTTGAACAGGAAGTCCGCGGTGCTCTGCAAATCCCTGGCGGCCTGCGCATCCACCGGGCCGACGGTCATGTGGGCCTGACGCAACCAATGGCGGGAAACGTTCTGGTCGAGATTGGCCTTCTTCGCCCACAGGTCGGCGTATTCGTCCGTGTTGTTATCCACCCAGGCCCGGGCCTTTTTCAGGCGCCCGAGAAAGTCGGCGATGGCTTCACGCTTGCTGTCGATGGACGGCGTCGATGCGGCGATGGCACTGAGGCCTGGCATCAGGTTTTTTGCGGTGAGAATCGGCCGGGCGCCGGAGAACAGGATCTGCTGGGAAATGTACGGTTCCCACACCGGGAAGGCGTCGATGCTGCCCTGAGGCAACGCGGCGGCGGCATCGATCGGCATCAGCTTGATGAAGTCGACGTAGTCTTCCGGCAGGTCGGCTTTTTCCAGGGCGCGCAAGGTCAGTTGCTGGCTCCAGGCGCCGGGCCAGTAGGCGACTTTCTTGCCCTTGAGATCAGCAATGGTCTTGACCGGCGAATCCTTGGGCACCAGCAACGCGATAGTTTCCGGGTTCTGCCGCGACACGCCGATCAGCTTGACCGGTGCCTGCTTGGCAGCGAGGAACAGAAAACCCGAATCGCCGAGAAAACCCAGGTCCAGCGCCCCGGTGTTCAAGGCTTCAGCCAGCGGCGCGGCGGCCTGGAAGTGCTTCCAGTCGACCGTGTACGGCGCGCCTTTGAGCACGCCCGACGCTTCGACCGAGGCGCGAATGTTGTAGTAGTTCTGGTCGCCGATATGCAGGACGACAGGCTCGGCGGCGTAGGCCATGGGCGCGGCAAACAGCGCGCTGGTCAACAGACCGCGCACGAATCGGGACAGGTTCATCGGGGGCTCCTTGAAGGTGATTGCGCTAGACCATAACGCTCTTACAAGGGGCTTTTTAAATTCGATTTACGCATAAGCTCATGACTCGCGACATGCAGTGTTGGCTAAGCAACAGCGACTCAACAGACTGTTTTCCGGGGTACAGCCCACCGCGCCTTCCACTTCGCTGCAAGCCTTGAAAACCCGCAAAACCGAGCACATGGCACAGAGCCTGCAATATTCCTTTTATGCAGGAAGCATTCGATGAAATTAATTTTTTGGAAATAAGAATCTCGCCGCCTTGCCCGGAGCCGCCCATGAAACCCACCTTCCGTTTTCCCACCGTCAGGTCTCTGCTTGGCGCCTGCGCCCTGGCCCTGAGCCTGCAACCCCTGGCCCAAGCGGTTGAAGCGCCGCCGGCAGAAGTGCATCTGGATTACGCCTACTATTCGCCGGTCAGCCTGGTGCTCAAGCATTTCGGCTTTCTGGAAAAGGCCCTGCCCCAAACCAAGGTCAGCTGGGTGCTGAGCCAGGGCAGTAACCGCTCGCTGGAATACCTCAACAGCGGCGGCGTGGATTTTGCGTCTTCCGCCAGTCTTGCGGCGGTACTCAGCCGCGCCAACGGCAGCCCGATCAAATCGGTTTACGTCTATAGCCGCGCCGAATGGACGGCGTTGGTGGTGCGCAAGGACTCACCGTACAAAACCGTAGCCGACCTCAAAGGCAAGAAAATCGCCGTCACCAAAGGCACCGATCCGTACCTGTTCACCCTGCGCAGCCTGCAACAGGCCGGCCTGAGCAAGGACGATGTGGAACTCGTGCACTTGCAGCACCCGGACGGTCGCACAGCATTGGAAAAAGGTGATGTCGACGCCTGGGCCGGACTCGATCCGCACATGGCCGCCAGCCAGGTCCAGGCCGGTTCGCGCCTGCTGTACCGCAACACCGGTTTCAACAGCTATGGCGTGGTCAGCGTCACCGACAGCTACGCCAAGGAACATCCGCAAACCATCGACACGGTGCTGAAGGCGTACGAACAAGCCCGGGAATGGGCGGTAAAAAATCCTGAAGAACTGGCGAAACTGCTCGCCACCGAATCCGGCCTGCCACTGGAAGTGGCCAAGCTGCAACTGTCGCGCACCGACCTGAGCAGCCCGCAACTGACGGCCAAGGATGTGATCGCCTCGAAAGCCGCCGCACCGATTCTGGTTTCCGAGGAATTGGTACGTCGGGGTGTGAACGTCGATCAGGTGATCGATCATTTGATCGACACCGGTTTCAAGGAAACCGTTGCTCGTCAGTAACAGCAAAAGATCGCAGCCTTCGGCAGCTCTTACAGGGAAACGCATATCCCAATGTAGGAGCTGCCGCAGGCTGCGATCTTTGATCTTGTCGTGACTGGAGTCCCTCATGACCAGCAAAAGCAAAAGCCTGCCCACGCACCTCGCATTGCCTGCACCGCGACGCCTGAGCGATACCTGGCGCCAGCGCCTCAAAGGCCTGGCGCTGCCCGTGCTGATCCTTCTGGTGCTGGAATTCGTCGTGCGCATCGGCTGGCTGCCGTCCTACCAGATGCCCGCCCCGAGCGAAATCGCCCTGACCCTCAAAGACCTCGCTGAAGGCGCGCTCTGGAAGCACATCAGCGCCAGCCTGTTGCGCGTACTGCTGGGCTTCGTCATCGGTGCAAGCCTGGCGCTGTTGTTCGCCGCGTGGGTCGGTTTGAGCCGTGAAGCCGAAGCCTGGCTGGAGCCGACGTTCGCCGGCCTGCGCTCGATCCCGAGCCTGGCCTGGGTGCCGCTGTTGCTGCTGTGGCTGGGCATCGACGAGACCTCGAAAATCGTCCTGATCGCCATCGGTGCGTTCTTCCCGGTGTACCTCAACGGCGTCGCGGCGATCCGCAACATCGACCGCAAACTGGTGGAGGTCGGGCAGATGTACGGGTTCAGTCGTCGCCGCTTGGTGCAACGGATTCTGCTGCCTGCCGCCCTGCCCGGCCTGTTCACCGGATTGCGCAGCGGCCTGAGCCTGGCCTGGATGTTTCTGGTGGCCGCCGAACTGATCGCCGCCACCAAAGGCCTGGGTTATCTGCTCAGCGACGGTCGCGAGACTTCACGCCCCGACATCGTGCTGGCCGCCATCATCGTCCTGGCGTTGCTGGGCAAACTCAGCGACGGCCTGCTCGCCAGCCTGGAGAAACGCTTCCTGGCCTGGCGCGACACGTTCAACGGCCAAAGCGCAGAGGATTGAGCCATGACCGAACACTTGCTGGAAATTCACGTCGAGCGCAAATCCTTCGCCGCCACGACCGTTCTGAACAACGTCCATTTACAGTTGAAGGCCCGAGAGGCCGTCAGCCTGCTCGGTCCCAGCGGTTGCGGCAAAAGCACCTTGTTGCGGATCGTCGCCGGGCTGGAAAAAGACTTCCAGGGCACCCTGCGCAGCCGCGCCGGTGAAGTGGCTTTTGTGTTTCAGGAACCACGGCTGATGCCTTGGCTGACGGTGGAACAGAACATCGGCTTCAGCGCCGACAACCATTACGACAAGGCCTGGGTCACGCAACTGATCGAGGAAGTCGGTCTCGGCGGATTTGCCCAGTCCCTGCCCAAGGCGCTTTCCGGCGGCATGGCGCAGCGGGTGGCCATCGCCCGCGGTCTCTACTCGCGGCCGCAAGTGCTGCTGCTCGACGAACCTTTCAGCGCGGTGGATGCCTTTACCCGCATGAAACTCCAGGACCTGCTGCTGCAACTGGCCGAGCGCCACGCCATCGCCCTGCTGCTGGTGACCCATGATGTCGATGAAGCGCTGTACCTCAGTGATCGCGTGCTGGTGATGGACAACCGGCCCAGCAGCATCCGTCAGGAATTGGCGGTGCAATTGGCACATCCCCGTGATCGACGCGACCCGCTGCTGGCGCAACTCAAGGCGTTGTCGTTGACCGAGTTGCAACGGGCGCACGTGATCTGAGGCAACTAGACTGAAAGCCTTGGCCGGAGGATTCAGTCGATGTGCGGAAGACTGTCGCAATACCGGGGTATTCACGATTTCGTGGCGGTGCTGAGCATTCCCGACGCGCTGATCAATCACGTCGGCGATCAGCCCCTGGCCCGCTACAACGCTGCGCCCACCACGCAACTTGCGCTGTTGCATCTGGAGGACGACGGCTTGCATGCCGATTCGCAGCGCTGGGGTTGGCGACCGCACTGGGCCAAGGATCGCGCCGCACCGATCAATGCGCGGGTCGAAAAAGTTGCCCACGGCCCATTCTTCCGCGCGATCTGGCCGCACCGCGCGATCTGTCCGGTCGATAACTGGTTCGAATGGGTCGATGCCGGAGACGGCACACGGCAACCCTGGCTGATTCGCCGGCGCGATCATGGGCCGGTGTTGTGTGCGGCGATCGGGCAATTCCCGATTGGAAGCGCTCCACCGAGGGACGACGACGGGTTTGTCATCATCACCGCCGACAGCGCGGGCGGCATGGTGGACATTCATGACCGACGACCGGTGGTGTTCTCGGCAGAATTGGCGCGGGAATGGCTGGACCCGGCGACCCCCAGGGAACGCGCCGAGCAAATGTTGCTTTTGCAGGGTGAAGACAGCGATGCATTCCACTGGCACAAGGTCACCAAAGCGGTTGGCAACGCGAGAAACCAAGGTGCGGAGTTAATTATAGAGGTGACCTGAAAGTGTCAATAACGACAGCGAAACAGGCATAACTAACGACATTACGTTGAAGATGACGTTATTCGCGTTACAACTACTGTTTCAGTCAATTAACACTTGTAGCGCATCGTCAACCGCCGGTCTGACTACCGAGTCGCATTGCATACATTTTTTGTCGCTGACGCTAGTATTCGCGCCGCATTTCCAGTTGCACCACCCAGTTGACCAAAGAGTCAATAACTAAGGAAATTCCATACAACAAGCCTTGCAGAGAACTAAATTGCGCGACGATTTTATAAATAATCAAGTCGTGAGTCTGGCGTGTGTTTATCTTACAAAGACAGAACACTACCAACTCGACTGCTTTATCGGGCAATACATAGAAACCCGTAACTTGCGTTCAATCCCCAATATCAACGCGGTCCTGAATTCGACCCTCGAAAGCTACCCGGGCATGCCTCCGGTGATGGTCAACGAGCTGAATGCCTGGATCGACAAGACGTTGGGTTTTCGAGCCTCTCATCCAGATTTCATGCCGCTGGACGACGCTTGAACCTTGGGCGGGGCCTTTCGGCAGAAGAACTGAACGAACCCGCCCATGCACCACTCTGAAGACAAGAGGCTCGCTGAGCCTCTTTCTTTTTCAGTCGTCTTATTTCTGCACTCTGTCTCTTCACGCCGTTTGCATCGCAGATTTCCCTGAATCCCCTAATCGACTACTGAGCCAATGTTCCGGCTCGCTTCAGGAGGAATACATGAGCGAACTCGTGCCCTATGCCGTGCATTACGTGTTTGACGGCGTGCGCCAGCATTTTTTCAAACTGGCGGTGAACTTCTCCGATGGCCAGGCCATTCATTCGGCCTCAGTCCATGCGCTTCCCTCAGGCAGCCACCAAATGTCGACACCCGCCAGCCTCGAAGCCGCGCGTGCAGATGCCTGCCAATTGGGAATCACCCAGATTCGCTGGAATGAGGCGGTTTGAACAGCTCCAAGAATCCCAGGAATACGCCATCCCTGAGCTGCCGAAGGCTGCGATCTTTTGACTTTCAAAGATAGAAAGATCGCAGCCTTCGGCAGCTCCTACAGGGGGCATGCCTTGATCAAGGCTTCAACGGGATTTCGATATCACGATCCGACAGCTCGCGGCTGTCGTCATGTTTCCAGGTCTTCTCCGCTTTTCTCTGCTGCTCAATCTCTTCTTCCGTCGGTTCATCCATGTCTTCATCCGGGTCCGGACGCTTGGGGTCATTTGCCATGTTCGCCTCTCTTCCTGAAGGGATCGGTCATCAACTTCAAGCGTAGAACAGATTGGTCTGCCCGGCTTACAGCCACCAGCGCAGCAAAAAGAAAAACCCCATGCTCAACAGCATGCTGAGCAAGGTGTTGCGGGTGTAGAGCACCAGGCCGACGGCCACCAGCGAACTGATCAGGTACGGGTTGTCCCATTGCAGGTTCAGTTGTTTCTCGGGCATGAACACGATCGGCCCGCAGATCGCGGTCAACATGCCCGGCACGGCGAAGCCGAGGAACTGCCGGGCGTTACTGCTCAAGCGTACCGGCAGCCGCGGTTCGAGAAAAACGTAGCGATTGAGAAACACCAACACGCCCATGCCGAAAATCACTGCCCAGACCATCATGTGCGCGCTCCCTGGAACTTGTTGCAGATAAACCCGGCGGTCATCCCCGCCAATCCCGACAGCACCAGCGCCGAGCCCCATTGCCAGTAGCTGAACAGCACCGAGCAGAACAGCGACACCGCCACGCACACCACGGTCGGCACGTTGCGCACCACCGGGGTGATCAGGGCGATGAAGGTCGCCGCGATGGAGAAATCCAGGCCCAGGTGTTCAAGGCCGGGAATGCTGCTGCCGAGCACAATGCCCGCCAGGGTGAACAGGTTCCAGGCGATGTAGAACGTCAGGCCCACGCCCAGGGCGTACCAGCGGTTGAACTGCTGTTTGTCGTGCTGGCTGGTCAGGGCGAACAACTCATCGGTGAGCAAGAACCCCAGGCCCGCGCGCCAGCGCCCCGGCAATGGCGAAATCACCGAGCGCATGCTCATCCCGTAGAGCAAATGCTGGGAGGTCAGCAGCAGTGTGGTCAGCAAGATCGAAAAAATCCCGGCACCGCCCTTGAGCATGCCGATGGCCACCAGTTGCGCGGCACCGGCAAACACAATGCTCGACAGGCCCTGGCCTTGCAGGGGCGTGAGGTTGGCTTCGATGGCCATGGAACCGGCCAGCAAGCCCCAGGGCGCGGTGGCCAGGGACAACGGCATGATCGCCGCTGCGCCGCGCAAAAAGGCACTGCGCGGCATGATTGAGTTGGACATAACGTTCTACAGACAGGGATAGACCCCAGACTGTGCCAGCAGTCGCGGCCGAAGGCTTGAACAATCTTGCTCACTGATACGTGGCGTGCCATTCATCGGCTGCCCGCTTGATTCGCCAAAGTGCTAGCAACATGATGGCCCTGCATTTTCATCGAGGCAGGCCCTTCATGAGTTCAGTGGAAACCGACAGCGACGTTTATAAAACCCTGCTTGAATCGACCCGGGCGATTCCCTGGCGCATCGACTGGAAAACCATGACGTTCAGCTACATCGGGCCACAGATCGAAGAACTGCTGGGCTGGAAACAGCACAGCTGGGCGTCGGTCAATGACTGGGTCGAGCGCATGCATCCGGATGACCGCGACTACGTGATGGACTTCTGCGTCTCGCAATCGCGCGCCGGTATCGATCACGAGGCCGACTATCGCGCACTCACCGAAAGCGGTGAGTACGTCTGGATCCGCGATGTGGTGCATGTGGTGCGCAAGGACGGCGAAGTCGAGGCGCTGGTAGGTTTCATGTTCGATATCAGCGAGCGCAAGAAAACCGAAGAGCACCTGATCCGCCTGCAAAAGCAGCTTGAAGAGTATTCCTTCCAGGACGGCCTGACCGGCATCGCCAACCGGCGCATGTTCGACACCGTGCTGGAGCGGGAATGGGCCACCGCCCAGCGCACGGGATCGCCGCTGTCGGTGCTGGTTCTGGATATCGATTATTTCAAGCAGTACAACGACCACTACGGCCACATCAAGGGCGACGAATGCCTGCGCCGCGTCGCGCAAACCTTGTCCCTGGCGGCGAACCGGCCACGGGATTTCATTGCGCGGATCGGCGGTGAAGAGTTTGTCTGGCTGCTGCCGGAAACCGATGCCGAGTCAGCGCGGCTGGTGGCGCACAAGTGCCTGCACCTGATTCGCCAGCAGCAGATCCCCCATGAATTCTCGAACGTGTCGAAGCTGCTGAGTATCAGCCTCGGCGTCGGCACCACCCTGGCGTCGATGCACGCGACGGCCCTGGAATTTGTCGAACAGGTCGATCATCTGCTGTACAAGGCCAAGCACAATGGCCGAATGCGCGCCGAGTACGCTGATTTTCGTGATTGACAAACGGCGCGCCGGCTTTTAAAACTGAGCGCCTCACTCAGGGTGTAAGCAAGTATGTCCGCAACCTTCAATCTCGACTCTTCCGTCATTGGCTTGATTGCCAAGGCGCAAGGTTGCGTTGCGCACGCCCTCAAATCGAAGAAACAGTCGCTCATGTGACCGGGGCGCGCTGTCCCGTCAGATGAGCTGACAGGACATTGAGCGCGACGGACCACCCTCCCCTTGCTTACTTCCTTCTACGCTCCTGACGGTGACGAAATCGGTCAACCATCAGGAGAAAGTGCATGTCATCGTTTCAAGGTATCTGGGTTCCGCTCGTCACGCCGTTCCACAACGGCGCCATCGATTTCGTCGGCCTGCAGCGTCTGGTCAGCCACTTGCTGGAAAAAGGCGTCGACGGCCTGATTGTCTGTGGCACCACCGGCGAACCCGCCGCGATGGGCAAGCATGAGCAACTGGCGGTGCTCGATGCGGTGCTGGAGCAAGTCCCCGCGCACCGCGTGGTGATGGGCCTGGCCGGCAACAACCTGACTGAATTGCTGCAATTCCAGAGCGAAATCCTCAAGCGTCCGGTGGCAGGTTTGCTGGTGCCGGCGCCGTATTACATCCGCCCCTCCCAGGCCGGACTTGAGGCGTTTTTCCAGACCGTTGCCGACGCTTCAAGCGTGCCGCTGATTCTCTACGACATTCCCTACCGCACCGGCGTGGCCTTCGAACAGGCGACCTTGCTCAACATCGTCAGCCACGAGCGGATCGTCGCGATCAAGGATTGCGGCGGCAATCTGAGCAACACTCTCGCGTTGCTGGCCTCTGGAAAAGTCGACGTGCTGTGCGGTGAAGACAATCAGATTTTCAGCGCCTTGTGTCTTGGCGCCAAAGGCGCAATTGCCGCGTCGGCCCATGTACATCCCGAGCGCTTTGTCGCGCTGTACCAACAGGTTCGCGACAATCAATTGGCCGCCGCCCGCAGCACATTCTTCGAGCTGCTGCCGCTGATTCAAAGCCTGTTCATCGAACCCAATCCCGCCCCGGTCAAAACCGCACTGGCCCTTGAAGGCTTGATCGACGATGAACTGCGCGCGCCGATGCAACGCAGTAGCGAAGCCATGGTGAATCGCTTGAAAGATGTACTCGGCGCACTGAACAATCGATAGAGCGTCGGCCATTGGCCCGAGTACCATGGAGCGATTCGCCTGACGCCTGCGGGAGCCGCCATGCTCTACCGAATCGCCGCCGATGGGCTGGTGCTGTTTCACCTGACGTTCATCCTGTTCGTGTTGTTCGGTGGGTTGCTGGTGCTCAAATGGCGCCGCCTGATCTGGTGGCACTTGCCCGCTGCTGCGTGGGGTGTGGCGGTGGAGTTTTTCCACCTGCCCTGCCCGCTGACGCACTGGGAAAACCTGATGCGCCACGCCGCCGGACAAAGCGGTTATGGCGGCGGCTTCATCGAACATTATGTGTGGCCGGTGATTTACCCGGCCGGACTGACTCCGGCGATTCAATTGTGGCTGGCCGGTTTGGTGTTGCTGGTCAATGGGGTGGTCTATCTTCGAGTGATCAAACAAAAGTCCTGACTTTAACCAAAGGCTGAAACCATGCTGTCGATTGAAGACCTGGCATTGCTGGAGGCCATCCGCGAAACCGGCAGCCTGTCGCGGGCCGCCGTCAAATTGGGCAAGGCACCGTCCACGGTGTCCTATGCCGCGCGGCAACTGGAAGAGCGTTTCGATGCCTTGCTGTTCGACCGTCGTCGCTATCGCTTGCAACTGACCCCGGCCGGTGAGTTGCTGGTCAACGAAGCGTCGCGGTTGATGGAGGATGTCTCGCGCCTGACGCAACGGGTGCAGCAAGTGGCCAATGGCTGGGAGAGCCGGTTGTGGATCGTCACCGACGAATTGCTGGAGTTCGAAAACCTGATCCCGGTGATCCGCGAGTTCGATGCGCTGGGTTCCGGCGTACCGCTGCGGGTCACCCAGGAAGTGCTCAAAGGAGTCTGGGAAGCCCTGCGTGAAGGCCGCGCCGATTTGGTCATTGGTGCCACCAACGAACCACCGGCAATTCCGTCGTTGCGCTGGATGCAGTTGGGGGAAATGGAATGGGTGTTCGCCGTTTCGCCAAAGCATGCACTGGCCAAGGCCAAGGAGCCGATTTCCAGGGCGACGGTGACGCAACACCGGGCGATTGTCGTGGCCGACTCGTCGAGAACCACCGAGGGTCGAACCTACGGTGTTTCTGGCGGGCAACCGGTGCTGGCGGTGGCGACCATGCGCGCAAAAATCCTCGCGCAGTGCGCCGGGTTGGGCGTGGGCTGGTTGCCCAGGCATCGGGTCAGTTCGTTGCTGGACAACGGGACACTGGTGGAAAAGCAGATGGCCGACCCGCGCGAGCCAAACATTCTGTATGCCGGCTGGCGCGGCGATCACGACGGTCGCGCCCTGAACTGGTGGCTGGAGAAACTCAAGCAGTCACACCTCGCCAGGCAACTGGTGCAGGGCATCGACCTGTTTGTGTAACAGGCGAAGGTCAGTTGGCAATCACGCTCATGTTCCGCCCGCTGGCCTTGGCCACGTACAGCGCCTTGTCGGCGGCACCGATCAGGTCCTCGGTGCGGGTTTGTGACGCCGGATCGTAGCCGCACACGCCGACGCTGACTGTAACCACACCTACGGGACTTTCACTGTGCTGCAGGTTCGCCGACTGCACCGCACGACGGATTTTTTCCGCCACCAGAAACGCCCCCACGTAGTCGGTGCCGGGCAGCACCACGGCAAACTCCTCGCCACCAAAACGCGCGGCCAGGTCGCCGGGGCGCTTGATATGTTCGGTGACGATAGCCGCGATCGCGCGCAAACACTCGTCACCGGCCAGGTGTCCATAGCGATCGTTGAACGCCTTAAAATGATCGACATCGATCATCAGCAGCGAGAGACCGGTCAAGTTGCGCCGCGCGCGCCCCGTTTCGGCTTGAATGAACAGGTCGAACTGGCGGCGGTTGGCCAATCCGGTCAGCGCATCTTCCAGCGCCAGCAACTCCAGGTTGCGATTGAGTCCGAGGAGTTTTTCCTGGTATCCGAGCAACTCGACCTGGATGCGGTTCTGCTGCTGCATCAACTTGATCAGGCGATAGCCGAGCACGCCCAGAAAACCCAGCAACAACGAAACGATGGCCGCACTGAGCAACGATTGCTTGCGCCAGCCGGTCAGCACTTCGTCCTTGTTCAACGCGGCAAACACAATCAGCGGATAGCCCTCGACCCGGCGATATCCCACCACCCGCTCGACACCGTCTATGGTCGATTTGAGCATCGCCGTACCCGCGCTGTCCTTGGGCAGCAACTGCGTGAACAGCGGGCTCTTGGCCAGACTGGAGCCGATGTCCGCCTCATTGAACGGCCGACGCACGACGATGCTGGCGTTGTCGGCGATCAGGTTGATCACCCCGTTATTGCCCATGTCGATGCTGTCGTAGAGCTGCAGGAAATGACTGAGATAGATCGTCGCCAGCGCCACGCCGGCAAAACTGCCATCGGCATGATTGATCCGCCGTGACACGGTCATGATCCATTCGCCGCTGGAGCGGCTCTTGATCGACGGCCCGATGTGCGGCCCGCGATCAGGGTGATCGCGGTGGAAAATAAAATATTCGCGGTCGGAATTATTGGCGACACCGACTTCGGCGCCATTGGAGTTGGCGATCCACTGCCCGGTTTCGTCATAAACGAACAAGCCATGAACCTGGCTCAGTTCACTGCGCTGGGCACTGAGCAAGCGCTGCAAACGGTTGAGCCGGGTCTGGTCGACGCCTTCGTTTTCCAGGCGATCGACCAAGGCAAACAGCAGCGTATCCGCCTGCTTGATCGACGCCTGCGCTTGCGAGGCGAGGGTCTGCGCAAGGTTGGACATCGCCACTTCCTTGTCATGCAGGTGGTACTGGCGCGAACTCCAGGCTTCCCAGATGACGATCACCGCCATCGACAGGCACACGGCAACCAGCAGCGTCACTGCCGAGCGGACCTTGAGCCGGGCGACACCGGGCCGGTCTTTTTCGATACGGTCGTAAATGGACGGATGCCCCATGACACTCGCTCCCTGATTGTTGTGAAAAACGAGGCTTCCTGCTCGTTTTTTACTCACTATGCCTGCCGCATGACGGCCACGCCATCGGGATTAGCCTGATGTGCGCTTCACCGCCTCCAGCCACGCCGGGTCCAGTCGCGTCTGCTCGGGATCAAGCCCCAACGCTTGCATCGTCGCCTCGTGCTCCTGCATTTCCCGGCGTAATTGCCCATGGTCGCTGGAGTTGCCGTCCAATTGATGCATCTGGTTCAACCCCAGATGATAGAAGCGCAACAACTTCATCGCGGTCGGATCGCCCGCGTCCACGGCAGCCGTGACGTGGTGCATGACGTTGGTCACGCTCATCAGGCTACGCTTGAGTTGCCAACTATAGACCGCTGGCGCCATCCATTCCTGGGTCCAGAACACCTTGCGCATCAGCGCCGCCATCAGCAGCACCGCGGCAAACACGCCGCCGATGTTGAAGCGCAGATTGTCCCCGCCGGGTTCGCCGAACAACGCCACCGCCGCCGTGGACAGCGCCATCGCCAACGCCACGAAAGTCAGGGCAATGATCAGCGTGCTGCGCCGCGTCTGTTGCCGGTAGGTCTCGGCGTTCATCGGCTGGATTTCGAACATTACGTCGGGTTTCCTTGAGTCAGAGGCAAAAAGACAGCGGGCCATTATCGCCTCCGCGAGGGATTTAGCTATGCTGGGGCTCCTTTTCATCTTTTCATCGTCAATCGGGGACATGGCGAGACCGCGCAGTTCGTGCCATCTTCTTTCATGGATACACACTATTCGGATGTCATTCGTTGTTCCTGCGCGAATGTCATCGTTTTAAGGATCATTGAATGACCCAACGACAAGTAATCAACGCTTCGGTCAGCCCGAAAGGCAGCCTGGAAACACTCTCCCAACGGGAAGTCCAACAACTGAGCGAAGCCGGATCCGGCAGCACCTACGACATCTTCCGCCAATGCGCCCTGGCCATCCTCAACACCGGCGCCCACGTCGATAACGCCAAGACCATCCTCGAAGCCTACAAGGACTTCGAAATCCGCATTCACCAAC
>RCUQ01000615.1_pt1 | contig 15551 bp, 11 predicted proteins | sample 2166351 | NCBI WGS metagenome assembly RCUQ01 (sample SAMN09932597, study PRJNA488358) | compost metagenome | feature: garden; material: soil; isolation source: compost soil in acetonitrile-enriched culture | place: Germany: Experimental Botanical Garden Goettingen | collected 2016-01-27
CCGCCCATCTTGATGCCGGCGCAGCCAGCTAGAACCAAGCCCGCTCCAGCCACCATCAATACGCGAGCAGTTGCCCGAATGGGTAAAGAGTGAACGCGCATGCGTGGCCTCCTGTACGCGCTGCCGTCCTGGCGTGCAGCCTGAGGATTCCGACACGGATGCCCCCTCTTGCTAGCCTAACGACGCGACCGGGCGTCGCCTCATTCAGACGGATGAGGTGGGCCGATTCACGATCATCCAACATGGAGCAGGTTTCGTGCATCCGCTCCCGCAGAAGGGCAAGTTCGAACTGGAGGTTCACAGCGGCTTGGTTGCACTGCGGGCGTTGGACGTGGTCCAGACAGCGTAAAGCCCCGCGGCTTTGGGCAGCGGGGCTTAGTGATGCATGGGTGGGGGCAGGATTTGGGCGGCGCCTCACAGTGAGGTTCTGCACTTGAGGCCGTGTCCCTCCCGGATTACAGCGCCTCGAACAGACCCGCCGCGCCCATGCCGCCGCCGACGCACATGGTGACGACGACGTAGCGTTCGCCGCGGCGGCGAGCCTCGATCAGCGCGTGGCCGACCATGCGGGCGCCGGACATGCCATAGGGGTGGCCGATCGAGATGGCGCCGCCGTTGACGTTCAGCCGCTCATTCGGGATGCCGAGGACGTCGCGGCAATGGAGCACCTGGACCGCGAAGGCCTCGTTCAGTTCCCACAGGCCGATGTCGTCGACCTTGAGGTCGAAGCGCTCCAGCAGGCGCGGCACGGCGACGACCGGGCCGATGCCCATCTCGTCGGGACGCACACCCGCGACGGCCATGCCGACATAGCGGCCCAGAGGTTGAAGACCGCGACGTTCCGCCTCCTTCGCCTCCATCAGGACGCAGGCCGAGGCCCCGTCCGACAACTGGCTGGCGTTGCCCGCCGTCACCGTGCCTTCAGGGAAGACGGTCCGCAGGCCCGCCAGCCCCTCGGCCGTGGTGTCTGCGCGCGCGCCCTCGTCCTGTTGCAGCAGGACGTCCCGGAAGCTGACCTCGCCGGTCTGCTTGTCGACCACCTTCATGCGCGAGGCCAAGGGGACGATCTCATCGGCGAAGCAGCCAGCGGCCTGAGCCGCCGCCGTGCGCTGCTGGGATTGCAGGGCATAGGCGTCGCAGGCCTCGCGCCCGACGCCATAGCGGCGCGCCACGGTTTCGGCCGTGTCCAGCATGGACATGTAGGCGTCCGGCTGATGCTGCAGGACCAGCGGATCGGGCGTGACGCGCAACTGCTCGGTCTGGACCATGGAGATGGACTCCACCCCGCCCGCGACCGCGATCTGCATGCGATCGACGATGATCTGCTTGGCCGCCGTGGCGATGGTCATCAGGCCCGACGAGCACTGGCGGTCCAGCGTCATGCCCGCGACCGAGACCGGGAAGCCGGCGGCCAGGGCCGCCATGCGCCCGACGGACTGCTGCACGCCCTGCGGCAGGGAGCAGCCCAGCAGGCAGTCCTCGACCTCGGCGGGATCGACGCCCGCGCGCTGGACCGCCGCCGTCAGGGCGTGGGCGGCCAGCGTCGGCGACGGCGTGTCGTTGAAGGCCCCGCGATAGGCGCGGCCGATCGGGGTGCGGGCGGTTGAAACGATGACGGCGTGACGCATCAGGCCCTCGCCATCACGGGGCCGACGGCGCCGGCCGAGGCCAGTTCCTGTTCCGCCTGCTGGAAGCCATAGGCCGGGACTGCCTCGCCAGAGCGATCCGACGCCTGATCCCAGGCCGCGATCAGGGCCTGGCCGGCGTTCTCGCCATCGCCGATGCGCACGCCCTGAGTCAGGGTGATGTTGGCGCGAGCGAAGTGGCCGCCGCCGGCGCACAGGATGGCGCGGGTCGGGGCCTCGTCCTGCACCAGGGCCAGGAGGCCGGGGCTGACCAGACCCGGATCGAGCGCCGTCAGGCTGTCGTCCGACAGCACGCCATTGGTCATCTGGGTGGCGGCGGTCGGCGCCAGGGCGTTGACGCGGATGCCGTATTTCTCGCCCTCGATGGCCAGGGTCTGCATCAGGCCGACCAGGGCCAGCTTGGCCGCGCCATAGTTGGCCTGACCGAAGTTGCCGTAGAGACCCGACGACGAGGTGGTCATGACGATGCGGCCATAGTTCTGGTCGCGCATGATCTCCCACACGGCCTTGCAGCAGATGGCGGCGCCCATCAGGTGAACGTCCACCACCAGACGGAAGTCATCCATCGTCATCTTGGCGAAGCTCTTGTCGCGGAGGATGCCCGCGTTGTTCACCAAGATGTCGATCCGCCCCCACTCTCCCATGGCCGCATCGACCATGAGCTGGACCGCCTCCACGTCCGTCACCGAACCGGCGGCGGCGATCGCCTGCCCCCCGGCGCCCATGATCTCGTCGGCCACGGACTGCGCCGCGTCCTGAGTCAGATCATTGACCACGACCCGCGCGCCTTGCGAGGCGAGATAGAGGGCGTGACGGCGGCCCAGCCCGCCTCCGGCGCCGGTGACGATCGCGACACGGCTCTGCAACATGGTGGATCTCCGAAACTTGCAACTGAAAGCGGAAGTGCGCGCGCGTCCCGGATGTCCGGCCTGGACGCGTGGCGCGAAATTCAGACGGTCGACGCGGCGACCGCTTCGACCAATCGGCGGAACCCTTGCGCGGCGGCGAGGGTCGCGGGCGCGTGGAGGCACCGTTCGTCGTCCTCGGCCACGTGGTGGTAGCGATGGATGCCGAAGACCCCGGCCGCTGAAGCATACCCAGCCCGGACGACCTCATCGAGTTCGCCCGCCGTCATGACCTTGGTGGACACCGGCGCCTCATGCCCCAGCTGTCCCGCGAAGATCGAGCGCGCCAACGGCAGCAGTTCAGGCGAAATCGACAGGTAGCGCTGACTGTCGACGCTGGGCAAAGGCGCCAGGTAGCCGGGCAGTTCATGCCAGTCGCGCGCCGCGACATTGGCGCCGAGATGCAGCCAGAAGCGGGTCGCCTCTGGCGGCGGCGCGATCTGCTTCATGGCTTCGGCCGCGCCCAGATACTCGTACTCGTGGCCCGTGTTGCAGATGAAGGCCAGGTCGTGGTCCTTCATCGCCTCGGCCGCCCAGCGCGCCAGGGCCAGCCAGGCAGCCACGCCCGGTCCGCGCTCTGCGGCGCAGGTGAACCAGCCCGACCGCGGGGTCGAGATCGCCAGCCAGCGTCCCTTGCCGCGGTCGAGCCGCCCCACGAAATTGAACGCCTGTCGGTGACCGCCTGCCCCGTCGAGCGTCAGCCGGGCCTCCTGCCGGGTGATGGCGCCGGTCAGGAAGTCTCCGGCGTCCTCGGGCGCCAGCAAGGCGACCGGACCGTCGAACATCGGCTTTCGACCATCGGCGTTCAGCGCGATCACCTTGCCCGTGGGACCATTGGTGATGGCGACCACCGCCTTGGCTCCGGCGGCGAAGGCCGCTTCGATCGGACGGCGGGCCGCGCCGACCAGCATGGAGGACCATCGGCCGAACGGCAGGTCCACCAGGGCGATGGCGCCGTCCAGAGACCCGGCGAAGGTCCCGCGCGCATCAACCCGGACCAGCGGCCCGGCGAGTCCTTCCGGCCCGGTCGGAATGACGATCGGCTGCGGATAGACCGAGGCGCGCGCGCCGTTCATCGTCAGATCTGCTCGCGAGGGCTCGAAGAAGGGCACGGCGTAAGACTGCCGCTCGACGGCGTAGCCCGCCTTCTCCAGCTCGCCCGCCAGCCATTCGCCGCAGGCGTTGTCGCCGGCTCCGCCAGCCTGCTTGATGCCGTAACCGACATAGCGAAGCAGGTCCGCCTCGACCGCCGCGCCGAATGAGGCGGATGCGGCCACGTCCAGGCCTGCGCCCGCGCCGCCGAGCGGCAGCAGGGCGCTGGCGCCGAGGAAAGTACGTCTGCTGGTGTCAATCATTACAAGATCCTTCGTCAACGTGGCGGGGGACGGCGAGGCTTTGACCTAGTCGACCATTCCCCTCTGCAGGCGGCGACTGAGCAAGATCACGCTGACGAACGACACAGCGCACATCGCCGCGAGATAGGCCGAAATCGACAGGCTCGACTGATAGCGAGCGAACAGCGCCGTCGCGATGATCGGCGCAAAGCCGCCCCCGACCACCGCGCCGATCTGATAGCCCAGAGACGCGCCGGAATAGCGTACCGACTTGGGGAAGAGCTCTGCGAACAAGGCCGCCTGCGGGCCATACATCAGGCTGATGAACAGCAGTTGGACGGTGATCGCTCCGATGACGGCGGGCGCGGAAGTGTTGTCGATCATCGGGAAGACCACGAAGGCCCAGGCGCCCGAAAGCACCGCGCCGATCAGGAAGATGTCACGTCGGCCGAACCTGTCGGACAAGGCGCCGCAGGCGAGCAGCGCCGGGATCATCACGACGCTGCCGACCATGACCGCCAGCAGCAGCAGGTTCCGGTCGATCCCGACCGTCGTCGCGCCATAGGCGACCGCATAGGTGATGGCCACGTAGAAGCAGGTGTTGTTGGCGACGAAGGTGCCTCCGGCGAGCAGAATCTCGCGCCAGTGCCCCCGCGCGGCTTCGGCCAGGGGAGAACGGCGAGGCGCGCCGTCCGGCCTGGGCTCGCCCGGCGCCTTGTCCGCCTCCGGCTCGGCCACGCCGAAGTGGATGGCTAGGCCGATGAAGATCAGAAGCACGCTGATCAGGAAGCCGATCCGCCAGCCCCAGGCCATGAAGGCGCTGTCGGGGACGAAAGCGCTGGCGGTCAGGAAGACGGCGTTGGCGAGCACCACGCCCAGGGGCACGCCGACCTGAACGAAACTGCCGTAAAAGCCGCGACGGTTGGCCGGCGCGCTTTCGATCGCCAGCAAGGCGGCGCCGCCCCACTGCCCGCCGACCGCCAATCCCTGAATGAAGCGCAGCGCCACCAGCAGCAACGGAGCGAGCGCGCCGACGCTGGCGTAGGTCGGCAAAAGGCCGATCATCATGGTCGAAACCCCCATGATGAACATCGCCACGACCAGGGCGCGCTTGCGTCCATGCGTGTCGCCGTAGCTTCCAAACAGCATGCCGCCCAGGGGGCGGGCGACGAACCCGACCGCGAAGGTGCTGAAGGAGGCGATCTGCGCCACGAACGGCGGCAGGTCGGGAGGGAAGAACAGATGAGGAAAGACCAGCGCGGCGGCGGTGCCGTAGATGAAGAAGTCGTACCATTCGACCGCGGCGCCGGCCGAAGCCATGACCGCGACCTTTACGCCCGGCCGCTTCCCGGAAACCTTCGACACTGACATTCACCCTCCGCGGCGTTCTTAAGGACGCTCCTGAGGCGAAGTTCTTGCACCCCATGCGGGCTGTCAAGCAATTGCACGACAAAACAAACCTGATTGTCGGACACACAACAGAATGAGCGTCGCCGTTCGCCGAACGCGCCACCGCCAATCATACGCCAGGCAGCGAATTTTGACGGACGACTGCGCCGCCCCCGGCACAACGTAGAGCAAAATTCATTACATTGTCGTACAATATTGACAACAAGGTGATGCAAGGGGATGGTCCTCCCTCAGCCGTCACCAAAAAGCCGGCATTAAATCAGGGAAGAGGAATTCGCATGGTCCGTTGGCTAGCATGCTCGTCAGCCGCGCTCATAGCGGCGATGGCCCCGGGCGTGGTGATCGCCCAGACTCACGACGCGGCATCGACGCCTGGCGCCGCCAGCGCGGCGGATCAGACTTCGGTCTCCTCCGTCGGCGACGTCGTCGTCACCGCGCGTCGGCGCGAGGAAGCCGTCCGCGACGTGCCCTCCACGATCACCGCGCTCGGCGCCGAACAGCTGGAAAAGAAGAGCCCGATCGAGGGCGTCGGCGACCTGCTCCAGACCGTCCCGGGCGTGCGTTTCAATGGCCTCCAGAGTGAAAATCTCGCGGAGATCTCGGTCCGCGGCTCGGGGACCCAGCGCGCCACCAGCGCCGATTCCGGCGTGGGCCTGTTCGTCAACGGCGCCTATGTGGGCAGCAGCACCCTGGGCGGCCGCAACTTCAAGCGCATCGACTATTTCGACCTCGCCCGCGTCGAGGTTCTCGAAGGCCCGCAAGGCGCGCTCTATGGCCGCAACTCCGAGTTCGGCACGGTCAACATCGTTCTGGCCGAGCCGGGCTTCAAGGACAGCGGACGCCTCTCGGCGACCTATACGGACGATCTCGGCCAGCTTCGCCTCGAAGGCGTCGTCAACAAGCAGGTGTCTGACAAGGTGGCGGTCCGCTTCGGCGCCCAGGTGACGGGCCAGGGCGGCGGCATCTATTACAACCCGAACCGCGACACCTATTACGATCACACCGACGGCTACATCGTGCGCGGCCAGATCCGCTACAACGACGGCCCGCTGGACGTGAAGCTGCTGGTCGACGCGCAGGACATGAACCTGCCGACCTTCACCAACCAATGGGTTGTGCCCGCCGGCATGCTGCCGGCCCTGCCGCTGGGCTACACCGGCCCCCGCTATGATGTGCCGCAAGATACGAACAACAGCCTGAACCAGTCCGTTCAGCGCGCCATGCTGATCGCCAAGTACGACCTGGGCTGGGCCGAGCTGACCTCGACCTCGATGGCCTTGCGCTATCGCTCGCAGCAGAACTTCTCCGCCTCCGTCGACCTGGCGACCCAGGCCATGTTCCAGTCCCAGGGCCAGATCGGCCTCTACCCGCTGGGTCAGACCTCGACCGACGTGACGGACAAGACCCTCTATCAGGACATCCACCTGACCGGCGAGGCGATGGACGGCAGCCTGCAGTGGCTGGCCGGCGCCGAGGCGCTGTTCCAGGACGACATGTACATCCGAGATTCGGTGACCAGCCCGTGCGTTCTCACCGCCACCTCGGGCATTTGCGGCGGCACGCCGACCGCGCCGATCTGCTACCGACTGACGCCGCTGTCGCAGCCCTGCCCGACGACCTTCCCCCGCCCCTTCGGCACGAAGCGGATTTCGCCCTCGGACTACGCCTCGGCGGCGATCTACGGCTCATTGAAGTACGACATCGGCCAGTGGTCGCTGAGCGGCGAGCTGCGCTACTCCCACGACGACAAGACGGTGAGCCAGAACGACTACCTGCTCTATACGACGACCCCGACCGGCAAGCCTTCGACGTTCAACTTCGTTCAGGACAACCTGAGCTACGCCGCCACGGTCAGCTATAATTTCGCCCCCGTGGCGCCGATGCTGGTCTACGCCCGCACTGGCACGGGCTACCGCGCCGGCGGCGTCAACAACGGTCAGGTCAACGAAGCGGCGCCCAACCCTCTGCGCCCGACCTATGACAACGAGAACACCACCAGCTACGAGATCGGCCTGAAGGCCGACATCACGCGCAACGTCTTCTTCCGCCTGTCGGCCTACAACTCGCGCACCACCGACGCCATCGCCAGCGTTCTGGACGGCTGCACCGTGGCCAACGCCTGCGGCCAGGCCGGAACCAACTTCAACCTGAACGGCGGCACCGTCGAGGTTCTGGGGGTCGAAGCGGCGCTGGATACGGTCTTCTGGATCGGCCAGGATCGCCTGGCCTTGAGCCTGAACGGCGCCCATCAGGACGCCAAGTTCACCGAGGTCACGCCCAATGTCCCGGGCCTGCCGCTGCTCGACAGCCCGGTGGCGCAGACGCCCGAATGGACCATGTCGGCCAACGCCAACTACCGTCACCCCCTCGGCGAGAACATGACCGGCTTCCTGAACGTCGCCTACAACGGGCAACGCGGCGGCGGCCAGGACACCGTCACCCTGGCCACGCCCTTCATCCCGCTCGAGGATATCGACAATGTCGATCTGCGTTTCGGGGTCGAATACGACAAGACGGAGCTGGCCTTCTTCGTCAAAAACCTCACCAACGAGGTCGTGCCGGTCCTGAAGCTGCAGCAGGGCGATATTCCGCTCGCCAACCGCTACAGCCGCCCGCGCACCGTTGGAGTCAGCCTGTCCTATCGCTGGTAGGCCGACCTGAACGCCAGAACGCCGCCGTTGCTCTCGCGACGGCGGCGTTTTCAATTCCGTTTCAGGGATCAGGCGCCGATCGCCGATGCAACCGGCGCCGTCCGGTCCTCAGACCAAGGACGAATAGATCAGCGTCTTCAACTCGCGACGGATCGGATAGAGCAGCGACGGGCTCAACTGCGTCATGAACACCATGTGCAGCTTCTCGACCGGATCGATGAAGAAGCCCGTCGAGAACATGCCGCCCCAGTAATATTCACCGGCCGATCCCGGAATCATCGCCTTGGCGACGTCTTCGGTGACGGCAAAGCCCAGGCCGAAGCCGACGCCGCCGTTCTGCGTCTCGCTGAACAGGGATTGGGACAGGCTCGACAGATCCGACTTTCCGGGCAGGTGGTTCATCGTCATCAGGTCCAGCGTCTTGCGCCCCAGCAGACGCGCCCCGTCCAGTTCGCCGCCGTTGGCGCACATCAGGCAGAAGCGGTGATAGTCCAGCGCCGTCGAAACCAGGCCGCCGCCGCCCGACAGCAGCTTCGGCTGACGCAGCCACATGCTGTTCTCGGCCCGGTCATACATCACCCGCCCCGCCGACGGCCCGCCCCAGGCGTAGCAGTCCGTCAACCGCTCGGCCTTGTCCGCCGGCACGACGAAGCTGGTGTCGTGCATCTTGAGCGGCGCGAAGATCTTCTCGGCGAAATAGCGGTCGAGCGGCAGGCCCGACACGCGCTCGATCACGGCCCCCAACACATCCGTGGCGACCGAATAGTTCCACGCCGCCCCCGGCGAGAACTCCAACGGCAACGCGGCCAGGTCGGCCATGGATTGATTCAGGTCGGCGTCGCCGTACCAGTTCTCGACCGGTCCCGGATTCGACGCGCAGGCGCGATAGGCGGCGTCGACGTTGCTGCGGTTCTGGAAGCCGTAGGTCAGGCCCGAGGTGTGGCGCAGCAGGTCGAGCATGCGCATCGGCTCGGCGGTCGGCCGGGTCATGAAGGGCACGCCCGCGCCTCCGCCGTTATAGACCCCGACGTCCTTGAACTCGGGCAGGACCTCATGAACCGGCGTGTCCACGGCGACCTTGCCGTCCTCGACCAGCATCATGAAGCCGACCGAGGTGAGGGGTTTGGTCATGCTGGCGATGCGGAAGATCGAGCCTTCGTCGATCGGCTTGTCCGATCCTTCACGCGCGGCGCCCTGGCTGCTGAAATGGACGATCTCCCCATCCCGGCTGACCAGGATCTGGGCGTTGGGCAGCCGACCTGAATCGAGATAGCGCTCCTTCAGGAACGCATCGAGACGATTGAGGCGGGCGGCGTCGAAGCCGTGCTTTCCTGGGGCTTTCAACTGCATCGCGCGTCTTCCTCCGCTTGCCGATTTCGGCTCTTCGTTGTGACGCGCCGCACCGACGCGGTCATCCCGCTTTGCAGACCCGGCGCGCCCCAATTATGTATCACCACAACAATATAATTGTCGTACAAAAACTTTGACATCGACGCATGATGAGTCAATGTCGATCGACATGGCGCCGTCAAAAGAAGCGCCGCAAGGAGGATGCATGAGGGGAAGATTCCGTTCGGCGCCTGCGCCCCGTGCGCGCGGCGCAGCCTCCTTCCCTGACTGGAAGGTCGGCGTCCGATGATCGAACTCTATCACTGCGTCGACGCGCGCTCGTTTCGCGCGCTCTGGGCCCTGGAAGAGATGGGGTTGGCCTACCAGCTTCATCTTCTGCCCTTCCCGCCGCGTGTTCTTCAGCCGGACTATCTGGAGAAGAACCCCCTCGGCACCATTCCTCTGCTGATCGATGGCGATGTGCGGATGACCGAGTCCTCGGCCATCCCGCACTACCTCGCCACCCGCTATGGCCCCACGCCGCTGGCCGTCGGCGTGGACGAGCCGGACTACGCCCTCTGGATCGACTGGCTGCATCGCAGCGAGGCGACGCTGACCTTCCCGCAGACGATCGTCCTGCGCTACAGCCGGCTTGAGCCCGAAGACCGACGCCTGCAGCAGGCCGTCGACGACTATACTCAGTGGTTCCTGTCGCGCCTGCGCCATCTCACGCGGGCGCTGGGCGACCGGGAATGGCTGTGCGCCGGGCGCTTCACCATGGCCGACCTGTGCGTCGGCTACGCCCTGCTGTTCGCGCGCATGCTGAACCTCGACCACCGGTTCAGCCCGGAAGTCGCAGCCTACTGGGATCGCCTCGCCGCCCGGCCCGGCTTCCTCGCCGCGAAGGCGGCCCAGGACGCCGGCCTTCCCTCTCCGATCCCCAGCGCTCCCAATGACAGCGAGACCCCCGCATGACCGCCGAGACACGCGCGCCTTCCCATAGCCCCGCCTACGCCCGCCTGGTGCTGGTGATGCTGCTGGTCGTCTATACGTTCAACTTCCTGGATCGCCAGATTCTGGGCATCCTCGCGCCGGCCATCAAGGCCGATCTCGGCCTGACCAACACCCAGCTCGGCGCCCTGGGCGGCATCGCCTTCGCCCTGCTGTATTCGACGCTGGCGATCCCCCTGGCGCTGGTCGCCGACCGGACCAGCCGCAGCTGGGTCATCACCCTGTCCCTGACCGTCTGGAGCGGGTTCACCGCCCTGTGCGGCTTCGCCACCGGCTTCTGGCAGATGTTCCTGTTCCGCGTCGGCGTGGGCGTCGGCGAGGCGGGCGGCGTCGCGCCCAGTTACGCCCTGATCTCCGAATACTTCCCGCCTGAACGGCGCGCCCGCGCCCTGTCCATCTATTCGCTCGGCATCCCGGTCGGCCTCGCCGCCGGCGTGGTGCTGGGCGCCGCGATCGCCAAGGCGGTCGACTGGCGCGCGGCCTTCATCGTCCTGGGCGTGGCCGGCGTGGTCATCGCGCCGATCTTCCGCCTGATCGTCAAGGAGCCGCGCCGCGCCGCAGCCCCCGTTGGCCGTATTCCGACCAGCGCGGTCTTCGCCATCCTCGCCAGGAAGCCGAGCTTCTGGCTGATGGCCTTCGCCTCGGCGATGAGCAGCCTGGCGGGTTATGGCCTGGCCTTCTGGACCCCGTCGATCCTGATGCAGACCTTCGGCTTCGACCTGACCGCCACCTCCTATTATTTCGGCTCCCTGCTGCTCTTCGGCGGCGTGACCGGCGTCTTCCTGGGCGGCGTTCTGGCCGACAAGCTCGGCAAGATGGACCGCGGGGCCTACGCCAAGGTCTCGTCCCTGGCCTGGGCCGTCACGGCGCCCCTGTTCGTCGCCGGCTTCCTGACGCCGTCGCCGGTGCTCGCCTGGTTCCTGCTGCTGATCCCCAATGCGCTCAACGTCGTGTTCGTCGGGCCGCTGACCACCGCCACCCAGCACCTGGTGCCGGCGCACATGCGCGCGACCGCCGCCGCCTGCTTCCTGTTCATCAACAACCTGATCGGCATCGGCGGCGGTTCATGGCTGCTGGGCGGCGTCAGCGACATGATGACGCCCCACTTCGGCGCGGACGCCCTGCGCTACTCGGCCGTCGCCCTGATGGGCTGCTACCTTATCTCCGCCTTGCTGACGCTCTTCGCCGTGCGGACGCTGCGCAAGGACTGGGTGGAAGAGACGGCCCCCTGAGTCTCAGGCCCTGAACGACAAAAGAGCGGGGCGCGATCACGCCCCGCTCTCATTGTTCTGCACACCACGCAGAAAGGCCGCGCCCGCCAGGCGCGGCCTTTTCGTTTCAGCCGTTGCTGTAGAGGGCGCGCAGCCGCATCTTGTCGATCTTGCCGGTCGAGGCCAACGGCATGGCCTCGAGGCGGATGACCGCATCCGGCATCCACCACGACGCAATCCGACCCTTCAACGCCCCCAGCAGCGCCTCGTCGGCCATGTCCTGGCCGTCGCGCAGTTCGACCAGCAGCACAGGCCGCTCGCTCCATTTGACGTCGGCGCGCCCGATCACCGCCGCCAGGGCCACTTCGGGCAAGGCGCTGATGATCGCCTCGATCTCGGCGGGGTTGATCCATTCGCCGCCCGACTTGATCAGGTCCTTGGACCGGCCGGTGATCATCAGGTCGCCCCGACGGCTGATCCGCGCCAGATCGCCGGTGTCGAACCAGCCATCGGCGTCCACCACCGGCTCGTTCTGACCGAAGTAGCGCTCGATCACCGCCGCGCCGCGCACGAACAACCGGCCCTCCTGATCCCGTTGCTGGGCCAGGGGCGCGCCGGTCTCGTCAGCCACCATCAGGTCGACGCCCAGCGCCGGGCGCCCCGACAGGGCGGCGAAGCGCTCTTCGTCGCTCATCACGCCAAAGGCGCCGGTCGGCGACAGTTCGGTCATGCCCCAGCTGGTCTGCACCACCACGCCGAGTTGACGCTCGATCCGCTCCATCAGGGCCGGCGGCATGGGGGCGCCGCCGACGATGATCCGACGCAGCGAGGGCAGTTTGGCGCCCGTGGCGTCCAGGTGTTCGCACAACCCCAGCCAGACGGTCGGAACGCCGACGGCGATGGTCACGCCCTCCGCCGCGATCAGGCGCGCCAGGCTGGCCCCGTCGGTATGACGGCCGGGCAGAACCATCTTGGCCCCCGTCGCCGGCAGGGCGAATGGAAGCCCCCAGGCGTTGGCGTGGAACAGCGGCACGACCGGCATCACCACATCAACGCTGCGCAGGGCCAGCACGTCCGCCTGCAGCAGCTTCCAGGTGTGCAGGAAGCTGGAGCGGTGGGTGTAGGTCACGCCCTTGGGAGCGCCGGTCGAGCCCGAGGTGAAGCACAGACCCGAGGCCGCGTTCTCGTCAAACCCGCCCCATTGAACCCCGCCCTCAGCCGCATCGATCATCGGCTCCAGCGCACGGACGGCGGCCCGCGCGTGGCTGACCGATGAAACCCCGTCGATCACCAGCACATGCTCGACCCCCGCCGCCTTGTCGACGACCTGAGAGGCGAGCGGCATCAGGTCCGCGCTCACCAGCACGATCCGGGCGCCGGACTGGTCCAGCATCCAGGCCAGCTGTTCGGCGGTCAGGCGCGGGTTCAGGGTGTGGCAGACCGCGCCCATGCCCATGATGGCGTACCAGGACTCCACATGCGCCTGGGTGTTCCAGGCCAGGGTCGCCACACGGTCGCCGAAGGCGACCCCCATCCCTTGAAGCAGGCTCGACACCTTGCGCGCGCGATCACGCAGATCGGCATAGCCGACACGGGCGTTCTCCTGGCCCTCGCGTGCGGTCACGACTTCGGCCTCAGAATGCCACTTCGCCGCATGCTCGACGATCTGGTCGAGCGTTAAAGGAAAGGCCTGCATGCTGCCGTCAATCACTGGCGTCGTCCTGCATTTAATAGAGTGAAGGGGGATGAGACGCCTGGATTTCAGGCGCGTTTCGACGTCGACCGCGACAGGTCGCGGACGGATCGCCGTCTTGGAAAAGCGTTGGAGCCTAGTGCTCAGACCCGGAAGCGGGCGAACCGTCGAGCACCTTCATCAACCGCAGCCAAAGCTGCTGATCAAAGTCCTTGTCGTCGGCGGCGGCGCCCGTGCGGACCACCACCAGCTTGCGGCCGGGCGCAACGTAGAGGCGACGATCAAAGGCGCCGAACGCGCCGACCAGATCCGCAGGACCGGCGGGAATCAGCTGCCCCTCGCGGCGCCCCGCCAGAGCGCGCACCGTGTAGTCGCTGCCGTTCAGCCACCACAGCCGTCCATAGGCCGGGTTGGTCGCCGAGCGCTCGAACATCGCATGGAGCTGGACGTCGGAAACCACCCGTGCGCCGTCTTCGGCCAGTCCGCCATGCAGCACCATCTGGCCCAGCCGCGCCACGTCGCTCGGCGTCGTCACCAGGGCGGTGTCATTGCCGACCGCAGCCAGGGCCGCCGGACGCTGACGCCACGCCGTGTCCTTCATGCCGACCGGCCCCGTCAGCCACACCTGGGTGATCGCCTCCAGCGACTGCCCGGTCGCCGCCGTCAGGATACGCTTGGTCATCGCGTAGACCGGGGTGTTGTAAAAGAAGACCGTTCCAGCCGGGGCCGTATAGCCGAACGCCTCGTCCAGGCCGGTGCTCATCGTCAGCAAGTCGATGACGCGGATGCGCGCTTCCTGCTCCGGCGTCGCCTTGGACCAGCCCTGGCCCAGATAGATCGAAGCCGGAAGATCGGTATCGATCAATCCCTTGTCGATCGCGATCGCAAACAGGATGGCGATGAAGCTCTTCTGCTGCGAGGCCACGTCCTCGAGCAGCGCCCCCTCGCTCGTCCGACCATGCACGAAGTTGGCGAAGACGCGATCAGTCTCCGGCGCTGGCCAGGTCTCGTCGATCAACACCCGGCCGTCTTCGATGACGATGAAGCCCGTGCTGTGATGCTGACCCAGATAGTCCAACAGCGCCTTCATGTCCGGCGACGGCGACACCGCAGGGACCGTTGAGGCGCTGGCGCTGGCCGAGCCCCCCGGCGCGAAGGCCAGAACCGCCGTCGCTGCGGCGACGAGCATCCGGCTGGCGATGCGCGACATCACGGCTCGCCCCGCTTGGCGCGCTTAGGAGCAGCGCTCGATGGCGTCAGCGGCGTATCCGCTCTCAGGCGCGGCCCGCGCGCCAGCATGATGCGGGCGACCTCGCCCTGCATGTAGTAGAGGATATCGCGCGCCGCCTGACTGGCGCGATCCGCATCGCGGGCGGCCAGGGCGTCGCGAACCTGACGCCAGTACTCATACGGTCCCGGACCATGAGCGTTGATGGCCAGGGCGACATAGGAGAAGTGGAAGCGGGTCTTGCGACGCACGCTCTCGATCATGCGCTGCGCATCGGCGCTGGCGCATCCGGCCATTTCGCTGAAGATCGCTTCACTGACCTCTATGATCTGTTCGGCGGGCGCATTGCTGGCGGCGTCGCTGAGCAGGCGTTCGATCTTGGCGAGAATGCTGCGGACCACCGCGTCTGATCCTCGCAGGCAGGCGAAGCGCGCGGCCAGACCGTAGAGCGCGGCGCGAACCTCATAGAGGTCGAAGACTTCCTCGACCGTGGTCGCCGAGACGTAGGCTCCGCGATTCTCGACGATTTCGATCAGGCCGTCATCGGCCAGCGCCCTCAAGGCGCGCCGCACGATCGAGCGCCCGACCCCGAACTCGTTGCACAGCTTGACCTCGCGGAGCCATTCGCCTGCGGCGAGTTCGCTCTTCTGGATCCGCGCCCGCAGCATCTGGGCGAGCTCCTCGGCGCTCGGGACAGGGTTCCCCGCCGCGTCGCCTGCCTCGGACTGGCTCATAGTTTTCACCGTAGCAGCCAATGACCTACCCTTTAGTTGCAGCCTCGACGCGCCGAGCCGAGAGCCGACACGCCTCTCACCCTTCATTTCTATTTCCCGCCAACCAACGGGGCAAGAAGTTTGTCGAACGGTATGATAAAATTGTTGTACAATAATGAGGACGTCAACCAAACTCACCGGCTCGAATGATAGGTGACCCACAGCGGCCTGCGCCTTTTCGTCATTGCCCCCGCAGCATGGCCGAAGACGGCGCATCGACCTGCAGGACCAGCGCCTCGACACACGACACCGAAGCCGCTCAGAAGGCCGCCTCCATGGTATTTGTCATATAAATTGACAATGTATGGCGAAAATTCGTCATAAATATTGACATTATCTGAAGCTGCATCATCCTTCTCG
>RCUQ01000618.1_pt1 | contig 15494 bp, 13 predicted proteins | sample 2166351 | NCBI WGS metagenome assembly RCUQ01 (sample SAMN09932597, study PRJNA488358) | compost metagenome | feature: garden; material: soil; isolation source: compost soil in acetonitrile-enriched culture | place: Germany: Experimental Botanical Garden Goettingen | collected 2016-01-27
CCACATCGAGCGCGCCCACGAGACGGCGGAGGCCCAGGTCTTCGATTACGCCCTCGCCGGGTTTCCAGGCGCGCATTTCGAAGCGCGCGTGGTGGCCTGCGGCGAGGACGAGGCGCTCATCGTGATCCGCGACGTCACCGCCCGCCACCAGGCCGAAGAGGCCCTTCGCGAGCAGAACGAGAAGCTCCGCGAGCTGGACAGGCTCAAGGGCGACTTCATCAGCGCGGTGAGCCACGAGCTGCGCACGCCCTTGACCAGCATCGTCGGCTACGCCGAGTTCCTCGAAGACGACCCGCTCGCCACCCTGAGCGACGAGCAGATCGACTTCGTCGAGCAGATTCAGGCGAGCGCGAAGCGGCTCCGGCGCCTGGTGGACGACCTGCTCGAGTTCGGCCTGCTGGACTCGGACAGCTTCAGCCTGGCCTGCGCCGAGCTGGATTTGTCACAGCGGCTGCCCGCTTTGCTGCATTCGTTCCGGCCCCAGCTCGATCGCAAGCGCATCGCCATCGAGCTCGTCGTGTCGCCGAGCGCGCTCTTGATCGTGGCCGACCCCGATCGCCTGGAGCAGGTGCTCACCAACCTCGTCGGCAACGCGATCAAGTTCACGCCCGAGGATGGGCGCATCGTGGTCACCGCCGAAGCGGATGGCGAGTTCGTCCGGCTGGCCGTGACCGACACCGGCATCGGCATCCCCGAAGACAAGCTGCCGCGGTTGTTCGAGAAGTTCTTCCAGGTCGATCGCAGCCTGCGGCGCGTCCACGGCGGCGCGGGCCTTGGCCTCGCCATCTCGAAGGCCCTGGTCGAGGCGCATGGCGGCATGATCAGCGTCGAGAGCGACCTGGGACGGGGCAGCACCTTTCGCGTGCGCATGCCGCGCGTGAGCATCTGCGCGGGCTGCTGCTAGGTTCTGCCGGCCATGGGGGCGCTCGGTTGCTTTCCAAGGCGGCCCCGAATCGGGTAAAATGGAGCGATTGCGACCATTTTCACCCGAGCCGGAGGATTGCCCCTATGTCCAAGCGCGTAGCCATCGCCATGAGCGGCGGCGTCGACAGCAGCGTCACCGCGGCCCTGCTCACCCGAGCGGGCTACGAGGGCGTGGGCATCTCGATGGTCATCTGGCCCGACTCGCGCTGCTGCAACAACGAGGCCATGAAAGACGCCGGTGACGTCGCCGCCGCGTTGGGGCTGCCCTTCCACAAGTTCGACTTCGTCGAGACCTTCAAGCAGAAGGTCGTCGACAACTTCACCGAGTCCTACAAGAACGGCCTGACGCCCAACCCCTGCGCCATCTGCAACTCGGACTTCAAGTTTCTCGAGCTCTTCGAGATGGCCAAAGAGAAGTTCGGCTGCGACCAGGTGGCCACCGGCCACTACGCCCGGGTGCGCCACAACCCCGAGACCGATCGCTACGAGCTTCTGAAGGCCGTGGATCCCAACAAGGACCAGACCTACATGCTCTACGCGCTCAGCCAGGATCAGCTGAGCCGGGTGATCTTCCCCGTCGGCGAGATGCACAAGCCCGAGGTGCGCCAGATCGCCCACGAGCTCGGCTTCACCGTGGCGGACAAGCCCGAGAGCCAGGACCTGTGCTTCAGCGACGACCCCCAGGGCTTCTTGCGCCAGCAGCTCGGCGACCAGATCCGTCCCGGCGACATCGTCGATCTCAACGGGACCGTCGTCGGCCAGCACACCGGCATCGTCAACTACACCGTCGGCCAGCGCAAGGGCATCCAGGTGACCGCGCCGGTGCCGCTCTACGTCATCCGCATCGACGCCGAGGCCAACCGGCTGGTGGTGGGGCCCAAGGAGGCCACGCTGGGCAGCATGTTCCTGGTGCAGGCGCTGAACTGGGTCTCGATCGCCAACCCGAACGAGCCCTTCGAGGCCGACGTCAAGATCCGCTACAAGTCGGCGCCGGCGCGGGCGATCGTCGAGCCTTTGGCCGACGGCCGCGTGCTGGTGCGGTTCTTCGAGCCCCAGACCGCCATCTCCCCCGGCCAGGTGGCCTGCTTCTACGACGGCGACCGGCTGCTCGCGGGCGGCTTGATCGCCAAGGAGAGCGCCCGCACGGTGGAGGCTCCGGCGGCCGCGGCCGTCTAGATGCTGCCGGCGTTTCTGGCCGGCGCCCGGCCCTGGGCGGCTGAGGCGCTGGCGGGAGACACGCTGGTTGCCGCACGGGCCCTGTTGGGCTCGTACCTCGTTCGCGCGCTCGACGGGCAGCTGCTCGTCGGGCGCATCGTCGAGACCGAGGCTTACCTGTCCGAGGGCGATCCGGCGTGCCACGCCTACAAGCGCGAGACGCCGCGCAACCGCCCCATGTTCGGCCCGCCCGGCCATGCCTACGTCTACAAGATCTACGGCCTTCACCACTGCGTGAACGTGGTGACCGAGCCGCCGGGCCGCGGCGCGGCCGTCTTGATCCGCGCGCTCGAGCCCGTGCAGGGCGAGGCGGTGATGCGTGATCGCCGAGGCGGCAGCCGCGACCTCACCAACGGCCCGGGCAGGCTCTGCCTGGCCATGGGCATCGACGTGGCGCTGAACGGCACCGATTTGACGGTGCCGGGCCCGCTTTACCTGCTGCACCCGCCCGAGCCGCCCACGGACGTGATCGCCACCTCGCCGCGCATCGGCATCACCCAGGGCGCCGAGTTTCCCTGGCGGTTCTTCTACCAGGGCAACCGCTGGGTCTCGAAGGGGCCGATGGCGAAGCTTCCCTGACCGGCCGCATGCACAGGCGGGGACGCCTGTGCCACCAGAAGATGGCCCGGCAGATGGCCAGAGCGGGAGTCACGCCCTGACTCCCACCGTCATGGGGGGTGGCACAGGCGTCCCCGCCTGTGTCAACGGACCGGCGACAGACTAGCCCAGCAGCGGCCCCGTGCCCACCGTCTCGGTGGCCGCCCAGCTGACCGGGTCGAAAGGCAGCGTGGCCGTCTCGGACTCGGTGAAGTAAGGGGCCAATTCCGGGTGCAACCGCGCGCGGGTGGGCATGCCCTGCAAGTAGACCACGCGGCCGTTCAGGCGGCTCCAGTCCGCGTCCTCGAAGAGGCCCTTGCGGGCGATCGGCGGCAGCTGGGAAGCGTTGGCGAGGGCAGACTTGCCCCATTCCAGGAGCGCCATGGTCTCTTGAAGCTCGCCGGACAACTGGTTCACGAGGATGGCGAGCTCGTCGTTTTGGGCCATCGCCGCGCGAAGCTGGCTCGCGCGCATGCGGCGGGCGATCATCTCGTCGTCGGACGCCGGCACCACGGCGGCCTGGCCCTCGGTGGCGCGCAGGACCATGTCCACGCCGTCGAGGTGCTCGGTCACCTGGATGATGGCCATGTGGACGTCCATGAAGGCCTTGGCCTCCAGGTAGCCCAGGTCCTCTTGCGGGTAGCGCAAATCGACTTTCGCGCCGGGCACCTTCACGTCGAAGGCCGTCACCTGGGCCAGGTTGTGGCGGTGGCAGGCCAGCTCGATCTCCATCATGCGCTTGGTGGCACCGAAGACCGTGCCGAGCGCCTGGATCGAGGCCAGGTGGCGGGCGCCCTCCGGATCGTCCTGGTGCTCGAGGAGGCGATCGCGCATGGCGCGGGCCTCCTCCAGCTGCTTCTCGGCGTAGGCCAGGCGCGTCTCGGCCAGCTGCACGCTGTAGGCGAACTGCTTTTTGGCGCGGCCGAGCTGCTTCTCAGCGGCGGCCGTCGCCTCCTCGACCTTCCTCAGCGCCTCTTCGGGGCTGACGTCGGCCGCGAGGGTGGGTTTTTCCGACATGGGATCTCCTTGGGCGAGCGGTTAGAAGAACTGGTTCGCGACCATCGGCGCGAGCGAGGCGACGGGCGCCGGCACGCCGAGCGCGCCGGCGAGGGTGCTCGCGAGCCCGGCGGGACCGGCTGCCGCCTCGGCGGCGTTCTGCTTGCCCCCGAGGAAGCCGTTGATCTGGCCGAAGGCATTGTTCATCGCGGACTGGGCCTGCGAGAGCTTGCCGTCGAGGCCGCCGAAGAGCGAGGGCGAGAGCGAGGAGAGGCCCTGGGCCAGCGCCGAGGCGACGCCCATCAGGCCGTTGGCCATGCCGAGCGCGCCGCCGAGGCCGCCCAGGCCGCCGAGCGCGCCCATGGCCGCGCTGGCGAGTCCGCCGAGGGCCTGGCCCAGGCCACCCAGGCCGCCCGCCGCGCCGCCCAGGCCGCCCATGCCGCCCGCAGCGCCGCCGGCGCCACCAACTCCACCAGTACCGCCGGTTCCGCCGCTGCTCGACATAGGTCACCCTCCATCAACGAAATGGGATGCGTAGGCTATATGTCTGACATGCCCTAAACCCACGCTCGCCTAACGCCGACGCGTCACATTCGGCTGTCGGTTGCCGGCGCTACTTCTTGGCCGGCGCGGGTTTGGCGGACTTTTCGAGCTGCTGCACCACCGCATGGGCGGCCGCGTGGCCCTGGGCCTCGGCCTTCTTCATCCAGGCCAGCGCCTGCAACTCGTCTTTCGCGACGCCGAAGCCGTTCAAGTAGAGCCGGCCCAGGCGGTACTGCGCCTCGGGCTCCTGGCCGTCGGCCGCTTTCTTGAGCCAGGTGTGCGCGAGCTGGTAGTCTTGCGCGGTGCCCGTGCCACTCGTGTAGAACTCGCCGAGCGTGGACTGCGCCTCGAGGTGGCCCTGCTCGGCCGCGAGCGTCACGTACTGGAAGGCCTGCCGGGCGTCGCGGTCGATGCCCGTGCCGTCGCGGTACATCAGGCCCAGGTTGTACTGGCCGGCGGCGAGCGAGTTCTCGGCGGCCTGGCGGTACCACTTCACGGCCTCCTCGTCGTCCTCGGTGACGCCCTCGGCCTGGTCGTACATGAGCCCGATCTGGTTCATGGCCGACGGCTCGTCTTGCGCGGCGGCCAGCCGCAGCCAGCGGTTGGCGGCGTCGTAATCCACCTCGACGCCCTCGCCCCGGCGGTACATCACACCCAGATTGAGCTGGCCCTGGGCGTTGTCCTGCTCGGCCGCGCGCCGGAACCAGGCCATGGCCGTGGGAAAGTCGAGCGCCACGCCCTCGCCGAAGTAGTACTTGAGCCCCAGTTGGTTCTGGCCCTGATCGTCTCCCGCCTCGGCGGCGCGGCGGTACCAGCGCACGGCGGAAGCGACGTCCTTCGCCACCCCGACGCCCTCATCGTAGGCCCGGCCCAGCTGCACCTGCGCGGGGAGATGCCCCTGCTCGGCCGCCTTATGCAGCCAACCGACGGCGGCTTTTTCGTCGGCGGGGACGCCCTCGCCGATCTGAAGCATCCCGCCCACATTGTACTGGGCGCCCGCGTGGCCCTGGACGGCGGCCTTCATGAACCACCCGTAGGCGGCGGCGGAGTCTTGCGGCACCTCGACGCCGAGGTAGAGCCGCAGCGCCAGCTCGAACTGCATCGTCTTGTCGCCGGCCTGGGCCCCGGCTTGGGCCTCTTGCAGGGTGGGCAAGTCGTCCCACGAGGCTTTAGCCAGGGCCGGCGACGCGGCCAGGAGCCACGACAGCGTCACGAAACCGAGGGCGAGGCGGGAGACCATGGCGAGCGGACCTTTCTGGGCACGCGGAAACGGCTATCTGCCAGCTTCATACCCGGCAGGCGGGCCTTCTCACGTGGCCTCAGGGCACCGCCACGCCCATCTCGCGGAGCGCCATGGCCGCCTCGGGGTGGCCGATCTCGAGGGCGCGTCGGAAATGGGCGATCGCCCGGTCCCGGTCCACAGGCACCCCGAGCCCGCCGCGGTAGACCTGGCCGAGATAGAAATACCCGTCGGAGTAACCGAGGTCGGCGGCCTCCTGAAAGAGCGCCCGCGCGCGAGTTTGGTCTTTCGGCGTGCCCATGCCGTACAGGTAGCACTCACCGAGCGCCACCCGCGCCGGCAGCAAGCCCTGCTGGTAGGCGAGCGTCATCAGCCGGAAGGTCTCGGCATGGTTTTGCGTCACGCCCGTGCCGAAGCGGTACAGCTCGCCGAGGGCGTATTGCGCCTGGGCATGGCCCTGCTTGGCGGCACGCCTGTACCACTTGGCCGCGAGCTTGTCGTTCTCGCGGATGAGGACGCCCTGGTCGTACGCCTGGCCGAGGCGGAACTGAGCCTCCGCGTCACCCGCTTCGGCCGCGCGGCGCGTGGCGGCTGAAGCCGGCGGCACGTCGGCGACGGCCTGGGGGACGGGCCCGGCCAGGAGGGCCAGGGCCAGCAGGAGCGAGCGGCAGGGCTTGAGCACCGGGGGCGACCCTTTCGACGAGACAGACGAGCGCGACGCTTGCTTCTTACCCAGCCGGCGCGCGGGCGCATCACGGGCATTTAGGGGCCATTTTCTCCCCCACTTTGGATCGCTGTCGCGGTATAATGGTCGAAACTACGTTCCAGGAAACCCCATGTCCGATCTGACCAAGCTGCGCCAGGCCCTCACCATCGAGGCCAAGCACCAGTACCCCAACCTGAAGGGCAACCAGGCCCACTTCGCCGACTTCGTCGCGGGTGAGCTCCTCAAGGTGCTCAAGGCCATGCCCGAGGCCGAGCGGCGCCCCGTGGTGCCCATCAAAGCCGCCTTCGACCGCTACCCGACGCTCAGCGCGCCGGAGCGGGCGGACGTCGTGGGCGCCCTGCAGGCGCTCTTGCCGACGCTTCAGGAGAAGCTCGAGAAGAAAGCCAAGCCGGAGCCTGGTAAAGAGGCCGACTGGCGCGATCGCCCGGTGCAGTTCGTCAAGGGCATCGGCCCGCGCATGGCCCAGACCCTGACCAAGGTCAACGTCCACACCGTCGACGATCTGCTGCGCTACTACCCGCGCCAGCACCTCGACTTCCAGAAGCGCGTGCGCATCGGCCAGCTGCAGGCCGGCGGGCACGTCACCATCTGGGGCACCATCAAAAAGGTCGAGGCCTACAACCCGCCCTCCAGGCCCAACATGAGCATCCTGACCGTCTGGGTCACCGACGGCACGGGCACCATCTCGGCGCGCTGGTTCGGCAAGAAGAGCAACAAGTTTCAGCTCGACAAGCAAAAAGAGCGCTTCCCGCTCGGCCAGAGCCTGCTCCTGAGCGGCGAGCCCAAGGTGGACAGCTTCTCGGGCCGCATCGTCTTCGATCGCCCCGAGACCGAGATCCTCGGCGACACCGAGGGCGCCGAGGGCGCGAGCCTGAACGTCGGCCGCATCGTGCCGATCTACCCGCTCACCGACGGCCTGAACTTGAAGAACCTCCGCAAGGCCATGCGCGTCGCCCTCGACATGTACCTGCCGCTGATGCGCGACCCGCTGCCGGCGCTGATTCGTGAGTCGCAAAAACTCATCGGGCTCAAGAAGGCCGTCGAGCACATCCACTTCCCGCAAGGGCCCCAGGAGCTCGCCGAGGCCCGCAAGCGGCTGGTCTTCGACGAGCTCTTCTGGCTGCAGCTGGGCCTCGCTTATCGCCGCAGCCAGGTGAAGCAGAAGACCGAGGCCCTGGTCTTGCCCACCGCCGGCAACCTGATTCAGCGCTTCAAGCAGCTCTTGCCCTTCCAGCTGACCGGCGCCCAGGAGCGGGTCTTCATGGAGATTCAGGCCGACCTCGCCGCCAACAACCCCATGAACCGGCTGGTGCAGGGCGACGTGGGCTCGGGCAAGACCGTGGTCGCTTTCTTGTCGTTGCTCGTCGCCGTCGAGAACGGCTACCAGGGCGCCTTGATGGTGCCCACCGAGATCCTCGCCGAGCAGCACTTCGCCAAGATTCAGGGCTGGGTGGAAGAGCTGGGCCTGAAAGCCGCCTTGCTCCTCGGCAAGCAGAGCAAGAAAGAGCGCGAGGCGACCTACCGGGCCGTCGAGGCCGGCCACATCCACATCGTGGTGGGCACCCACGCCCTGATTCAGGACAAGGTGACCTTCCAGAACCTGGGCCTCGTCGTGATCGACGAGCAGCACCGCTTCGGCGTGAAGCAACGTGCGACGCTGCGCTCGAAGGGCCGCCAGCCCGAGGTGCTCTACATGACCGCCACGCCGATTCCGCGCACGCTGGCCCTCACCATGCACGGCGACCTCGACGTCTCGGTCATCGACGAGCTGCCCCCGGGTCGCAAGCCGATCGAGACCAAGTGGGCCCGCGGCAAGCGCGAGCGCGAAGACGTCTGGCAGCTCGTCGAGGAGCAGATTCTCGCCGGCCGGCAGGCCTACGTGGTCTACCCGCTGATCGAGGAGTCGGAGAAGCTCGACGTCAAAGCCGCGACCGAGGCCTACGAGTGGCTCCAGAGCGAGAAGTTCCCCCAGTTCGAGATCGGACTGCTGCACGGGCAGATGTCGTCGGACGAAAAAGACGCCGTCATGGAGGCCTTCCGCACCCACAAGCTCCACATGCTCGTCGCCACGACCGTGATCGAGGTGGGCGTGGACGTGCCGAATTCCAGCGTCATGGTCATCGAGAACGCCGAGCGCTTCGGCCTGGCGCAGCTCCACCAGCTGCGCGGCCGCGTCGGCCGCGGCGGCTACCAGTCCTACTGCTTCTTGCTCTCGGACAGCAAGTCCGATCAGACCAAGCAGCGATTGAGCATCATGCAAGCGACCAACGACGGCTTCGTGGTCGCCGAGCAGGATCTGGCCCTGCGCGGCCCCGGCGAGTTCCTCGGCACCCGCCAGAGCGGCCTGCCGGATCTGGTGCTGGCGAATTTGGTCGAGGACACCGAGCTGTTGGAGCTCGCCCGCCACACGGCCTTACGCCTGGTCTCGGCCGATCCGAACCTCGACCATTACCCGATGCTGAAAGCCGATTTGTTCCGGTACTTCCACGCCAATTTGAGCTTCCTCGAGGTGGGCTAGGTACCCTCGCCTGGCTGGACATGGCATAATCGTGCCGTCCCCGTCCGTGTAGGAGGTCCCGATGGCCGTCATGTCGAGGTTGCTCATCCCCATGGTGGCCGCAGGCCTGCTCGTCAGCCCCGCGCCCGCGGAAGCCTGCGCCTGCTGCCCGGACGACGGCGACTACACGTCCGGCGCCACGAAGCTCGACGCCTTCGAGCTCAGCGTGCTCAAGCCGTTCCGCTTCGGCCCCACGGCCAAGCTGAGCAGCGGCCAGCGCGGCCCCGAGGACTTCGACGCGCTCAGGCACCCGGCCGAGGCGTACTCGATGTCGGGCACCCTCCAGGGCAAGGCCTTCCAGCTGGTGTTCAAGGACGCGGGCAAGGCGGTGCCCGTCAGCCTGACCCTGCCGGCCCAGTTCGTGAGCTACAGCGTCGACATCCACGACGGCAAGCGCTTCAGCGGCGGCGGCCCACTGCTCTACAAGGAGTGGCGCTTCGAGGGCCCGGCCAAGGACACCGGCCTGTTCAAGGCCGGGCGCGCGCCGAACCGCTACGTCCTGGTCTTGCAAGGCCGCGGCGGCCGCTGCGACGAGCCCGGCCAGTTCACCCACTGGCACCTGCGCTTGATCGGCGGGCAGACGGACTACGCGTTCACCGGCGCGGTGGCCAAGTAGACGGCGGGGCGGCCATGATCGCGCTCGGCGATCGCATGGGTTACCGCCTGCAGGGCCTGCGCGTGCCCTGCCCGCGGCTCGCCAGGCCCCTGCGCATCCTCCACCTCTCGGACACGCACCTCCTGGTCAACGACAAGGCCAAGCAGCGCTTCATCCGGCGGGTGACCGACGACGAGTGGGACTTCGTCTTCCACACGGGTGACATCTGCGAGGAAGCGGCGGCCGAGTCGCTGTTCCCCGAGCTCCTGAGCCGCCAGCCGCGCCACGGGGCCTATGCCGTCCTGGGCAACCACGACCACATGCGCCTGACCCGGCGCGAGCAGTTCATCGAGCTCGTCACCCGCAGGCGGCTCGATCTGCCCGATCGCATGAGCGACGGCCGCGCGAGCCAAACCCGGCTCGAGGCCGGCGGGCGGTGGCGCGTGCTCATGAACGAGGCCGTCAGCCACGACATCGACGACCAGCAGGTGGTGGTGGCGGGCGTGGACGATCCGTTCACCCACCACGGCGACCTGCAGCAGACCATGCGCCACGTGAAGCGCGCCGACGTGCTGATCGGGCTCGTGCATGTGCCGACGGATCTGGCGTCGTTTTCCCAGCGCGGCTTCGATCTGGTGCTGTGCGGCCACACCCACGGCGGCCAGATTCGCCTGCCGGGGCTCGGGGCCATGGTGACCCAGTGCGACCTGCCGCGGCGCCACGCGCGGGGCTTGCACCAGGTGGAGCGCACGGCCGTTCACGTCAGCCAGGGCATGGGGGCGGGCACGCTGTTCCGCATGCGGGTCATGTGCCCGCCGACGGCGTACGCCATCTTGTTGGGCGGTTAGAGCCGGCAATTCGAATCGGTGATGGGCATGATGGGAGGAACACCCCCTTCGTCGGTATAATGACTTTGCCGTCCCCCGGAGTAAGGCCATGCCGCAGGGCCCCACGCCCCTCAATCCTGTTCCTCGTTCCCTTCTGGACCAGTTCCTTCAGGAATTGGCCGACCTGGGCCTCACCGACCGGCAGGTCGAGGGGCACCTCGTCTTTTTGCGGCTGTGGCAGAAGTTCCTGGCGCCCCACCGCCTGCTGGACGCCACCCCCGAGGATCTGCCCGCGTTCATCGACTTCCTGAAGGGCCACCAGATCAAGGCCGGCGAGCTGCGCCTCGCCGAGGAGGCCGTCGAGCACTTCTACGCCTTCACGCTCGACCGCCACCCCACCTGGGAGGAGCGCGCGAGCTGGGCCGCCCACTTCGAGCGGCCGCCCGTGACGCGGCCCGTGCCCATGTGGACGGCGATCGCCAAGAAATTCCTGCCGCACCTCAAGCGCGTCGATCATGGCCTGATCGCGTGGGACCGCCCATGATCCAGGAGGCCCCCACCCCCCAGGCCGCCGCGCGGCATCCGTTCCTGGCCCTTTCCCCCGAGGCCCGTCGCCACCTGGCGCGCGTGCTGTTGGCCGGCCTCGAGGCCTCGCAAGACGCCGAGATCTCGCGCCAGACCCGCCACGGCGCGGCCGGCGCATTGGCGCTCACCGCCCTCGGCACCGGGCTCTACCAGGGCTGGTACCAGCTCACCGGCCTCGACGGCGGCCCCTTCGCCGCCTGGTACGGCGGCTACCTGGCCGTGCAGGCAGGCATCGCCTCGCACCTCGCCAGGCGCGGCCATACGCTCGGCCCCAAGCCGCTCCGCTGGCTCATGCTGGCGCCCGCCGAGGCCGTCTCGGCGGCCCGTTCTTGGCTCTTCCCCGAGCGGCTGCGCCCGGACCGGCTGGTGTTGGCCGGCGGCATCCTCGCGGCCATCCGCCACCCCGTCAGCTACCACCTGCTGCGCCGGCTCTACGGCCGGGCCTACCCGCAGATCGAGGTCGACCGCGCGATCGCGGTCCTGCGCCACCTCAATTTGATCATCGTGAAAGAGCGCGAGGGCTCGACGGTGCTCTTGCTCGCGCCCGCGGGCGTGGCGCTCTTGCACGAGCTCGGCGTGCCCGAGCCGGTGGCCAGGCCGCGCCAGGATCCGGCGATCGCCCCGCACCTGCGCCCGATCTTCGTGGCCCTCGATCGCCCCGGCACGCGCCTGCCCGCCGCCCGCCGCGACGCGCCCGACCAACTCGTCGCCTTCGAGCAGGCGCCCGTCGCGCCGCCGCCGCCTCCCCCGCCGCCGAGCAAGCCCGAGGTCTCTCTGCCGCAGCTCGTCCGCGAGGAGCAGATGCCCTGGGAGGTCGAGCCCGACCCGGAGCCCGTCGCCGTGGCGCCGCGGCCCGTCGTGCTGCCGCCCGTGGCGGACGAGCCCGAGCTCGACGATGACGAGCCCGAGGTGGCCGCGCCGCGCGAGCGCCGGCGCCTCACGCTGCCCGCCGTCTCGAAGCGGACGGTGGCGATCGCCGCCGCCGTCGCCGCGGTGGGCCTGCTCGCGGTCTTCGCCGCGCGCTTCTCGCCGACCAGCCCCCATCTGCGCCCGGTGAAGCTGACGAGCGCGGCCATGCCGAGCAGCCAGGGCCAGGCCCTGGGCTTCAACGGCCGTGGGTTGATGCTCTCGTCGTTCGGCGGCAGCCTGTTTTTGAGCATCACGGACCGATTGGACTACAAGCGGCCGATGTCCTTCGAGGGCTTCGACATGGCCGCCGGGTGCGGCCTCAAAGGCGGCACGATCCGCACGGCGCGCATGTCGCCCCAGGGCCGGTTCCTCTGGCTCGAGATCGACAAGTCCGGCGTGAAGCCCGAGCGCTGTCTGGTGGACCTCGAGACCAAGACCGTCCACCACGACCTGCCCGCCAAGAACGCGGCCTACGGGCTGCCGGCCTTCGTCGGCTGGGCCGGCGAGTCGACCCTTCTCATGTCCGAAGAGCCCAGCCAGGGCCAGGCCGACCGCTGGTGGTCGCTCGACGTGACCACCCACCAGGGCGGCCCCTTGATCCTGCCCCAGCACGGCCGCACGATGCTCTTGCCGATGACCACCGGCGCGCCCCTGCTCGTGGGCCTCGACATGCGCCGCCTCGGCGAGTGGGACCTGACGACCTACTGGCTGGACGACAAGCGCGTCTGGCAGAAGCTCCAGGGCCTGCGCACGACCTTCCCCAAGGCCCTCACCGAGTCCGAGCCGGTCAGCGCGGCCATCTCGCCCGACAAGCGCTATTTGCTCCTGACCCTGCGCCCGATCAACGCGGACGCCACCACCAAGGGCTCGTTGGTCGTCGTCTCGTTAGCCGACGGCGCCGCCACGGTCATGAACGGCGACGTCACCGCCGAGAGCCCCGCCTTCTGGGGCCCCGACGTCCGCGGCGGCCGCTACCGCTTCTTCTACAACGGCAAGGGTGCCGACGGCGACATGCCCTGGACCGGCGAGATGCAGGCGGAGTAACCCCCACCGCCCAGAAGAACCCCTGATGTGGCCCCCTCCCCCTCGAGGGGGGAGGCTGGGTGGGGGTGATAGCCCGGTGCAGCGATGGCTGCTGCCGGTCCGCCAATCACCCCCACCTCGCCGCCTACGCGGCTCTTCCTCCCCCCTCGAGGGGGAGGGTTTAGACGCAGAGCTTGCGGCCCTTCATCTGGTTGCGGAGCTCGGAGCGGTGATCGGGGTGGGCAATGGCGAGCAGCGCCTCGGCCCGCTCGCGCAGGCTCTTGCCTCGGAGGTCGGCGACGCCGAACTCGGTCACGATGAACTGCACGTGGCCGCGGGTGGTCACCACGCCGGCGCCGGGGGCGAGGGTGGGCACGATGCGGCTCAGGGTGCCGCCTTTGGCGGTGGAAGGCAGGGCGATGATCGCGCGGCCTTCGGGGGCCAGGGCGGCGCCGCGGATGAAGTCCATCTGGCCGCCGATGCCCGAGTAGACGCGCGTGCCGATCGAGTCGGCGCAGACCTGGCCGGTGAGGTCGACCTCCAGGGCGCTGTTGATGGCCGTCATGCGGTACTGCTCGCGGATGAGCGACGTGTCGTTCGTCTGGTCCGAGGGGTAGAAGCGGACGCTCGGGTTGTCGTGGACATAGTCGTAGGTACGCTTGACGCCCAACAGGAAGCTCGAGACCGTGCGGCGCCGGTTGGTGGTCTTCTTCTTGTTGGTGATGACGCCGCCCTCGATGAGATCGATCAGGGCGTCGGTGAAGACCTCGGTGTGCACGCCCAGGTCGCGCTTATCGGTCAGCTGGGAGAGCACCGCCGAGGGAATCGCGCCGATGCCGAGCTGGATCGTCGCGCCGTCTTGCACCAACCCGGCGACGTGGGCGCCGATCGCCCGCGAGACCTCGTCGATGGGCTTGGACGGGTGCTCGATGATCGGGTGGTCCGTCACGACGAAGGCATCCAACTCGCTCATGTGCACGAAGCCCGTGCCGAAGGTGCGCGGCATCTGCTTATTGATCTCGGCGATCACGATGTCCGCCGAGTCCACGGCCTGGCGCGCCACGTCCACGCTCACGCCCAGCGAGCAGTAGCCGTGCTGGTCGGGGAAGGAGAGCTGCACCACCGCCACGTCGATCGGGAAGATGCCGTTGCGCATGTAGTGCGGGATGTCCGAGAGGAAGACCGGCACGTAGTCCGCGCGCCCCTCATTGATGGCCGTGCGCAGGCCCGCGCCCGTGAAGAGGCTCTTGATGCGCAGGTGCCCGTCGAGCTCGGGCGCGGCCAGGGGCTCGCCGCCCTCTTTGTGGATCTGGAAGACCGTCACGTCCTCGAGGGACTTGGCGTGGACGGCCAGCGCCTCTTCCAGCACCAGGCTGGTGGCGCAGCCGCCGTGCAGGAACACGTGGTGCCCGCTACGGATGCGGCGGACGGCCTCGTCGGGGGTGGTGGCGGAAGCGAGCCAGTCTTTGGACATGCGAAAACCTCTCTGGAACGTGAACGGATGCTAGACGCGGGGCGGGATGGCGGTGGTCGTGGTGACCGCGTTCGGCATGGGGTGGTGGCCCTCGAACGCCGAGACGTTCTCGAGGGTGGTCGTGGCGATATTCGCCAGGGCTGTGTCCGTCAAGAAGGCCTGGTGGCCCGTCACGAGGACGTTCGGGAAAGTCAGGAGCCTGGCGAGGGTGTCGTCTTGAAGCACGTCTTGCGAGCAGTCCTCGAAGAAGAGCCCGGCTTCGCGCTCGTACACGTCGAGCCCGGCCCCGCCGATCTGGCCGGACTTCAGGGCCGCCACCAGCGCCTCGGCGTCCACGAGGCCGCCGCGGCTGGTGTTGAGCAAGATGGCGCCGCGCTTCATGCGGGCGATCGCCCCCGCGTCGATCATGTGGGTGGTCTCGCGGGTGAGCGGGGTGTGCAAAGACACCACGTCGGCCTCGGCGAGCAAGGTCGGCAAATCGACGTAGCGGAGCCCGATCGATTCGGTGAGCGCCGCGTCCGGGTAGGGGTCGTGGGCCAGCACCCGGCAGCCGAAGCCGGTCATGATGCGCGCGAAGACCGCGCCGATCTTGCCGGTGCCGATGACGCCCACGGTCTTGCCGTGAAGGTCGAACCCGACGAGCCCCGCCAGGGCGAAGTTGCCTTCCCGCACGCGGGCGTAGGCGCGGTGCAGCTTGCGGTTCAGGCAGAGCAGGAGCGCCACGGCGTGCTCGGCGACGGCATAAGGCGAGTAGGCCGGCACGCGGGCGACGGTCAGGCCGAGGGCCTCGGCGGCCGCCACGTCCACGTGGTTGAAGCCGGCGCAGCGCAGCGCGACGAGCTGGGTGCCCTGGGCCGCGAGCGCTTCGAGCACCGGGCGATCCAGCGTGTCGTTCACGAACGCGCAGACGACCGGGTAGCCCTTCGCCAGCGACACGGTCTCCAGGTTGAGCCGGCTCTCGAAGAAGCGGAGCTCGTGGCCGAAGCCGGGGGCGAGCGCCTCGAACGATTGCTTGTCGTAAGGGTGGGTGTCGAAGAACGCGACGCGCATGGATCCTCCTGGCAACCGCCCCCAACCGGGGCGTCGTCTCATGCTGCCGCAGGCACCCTCGGTTCGCCAACGTACTAAGTACGGATTTCTACGGATGGCCGGGCTACACGTACGTCGGGAAGTCTACCATGGCCTGCATGAGCACGCTGTCCGGCCGGGAGAGCTCATCCGCGTCAGCCAAAAACGGCGCCGAGGCACACAGCGCCGTTGCTGCGTGCCTCGTTACCTTGGT
>RCUQ01000620.1_pt1 | contig 15469 bp, 12 predicted proteins | sample 2166351 | NCBI WGS metagenome assembly RCUQ01 (sample SAMN09932597, study PRJNA488358) | compost metagenome | feature: garden; material: soil; isolation source: compost soil in acetonitrile-enriched culture | place: Germany: Experimental Botanical Garden Goettingen | collected 2016-01-27
GGTCTGTATTGCCAATGTTTTTTTTTGGTAAGATATGGAATGAGGTTAATAGGAATATTTAATATTCTTAAAATTCAGTGATAGAAAAAACTCTTGCGATTTCCTTGTTTTAAATCAGAAATAATACGATAATGATACACTCAAAAATATATCTCTCCAGTCCCCATATGGGAGGACATGAGCAAAAATACATCCAGGAGGCATTTGATACAAACTGGGTGGCACCTTTAGGGCCTAATGTGACCGGATTTGAGCAGGATATTGAAAATTATATAGGAGGGAATTCTTTCGTTGGAGCCTTAAGTTCGGGAACTGCAGCCATTCATTTAGGTTTGATTTTACTGGGGGTGAAAGCTGGCGACGAGGTACTTTGTCAGAGCATGACCTTTTCAGCTTCAGCCAATCCTATTTTGTACCAGGGGGCATTACCTATTTTTGTAGATAGTGAAATTGGTACCTGGAATATGTGTCCAGTAGCATTAGAGAATGCCATAGTTGACAGAATTGCAAAAAATAAAAAACCCAAAGCCATCATTACTGTTGAATTATATGGGATGCCTTATAATGTGGAAGGAGTACATGCGGTAGCTGAAAAGTATCAAATCCCTATTTTAGAAGACAGTTCAGAGGCGTTAGGAAGTACTTATAAAGGACAAAAGTGCGGTACTTTTGGCACCATCAGTTCCTTGTCCTTTAATGGGAATAAAATTATTACTACCTCCTGTGGAGGTGCTATTGTTACCAGAGTCAAAGAACTAAGAGACAAAGCAGTTTTTTTTGCCACACAATCCAGAGATATTGCACCCTACTATCAGCACAGTGAAATAGGGTATAATTACCGCATGAGTAATATTTGTGCAGGTATCGGTCGTGGCCAGATGGAAGTATTGGACAGTCATGTGGAATTGAGGAGAAACAGAAACGCTTGGTATCAGGACTTTTTTAAATCGATTCCTGGGGTGACAGTTTTTAAAGAACCAAGTACGGATTATTTTTCTAACCATTGGTTGACCGCCATTGTAATAGATCCTAAAATAGTTGGAAAATCAAATGAAGACCTTCGATTGGCTTTAGATGATGTAAATATTGAGAGCCGCCCATTATGGAAACCGATGCATTTACAGCCACTTTTTGCAAACAATCCGTATTACGGAACAGGCGTAGCTGAAAAACTATACGCTGACGGATTGTGCTTACCATCAGGTTCTAATTTAATTGAAGAAGACAATGACCGAATCGCTGAAGCATTGCACCGTTTTTTTGATGTTTAATGTTTTTTTGATAAAACTTCTCAGTTGAATTGAAAGAGAAATTGCCATTTTTGTAATCCAACCATAGAACTCTTCAGGATGGTTTACATAAAGAATTAAGGGAGATTTTATGAATTTATATAAAAAAGGCAAAGGGATTTTTTAATATTTCCTACTTTTTTCTAATAATCTAAAGAGAATTAATCTTCCCCGCAGGTTAATTCTTCGCAATTAAATAATTTGTTTTGAAAATGGATTCAGAATTAAATATTAAATCGCCATTAAATCAGTTTTTTAGCGGAGCTGGAATTGATTTTAACATCAAAAACTTAAAGTATTTACCACGTTGGATTATCTTTTCCATTGATGTATTTTTAGTTTTTTTATCAGGAATTTTGGGTTGTTTATTATTGAAGGAGATTGGGGTTGATTTTGTTCCCAATAAACATTTTAATATTATTGTATTCATTTATTTTGTTGTCACAATTTTCTTTTTTTGGCAGTTTCGCACCTATTCAGGGATCATTCGTCATTCTACTTTTATTGATGAGATAAAACTATTGGTCGCACAATCCTCGACTTTTGTAATTATGTTTTTACTGAATACAGGTTTTGAGATTTGGCAAGGGGAAAAACTATTTTTGAATGCCCAACTGTTTATATGTGTTTTATTGACTTTTTGTAGTTTGATGTTGTACCGCATCGCTGTAAAACTTGTATTTAAGCATTATTTGATTGAGAAAGAAAAACACAAATCAATTCCTGTTTTTATATATGGAGCCGATTCAAATGCTGTGGCTGTGGCCAATGCTTTAAATTCGGAAAGCCCACGTCGTTTTAGATTGCTAGGTTTTGTTGACAAGAAGGACAATGAAAACACTCCTAAACTGGTAATGGGTTTACCCGTATTTAATCATTTTCAAACGATACCGGAGCTGATGCGTTCACAAGGCGGTAAAATATTGATTATTGCCGATAATGCCTTAACCGATGAGGCAGTATCAATAATAAGGGAAGATTGTTTGCAATGTAATTTCAAAGTGTATTCGGTTCCGTCAATACTAAACTGGGAAAATCAGGATGAGATTTTCAAGAAAGTCAGGAATTTTCAGATAATGGATTTGTTAGGAGGAAATTCAATTACCGTTGATAATAATGCAATATTGAGGCAGTTAAAAGGAAAAACCGTTCTCATAACAGGAGCAGCAGGCTCTATAGGTTGTGAGTTGGTGTGGCAGGTGTTGGCATTTGCCCCAGAAAAAATTATTATGGTCGATCAGGCGGAAACACCTTTGCATAATTTGATTTTAGAAGTTGAAAAGGCAGTTACAAGAACACAAATCCAAGGAGTTATTGCAGACATCAGAAATTATAAAAGAATGGAAGCGGTGTTCCAATTGTATCAGCCCAATGTGGTTTATCATGCAGCGGCTTATAACCATGTTCCTTTGATGGAAGAGAACCCGGCTCAAGCGGTATTTACAAATATATTAGGAACGAGAAATGTAGCTGATTTGTCATTGCATTATCAAGTAGATTTGTTTATGATGATTTCGACAGATAATGCGGTGCATCCGATTAATGTGATGGAGGCCAGTAAGCGAATTGCGGAAAAGTATATTCAGTCTTTGTTTTATGAGTTACAAAGTAAAGGTCATAAGGGATCTAAATTTATAACAACTCGTTTCGGAAAGATGTTGAGCACTAAAGGTTCTATTGTTTCTTTGTTTTCCAAACAAATAGCTAATGGAGGCCCTGTCAAAATTACCGATCCTGAAATTATTCGTTATTTAATGAGTATACCTGAAGCATGTCAGTTGATACTTGAAGCTGGTGCTATGGGTAACGGAGGGGAGATTTTTGTATTCGATATGGGTAAGCCGGTTAAAATGATTGATTTGGCCAGAAAGATGATTAAGTTGGCAGGATTTGTTCCAGATGAAGAAATAAAAATCGAGGTCGTAGATTCAAGACCCGGAGATAAATTATGTGAGGGATTATTCAATTGTCCCTCGAAAACTTTGCCTACACGCCACAATAAAATTATGAAGGCTAATGATATTGAGGAAGGCTTTGAAACATTACATGCTGATATTGAAGAACTTGTAAATATTGCTAATTCATTTGATAATGAATTGATTGTTTCAAAAATGAAAGAAATAGTGCCAGAATTCAAAAAAGTGAACGTCCGTTTTGAGGTACTGGAGAATAGCCGGATAATTCGTTCGCAGAAAAAAAGAATTCGAATTTACTAGTGCTTTTTTATATAATAAATGCAATTGGGCCAATAAGGTCAGGCTGTAATTTGAGGTTACATTTGAATAATAATTAAACGTTAATAAAAAGTTAAATGCTTATATTTGTGTATCTTAAAATAAAAATCATATGAAATATTTTTTATTATTAAAGAAAATAATCCCATTCTTGTTCGTGATTCTATTGTTCTCTTGTGCTTCCAGAAAGGATATAGTTTACTATCAGAATATTGATGGTGCAAAGTTTAATGGAAATGCAAATTCATATGAAGTCAAAATACAACCGGACGATTTGTTACTGATTATTGTTTCTGCTGAAGATCCTGAAATTGCAGTTCCTTTTAATCTAATGTCAGTTTCTGTCGAAAGTACAGTCAGACCCTATACGGTATCTGGGCAGCAAACAAATCAAATGTATTTGGTGGATGCAAACGGGATGATTGATTTTCCTGTTTTAGGAAGTATGAAAGTGGGAGGATTGACCAGAACTGAAGTCCTTCAAATGTTAAAAAGTAAAATTGCAGTCTATATCAAAGAACCTATCATTAACCTTCGTATAACGAATTTTAAAGTTTCCGTACAAGGAGAAGTTGGGGTGCCAGGGACTTATAATGTGACCTCAGAAAGAATCACCTTGGTGGAAGCATTATCGATGGCGCGTGATTTGACCATTTATGGGGTAAGAAATAATATTTTGGTTATAAGGGAAGTAGACGGTGTGAAATCGTACAACAGAGTCGATATTACCCAATCGAATTTTATTAATTCGCCTTTTTATTATCTGGCACAAAATGACGTAGTCTATGTAGAGCCCAATCAAAATAAAATCAACGGAGCGGCAGTTGGACCAAATACAAGTGTTCTTATTTCAATTACTTCTTTATTGATTACTTTAGTTACACTAATTATAACTTCAACAAACTAATTAATTATGATATGGAAAATAATAGACTCGACAAAAATTTTGAGAATGATTATCCATTAAAAACATTTTTAGAAAAGTACATAAATCATTGGAAATGGTTTGTAATTAGTACTAGTATTAGTTTATTTTTAGTTTTTTTATATTTACGGTATACTCCGCCACAATATCAGGCTATATCTACAATATTGGTAAAAGATGAGAAGAAAGGCGAAATGCTATCTGAAATGTCTTCTTTTGCTGATTTGGGATTGAGTAATGGTTTGAAAAGGAATGTGGATAATGAAATTGAAATTCTAAAGTCAAGAACCTTAGTCAAAAGGGTTGTAAAAAAATTAAACCTAAACACCACTTTTCTTGTTGAAGGTAGGGTGATTGACGGTGAAATTTATGGAAAAACTCCAATTGAAGTTTATTTTGTCGATAAAACGAATCAGTTTTATGAAAATAAAATTAACTTGAATTATTCGAAGTTAACACCCGACACGTTTTCATTGGAAGAAGAGATTTTGGAAGATACTCCAAAGATTATCTTAAGCGATAAAAAGGAGTTTAAATACATGGAATTGATTCCAACACCATATGGACGTTTGATTATCAAAAAATCGCAGTTTATGGAAAGTGATAGTACAGATAATCATAAATCGATTCGAATTGTTATCAATCCTATTAATAAGGTTGTGGCGAGTTTTATGGAGCGACTCAAAGTGGAGCCTATCAATGAAAAGAGCAGCGTTGTTGCCATTTCTGTTACGGATCCAGTAGTAAAAAAGGCGGAGGCTTTCTTGGATAACCTGATTCAAATTTACAATGAGGATGTCGCTGCAGATAAAAATTTTATTTCGGATAACACTTCCAAATTTATTGCCAGCCGATTGAAATTAATTACCCAAGAGCTTGAAGGAGTAGAGCATGATGTAGAAAGTTTTAAAAAGTCAAATCAACTCACCGATATCAGCTCGGAGGCAAAGCTTTTTATAGAAGGATCTAATGAATACGGTAAAAAAGGGGTGGAGACTGAAATCCAGTTGAATGTGGTGTCTTCTATGTTAGACTTTATGAAGAAAAGTACTAATTCTGATTTATTACCTAGTAATGTGATAAACGGTGAGGGAGATGCTTCAGGATTAATCAATTCTTATAACCAATTAGTTCTTGATCGAAACAGGATTTTAAAATCAGCTACTGCAGCGAACCCGTCCGTAATTAAGATGGATCAGCAAATAACTTCATTAAAATCTACCGTAATCGAAAGTCTCTTGCAATTACAATCCAGATTATACATTCAAAAAAGAGATTTGGACAGGAATGAAGGGGTTTTGGATACAAAAATTGGAAGAATACCCGTTCAGGAAAGGCAGTTTAGGGTGATTGCCAGACAACAGCAGGTAAAGGAAGCACTGTATTTGTACTTGTTGCAAAAGAGAGAAGAGACCGCTATTTCTTTATCGGCTGCAGAACCAAATATTAGTGTTATCGACATGGCATCGACTGTTGAAACTCCTGTTTTTCCTAAAAAAAACATGATTTATTTTGCTGGTTTATTGTTAGGATTATTGGTTCCTTTTGGAGTAATTTATACGGATGATTTATTTGATACTAAAGTAAAAAGTCGTGTAGACTTAGAGGGGAAAATAAATGTCCCTTTTATAGGGGATGTGCCTTCCTCGGATTCCCCATTAAAAATTATTACATCAGACAACAAGACAGGTTGTGCAGAAGCATTACGAATTATCAGAACGAATCTGGATTTTATGCTCAATAAGGTTCCTGATGGTACCGCCAAAACAATATTTGTGACCTCTACTTTTTCTAAAGAAGGAAAGACTTTTGTCTCGGCAAATCTTGCAGCTACTTTTGCATTGTCTGGCAAAAAAGTGCTATTAGTAGGTATGGATATCAGAAATCCAAGATTGGACGAATTTATGCCCCTTCCAGAACAAGGAGTCACTAACTATTTAGCCTCAAAAAAGTTGGCTATAAAGGATTTGATAGTGAAGTGTGATGGCTATAAGAATTTTCATATACTGCCATCAGGTATGATACCTCCAAATCCTGCTGAGTTATTGATGAGTGAAAAAGTAGATGTGCTTTTCAAAACTTTGAAGGAGCAGTATGACTATATTATTGTCGATAACTCGCCCGTGAGTATAGTAGCGGATACCTTATTAACAGCTAAAAATGCGGATTGTTTTATTTACGTAATCCGTGCCAATTTTTTAGATAAACGAATGCTTAATGTCCCAAATGAATTGTATAGAGATCAAAAATTGCCTAACATGTGTTTGCTTCTTAATGATACAAGTTCTTTAAAAGGCTATGGCTATGGTTACGGGTATGGCTATGGTTACGAAGCAGAAAAGAAAATCTGGCATAAAGAGTTGCTCAAGAAAGTTAAAGAAAAGGTAGAAGTAATTAATTTGGATAAAATCAGGAAAAAAGTAGTTTGATTTTTAAGTTTCAGACTAAATCAAACAGATCAGATATGTAACCATTTCATCACTCTCAAAGAAAAAGTGTACTTGAAAATTTTTAATTTTTTGAGAATTAAATTTTTATGGTCAGAAAAGTCTTGGTATATTTATTCATTATCTTTGAAGATGGATAATCTTCCTTGTTTTTTAAATAATTTACTTTTAGCCATTTAAATTTATGTCTTTCATCAAGGGGTATAAACTTCTGTTAGTTGTTTTTTTTAGCACATTTTCTTGTTTTTCGCAGGCGGATAGTACTGCATACGAACAATTGGACATGAAGCATATCCTTAAAGAATTTTTCTTAAAAAAAGATACTGTTAAGGAATACAATGACAATAAAATAGCCTTCTCATTATTGCCGGCACCCAACTCAAACAATACAACAGGAGGGTTGGTGGTGTCATTTGTAACTACTTTTTATGTTGGAGGGAATCATGAGACCACCAAAATGTCGGAGGTTTATTTTTCACCTAGTACGAGTTTTAATGGGCAGTACACTTTTCCGATACAATCATATATTTATACAAAAGACAATAAGTATAATTTCATTGGGGATTATCGGTACATGATTTATCCACAATATACCTATGGATTAGGAGAAAACACCTCTGAAGATCCTCAATCTACAGTAGATTATCAGCAAATTAGATTTTACCAATTTATAAACCGAAAGATAAAAGGTGATTTTCGATTAGGCCTGGGGTTTCAGTGCGATAGTTATCAGGATATTTCAGAAACTTCAGAGATTACCGAGCCTACAGATTTTAATATATACATGGAAGGGGATTATTCAAATGAACTTTCCTCTGGTATCGCCCTGCAAGCTTTGTATGATTCCAGAAAAAATACTTTGAACCCAACGCAAGGATATTATATAGAAGCCGATTATAGAATCAATTCAACAATTTTTGGAAGCGATAAAAATTGGAATTCCTTTTATTTTGACGCCAGAAATTATTTTTCCCTGAGCGACAGGAGCCATAAAGTATTTGCATCAAGATTATTTTATTGGTCTGTTTTTAATGGTAAACCGCATTATTTGGATTTGCCAAGTATTGGTTGGGATCGATATGGTAAAACAGGTAGAGGTTTCACGCGCAATCGGTACAGAAGTAATGCTTTGCTTTATTTTGAAACAGAATACCGAACCGATATCACCAAAAATGGTTTTTTAGGGGCAGTATTTTTTGCTAACATTTCATCGGTGTCCGATTTAGATACCTATCAGTTTAATAATTGGAACCCGGCGATAGGGACTGGTCTAAGGGTGAAATGGAATAAATTTAATGGATGTAACCTGGCTTTAGATTTTGGTGTGAGTAAAGAAGATTTTTCCTTTAGATTGAGTTTGTCGGAGAATTTTTAAACGCATTAGCGCTTGAGACTACTGTTTCAAATACGATTTTAAATAAGCACTTAAATCAATTTGATGTATTTTTTGGGGAATAGTAAGGAACGGTTTTTTTTCTATGGCTTCATTGGTCAGATAATAATGAAGACCATCCTGAGTTGAAATACTTTCAATCTGATTAAATGGTAGTGAGACATTAATTTTTCGTTTGTTTCCGGACCAAAAATCAGATTCCTTATAATCGTATAAAAGGTATAGAAACGGCTGTAACGTTTTAGAATACCCGCAGAGAACAATCAATTTTTTTGAAGGTAAAAAAGTAGCTCCGGTTATTAATCCTTCTACATTAAGGGTTTGTTTTAGTTGAGCAATATGTTTTCCTGGACTTTTGGGTAGTACATACACGCTTGTTTTATTTTGTTTCCACTGTTTGGTAAATAAATAGATGCTGTTTTGAGAAACTATAAAGGCTTCACAATCAAAATCTGAGGTGTTTACAGTTTTTTTTGTAAAATTTGTCTGAGCAGAATAGGAGAATGAAATAGTATCAATTTTAGGCTTTCGCAATAAGAAAGATTTTTTTTCGATTCTTAAAATTTTTAGATCAGTTCTGTCACCGGTAGAATTATTTCCAAAATCGCCAACATACAAATAGTGATCATCCTGTGAAATTTCCTCCCAATCATTATTTATTATTTTTTCGAGAGAAATTTTCTTTTTAATCAATCCCAAATGATTGATCCCGTAGATAGTTTTGTCACGATTATCATTGTGTGTCCATAATAAATTGTCGAATGCGATCAAACCAGAAGTTTCTTTGAGAGAGTCACTTAATTGTTTAGAATATTCTGGTTTTATTTTGGAAGAAGCATATAAACAACTGCCATCGTTGACAGTGGCTTTTGGGTTGAAATTTTTAGAAATAGGATCCGTGCAACCTAAAATTTGAGCATAGGTTGAAGTGATACATAAGCAGAAAAGTAAAACTGTTTTTTTCATTTAAAGAGTGATGCTAATCTTGTTTTGTCAAAAGTAAGATTTTAAAATAAAGCATTTAAGAAATACAGTTCTTTAATTATATTTGTTGCATGCAGCTATCCGTCATCATCCTCAATTATAATGTGCGCTATTTCTTGGAACAATGTGTTTTAAGTGTCCAAAACGCATTGGAAACGGTAGAGGGAGAAATTATTGTAATCGATAATAATTCCCAAGATGATAGTTGCGAAATGATGCAAGAGCGTTTTTCGAACATAAAACTTATTCGTAATTTAGAAAATACCGGATTTCCAAAAGGCAATAATATTGGTGTAGCTGAAGCCAAAGGAGAATATGTATGTATCCTAAACCCCGATACTGTGGTTGCCGAAGATACTTTTACAAAAGTGTTGGCTTTCGCCAAAAAGCAAAAAGATTTGGGTATCATCGGCTGTAAACTGATTGACGGATCCGGAAATTTCCTCCCGGAAAGCAAACGCGGCATTCCCACGCCCTGGGTGGCTTTTACTAAAATAACAGGCTTATATAAATTGTTTCCATCCCAAAGCCTCGGGACAAGAACTTTTGGGAGTTATTACGCACAGCATTTAGATCAAAACCAAACCGGAAAAGTCGCAATTTTGGTAGGGGCTTTTATGGTCATGGAAAGAGATTTATATCTAGATTTGGATGGATTTGATGAAAATTGTTTCATGTATTCGGATGATATTGATTTGTCTTATAGGGCACTGCAAAAAGGAAAGTCGAATTATTATTTTCATGAAACAACCGTGATACATTATAAGGGCGAAAGCACAATCAAAGACGAGACGTATATGAAGCGTTTTCAGGAAGCCATGAATTTCTTTTACAAAAAACATTTCCGCGTATCCTTGTTATTTTCTCTTTTTATGAAATTGGGAATTATCTTTTTTTCTTTTGTTAAAATGTTTCAGGGACGCTCCAAAATTAAAATTGCTCCCCAATCATTTCTGCTGTATTCTTCAAATGAAAAACTGGCAAAAAAAATAGCTTTTGTTTTACAAAAAAAAGTCATATTTCAGGGTTTGAAAGCAGAAAAATTGGTAAATTCGTCTTCTTTTAGAATTGGTTCAGGAACCGAAATTATTTTGGATAACGAATTTATTTCATTCAAGGAATGTATCACGATTTTTGAATCTTTAAAAAACAAAGGATTTACCTTTAAAATAGTACCAAAAAACTCTAATTTTTTGATTGGGAGTAATAATAATAACGAAAGAGGTGAAATTATAAAAATTGAGTAAAAATTACATTTAATGTAATTTATATTTAAAATATTTAGTAATTTCGCAAACTGAAAATCAAAATCACCTTTTAGGTTAATAATATGGCAAGATTTGAATTAAAACTTCCAAAAATGGGAGAAAGTGTCGCAGAAGCAACCATTACAAATTGGTTGAAACAAGTAGGAGACAAAATTGAAGCTGATGAAGCTGTACTCGAAATTGCTACTGATAAAGTAGATAGTGAGGTTCCGAGTGAAGTTTCTGGTGTTTTAATAGAGCAGTTGTTTGGTAAAGATGATTTGGTTCAGGTGGGACAAACAATCGCTATTATAGAAACAGAAGGTGGAGATACAGTCGCGGCTATAAAGGAAACATTTGTTCCGGTTGAAGCGGAAGCGATTGAAAAAACAGTTGAAGCGGCCAAAGAAAGCGTTGCTGTACCAGCTAATTTTTCTGATTCTGAAAAATTCTTATCGCCTTTGGTGAAAAATATTGCTGCAGCAGAAGGAGTAACGGTTGCTGAATTGGCCAATATTTCCGGAACAGGAAAAGAAGGAAGGGTTACTAAAAATGATATTTTAGATTACGTAAAAAATAGGGGAAATCAACCTGTAGCTGCTCCTGCAAAAACAGTTGAAACACCAAAAGTTGTTGAAACTTCGGCTCCGGTTGCTCAAAAAGCGGCTCCGGTATCTATAAGTGGTGGAGATGAAATCATAGAAATGGACAGAATGCGTAAGCTGATTTCTGGTTATATGGTAGCTTCTGTTCAAACATCTGCTCACGTACAATCGTTCATTGAAGTAGATGTGACTAATATTGTAAAATGGAGAGAAAAGAATAAAAATGCTTTCGAAAAGAGAGAAGGAGAGAAGTTGACTTACACTCCAATCTTTATGGAAGCGGTTGCAAAAGCATTGAAAGATTTTCCGGGAATGAATATTTCTGTTGATGGTGATTTTATCATTAAAAAGAAAAACATCAATCTTGGAATGGCTGCAGCTTTGCCAAACGGAAACTTAATTGTTCCTGTTATTAAAAATGCAGATCAATTGAATTTGGTTGGAATGGCCAAAGCGGTGAATGATTTAGGAAATCGCGCCAAAATGGGTAAACTAAAACCAGACGATACGCAAGGAGGAACCTATACTGTGACCAATGTAGGTACTTTTGGAAGTGTTTTTGGTACGCCAATCATTAATCAACCACAAGTAGGTATTTTAGCTCTTGGAGCTATTCGTAAAATGCCTGCTGTAATCGAAACCCCGGAAGGTGATTTTATCGGTATCCGTCAAAAAATGTTCTTGTCGCACAGTTACGATCATCGTGTTGTTGATGGTGCATTAGGAGGAAGTTTTGTGAAGCGAGTGGCTGATTATTTAGAGGCTTTCGATATAGACAGAGATTTTTAAAATAATATAATTACAGTTAAAACCCGACCATTTTTTAAAAGTGGTCGGGTTTTTCTTTTTTAGACTGTTAGTGTCGGATGGGTGTTTTTTAGCCCTGTCTTTTGATATTTTAGGGAACTTTAAATCGTAAACTGTAAGCCAATTAAACTCAAATTTCTATATTTGTAATCTTATTAAAATTAAAAAATGGAACTTAAACTTAATAAACCAATTTGCTTTTTCGATTTAGAAACTACTGGAATTGATATAGGGAAAGATAGAATTGTTGAAATATCGATATTTAAAGTTTTTCCTAACGGAAATAAAGAAAGTAAAACATGGTTAGTTAATCCAACTATTCCAATTCCTCCGCAATCAACTGCAATTCATGGTATCAGTGATGAAAAAGTAGCCAATGAACCAACGTTCAATGAATTGGCTTCTCATGTTTATAATATGATTAAAGACAGTGATTTGGGTGGGTTTAACTCGGATCGTTTTGATATTCCGTTATTAGCAGAGGAATTACTTCGGGCAGGTGTTGATTTTGATATGAAAAACAGAGTTTCTGTGGATGTTCAAACTATTTTTCATAAAATGGAAGAGCGTACTTTGAGTGCTGCACTTAAATTTTATTGTGATAAAGGCCTGGAAAATGCTCATTCTGCTGAGGCGGATACGATGGCTACCTATGAAATTCTGAAAGCACAATTAGAGCGTTATCCTGAATTGGAGAATGATATGAAGGTGTTGTCTGAATTTACAACAAGGAAAAAGATAGCTGATTTTGCCGGTATGATTGCTTTTGATAAAGATAACGATGAGATTTTTACATTTGGGAAACATAAAGGAATGAAAGTGGAAAAAATTCTGGAAACAGAACCAGGGTATTTCAGTTGGATACAAAACGCGGATTTCCCATTGTATACCAAGAAAGTTTTAACTGCGATCAAATTAAGAAAATTGAATACAAAATAGGTGTCGGGTATCAGGTATTAGGTTTTTGGGTGTTAAGTGCAGGGGATTTCTAAAATCTAAAACCCTAGACCTATTGAACCCAAAACCTAGAACCTAAAACCTAGAACCTAAAACCTAGAACCCAAATTATGAAAATAATCTGCATCGGTCGAAATTACACCAATCATATAGAAGAATTACAAAATGAAAGGCCTACGGAGCCTGTCGTTTTTATGAAACCGGATTCGGCTATTTTATTGAAACAACATCCATTTGTAATTCCGGAATTTTCGGAGGATATTCATCATGAGATTGAAATTATTGTAAAAATAAATAAAGTTGGGAAGTACATAGAGCCTCAGTTTGCTCATAAATATTATGATGAGATCAGCGTGGGTATCGATTTTACGGCCCGGGATTTACAAGCGAAATTAAAGTCAAAAGGATTGCCTTGGGAAAAAGCAAAAGCATTTGACGGTTCTGCTGTTATTGGAGAATTTTTACCCAAAAGTCAGTTTAGTTCGCTAGAAAATCTTACATTTGAATTAACTAACAATAATTTGTCGGTCCAAAAAGGGAATTCGAGTTTTATGTTGTGGAAAATTGACGAGCTAATTTCATACGTTTCGCAATTTTTTACTTTGAAAATAGGGGATATTATTTTTACAGGAACACCGGAAGGAGTTGCTGCGGTAAAACCGGATGATGTCTTAGAAGGATTTTTAGAAGGGCAAAAATTATTTAGAATACAAGTAAAATAATGGCTTTAAAATACAACCTTTCCAAAGTGTACGCTCTCTCGGATAATGATCCGGAATTTGTTAAAGAAATTCTCACTTTGTTTGTAAACGAAGTTCCTGAAGATTTAAAACAAGTCAAAGAGGGGATAAAAAAGAAGGATCATAAATATGCCTATTCTTATGCGCATAAAATAAAACCAAGTTTGGATTTGCTGGGACTTAATGTTGCTTTCGAAGAAATTCTGCAAGTAGAAGCCTGGACAAAAGCGGAAGGTAAAAAGAAAGATATTATAGAAACTTTCAAAAGTATTAGGAGTCAAGTTAAAGATGCTATTAAAGAAATCAAGAAAGATTTCGATTTGTAGTTACTTCTTTTTAATCTCTCCATAATTATTCAATTGTTTTTTGGGACATGTTTTGTTGTCAATCGCTCTAGATTTGATGGGAGATTGTTTTGTCTTGAGTTTTAAAACGAATTGAAAACCAAATTCATATATCAAAAATGAAAGCAACCATAATTACTATAGGTGACGAAATCTTAATAGGACAAATAGTAGATACAAATTCGGCTTTCATAGCCAAATCGTTAGATAGGATTGGAGTTGAGATCAATGAAATGATTTCTATCAGTGATGATAAGCAACACATTCTGGATACTTTTACAAAGCTGCAAAACAGTGTAGATTTGGTAATTATTACAGGTGGTTTGGGGCCTACAAAAGATGATGTTACCAAAAAAACATTTTGTGAGTATTTTGGGGATGAGCTAGTGGTTAATCAAGAGGTTTTGGCTCATGTGACACAGCTTATAGAAGGTTTTTATAAACGAACCATTACGCAGATCAATAAAGATCAGGCGCTGGTTCCTTCAAGATGTACTGTTCTTCATAATCAGGTAGGTACAGCTCCCGGTATGTGGATGAAAAAAGAAAATACAGTTTTTATTTCTCTTCCCGGAGTTCCTTTCGAAATGAAGTATTTAGTGGAGAATGAAATTATCCCAAAAGTGGTTAAAGAGTTTGAACGGCCTTATATACTTCATAAAACAATTCTCACTTACGGACAAGGCGAAAGTATGGTGGCCGAGCGTATTGAGGAATGGGAAAATGGCCTTCCGGAGTTTATAAAATTAGCCTATTTGCCAAGTCCCGGAAGAGTGCGTTTGCGTCTTTCCGGCCGAGGGACAGATAAAGCAAAGTTAGAAGCGGCTCTTGATGAAAAAGTAAAATCACTGGATGCGATCATTCATGATATTATTGTTGGTTTTGAGGAGGATGAAACCTTAGAGGTTGTTGTAGGAAGAATTTTGAAGAAACATCATAAGACTATTGCTACGGCAGAAAGTTGTACCGGTGGTAAGATTGCCGAGCTTTTAACTTCAGTTTCAGGGGCTTCCAACTATTTTAAAGGCAGTGTGGTGTCCTATGCAACAGAGGTGAAAATTAATGTTTTGGGGATTCCTGAAAGTCTTATTGAAGCACATTCGGTTGTGAGTGCGGAAGTTGTTTCGGAGATGGCTTTGAGGGTGAAAGACATGATGCAAACTGATTACGCTATAGCGACGACCGGTAATGCCGGTCCGGCAAAAGGAGACTCAAATGCAGAAGTTGGGGCAGTTTTTATTGCTTTGGCTACGCCGGATGGAATAATTGTTGAAGAATTTAATTTTGGTCAACCACGTGAAAAAGTGATAGATAGAGCTACGATTAAGAGTTTGGAAATGTTGCAGAAAGAAATTTTGAAAAATGTGTAATGTTTTTTTTGCGTAATAGGTTTATTTTTCTTTTCTTTGCACCCTGATTTTGAATAACGATAAAAGATAAGCATAATGTCAAGAGTTTGTGACCTTACAGGTAAAAGAGCGATGGTAGGAAATAACG
>RCUQ01000628.1_pt1 | contig 15318 bp, 15 predicted proteins | sample 2166351 | NCBI WGS metagenome assembly RCUQ01 (sample SAMN09932597, study PRJNA488358) | compost metagenome | feature: garden; material: soil; isolation source: compost soil in acetonitrile-enriched culture | place: Germany: Experimental Botanical Garden Goettingen | collected 2016-01-27
CCGGGGTTGCGCATATGAGCCGCCGGTCCTTCACCCGCCATTTCCGTGAGGCGACCGGAATGACGGTCACCCGCTGGCTGAACGCCCAGCGCGTGATCCGTGCTCAGCAATTACTCGAAACGACGGACCTGCCGGTCGAGCGCATCGCCCACGAGGTCGGCTTCGGCGCCGCCCTGTCGCTGCGCCAGCAGTTCGCCATCCAACTGGGCGTCACCCCCGCCGATTATCGACGCAGCTTCCGCAAGGGTGGAGGGGGGGCGGGCGATAGAGGGCCGGACGGCACGGCCTCTCCCCTATCACCCGTCTTGGTTTGACTGAAAGAAGTCTTCCATGGTGAAACGTCTCGCTTCAATCGCTTCGCCGAAACGGCCCCCGACGCAGTCGCCCGAGAGATGATTGACGCCGGCGGCCCATGCGGCCAAAGCGAGGCTGCGTGTGTTGACGCCATACAGACTGGCGCCCATGCCGATCTGGGCAGCTCCCACGACCATGCGGTCCAGTCGTGCAAGGATCTCCTTCTCGGGGAGGTGGGACTGGGCGGTGTAGATGACGCCCACGGCGCCGCAGCGGTTCCATGGCGTCACGTCTCCGCTGGTGGGATCGACACGGATATGGACGCCTCGGCAGAAGGGCCGAAGCTGGCCCACGACCTCGATCATGCGAGTTTGGGGCATGGCCGGAGGCGTATCGGTTAATTCGATGAACAACCGTTCGCCCCAGAGTGTGGCGACCTTTTTGAGCTCAGCCAGAATCTCGGTCCTGGAACCGGAATAGGACAGGCCGTTGATCGATATCGGCAGATGGATGGCGATACGTGGCCCCTCGATGCCGGATGCCGCCAGCTCCCGCACGAAATGCATGCGCTTGCAGGTGATGGCGGCGTGGGTGCGCGGGGTCATGTCGCGAGGGTCTATGCCTTCCAGATCTCCATTCGCCCCTGTCTGCACGGCGATCGTTCTCGCCACGAAGGAGACGACCGCGCCCTGGCTCACGTTCCATATGGGGTCCAGGTAGAAGATCGCCTGGATGTCGCCCCCGCCCGGTCGGCGAATGGTGACAACCTTGCGCGGCGCTCTCGCAACACCGAACCGCTCCCAAGGGGGGGATCCGTCGCTGCTGCGGGACATGTCCCGCCAGCGCTCTTCGGCAGCGGCCGCCAGGTCGGCTTCACTAAGGCGGGTCGCCTCGATCCCGCCTTCGCCGACGCGGTCGACGATCGAGACGTGAATGTTCTCGCTTTCAACAGCCCCGAGGAAATAACTGAGGGTCTCCCGCATCAGTTGGGACGCCCGGCTCAGGGCGCCCATCGGCTCCCGGCTCGGCTGAATCAGCATGAAGTCGGTTGCGTTTACCCGGACGATGAAGTCGTCGTCGCGGCCGCCGCGTCGGAAGGAGCGTATTACGAAATCTTCGACAAGGGGTTCGTGCCGCGTCCATCGATCGCCAACGGCGTCACGCACGGCGTTAACGCTGATGACATGCACATGGCCACGAGCAGCCGCGTCGGCGGCACCCGCGTGACGAAGCATCTCGGTCACCGAGGTGGATACGGTCATGACGTCGTTCCAGGGGCGGCGCGCTTCAACCGAAGGATGATCGTCAACCCTTTTCCGGGCGACGACGCAAGGGAAAGATCGCCGCCGAGGAGAAGCATGGCGCTGCGCGCTATGGTCAGCCCGAAGCCGGCGCCGGAGGATCTGGTGGTGAAGAAGGGTGCGCCGGACCTCGCCAGCATGTCAGCGGTCATCCCCGGTCCGTTGTCCTCGATTCCGATCAAGACCGTATTTTCCTCCTGCGCCGGAGGTTGCGAAATAACGATCCGCGTCGCGCCGGCCTGGACGGCATTCTCCGTCAGGGCGTCGAGAACGATCCGGAATAAGTCGGCGTCCATCAGGGCTCGACCTTCCACCGCTTTGACGAGGCGCTCGGGACCCTCCGTCAGACTGTCCCGCCAGTCCTCTACCAGAGGTTCCAGATCGGTCGGCGCGAGGCAGGCGGGCGACAAGTCGCCGCAGATCGCCTGGCGGCGTACCAGATCAGCGGCCCTTTCGGCGTCAAGGATCAGGGCTTCGGCTCCCGCATGCGTCTGGGGCTGCGCCGACGGATCCTGGAGGTCCTCTGCTCGACAGATGATGCGGGAGAGCAGGTTGTTGAGATCATGACCTAGGCTGGCCAGAGTCTGGGCTAGAATCGCAGTGCGTTTAGCCTGGAGGCGCGTTTGTTCTGCCGCCCGGAGGGCGGTCACGTCGAGAAGACTCCACACGCTCAGCGATCGCCCGGCCGATTGGAGCGGTGTTGCGACAACCGTGTAGCATCGGTCGCTGATCCGGAGGTCGAGCGTCGGACCATCCCGGGCCTGGAGGTCTTCGCGCCAAAGCTGGAGCCCCGACGCCTGGATAATCTCAGTCACGGCGGAGCCGGGCGCATTGGCTGGAACGCCGAATACGGATCGCGCTGCAGCGTTGGCGCGCGTTGCACCGTCGTGGTCCCTGTACAGCAAAGGCGTCGGCAGGGCGTCGATCATCAGGCAGAGGGCCTCGACGCCCAGCGTGCGCCAGACCGCTTGGGGTTCAAAGGGCTTGTCGGATCCATGGGTCACGGCGCCGGCTCCGCGGGCGTCCCGTCAGGCGTCATGGCTGAGCAGGGCCTCCGTCCGGCGATCACGAGGCCGGTCTCCTCTCTCAAGGCGTGACATCTGGGCGGTCGAGAAGCTTTTTCGCCCGGTCTAGAATGTCCTGGGACCTGAATGGCTTGGCCATGATGTCGGTGGCGCCGAGGCGCTTGGCCAGATCAAGGAAGGAGGCGGCCTCGACCCGCCCGCCGCCGGAGATCGCCAGCACCGGAATCTCCGAATCCAGGGCGCGGATTTCGGAGATGGTTTCGATGCCTTCCTTGTCCGGCATGATGATGTCCGTGATGACCAGGTCGGGGCGTTGCTTGCGGAACTGGCGCAGGCCGCTTGCGCCTTCGCTGGCCACGAGAACGGCCGCGCCCGCCGAGGCGAACCGCTCCGCCAGGCTCTTGAGCAGGACGAGATTGTCTTCTATGATTAATATGCATTTACCATGCAGCGGTCTATCTTGCTCCAGCATTGTCCGTACTTCCCTTCGAATCAAACAATATCGTTTGAGGCGGAAAAGGAAACGGCGGAGCGAACCTTTGTTGGTTATTGCTCGGCTTGAAGTGTTTCGCGGACTCTTGTTATCAGTTCCTGGCGACGATAGGGCTTGCAGAGCCATTGCCCGGCCGGGACTTCGGGGGCGACCTCCGGGCCACCGACGAAACCTGAGGTGAAGAGCACGCGGAGCTCGGGGGCGACGACACGCGCCTGTCGAGCCAGCGCCTGTCCGTCCATGTCGCCGGGCATGACGATGTCGGTGAACAGCAGGTCGAAATCAGGACCTTCCGCGAGTATAGCGAGCGCCTGGGCCCCGTCGCCCGCGGCAACGATGTCATATCCGACGGCGCGCAATTGTCGTGCGACATGATCTCGCACCAGAGGATCGTCTTCGACGACAAGGATTCGTTCTTTAGCAGACGTCGGCGAATCTGGTGGCAGGGGCGTTGCGGCTTTTGAAGCTCCGGTGCCGGGCGTGGCGGGAAGGCGCAATAGAACCGTCGTGCCTTCGCCAGGACGTGTATCGATATGGACTGACCCATTCGACTGAGCGGCGAAACCGTAGACCATGCTTAGTCCAAGGCCTGTGCCCTTACCCACCGCCTTGGTGGTGAAAAAGGGGTCGAAGGCGCGGCGATGAACCTCGGGCGTCATGCCTTCTCCGGTGTCCGTGACGGAGATTTCCAACCAGGCCTCACCCACCGGGGAGGAGGGGAGGGCAGGCTCGTCGTGATCGGGAACCGGTTCAGCTGCCCTTGCCTGAAGCGTCACCTGCCCCCCCTTGGGCATGGCGTCGCGGGCATTGACGACGAGGTTGAGCAGGGCGGCTTCCAACTGGGAGGCGTCGGCGAGCACTGACGGGAGACCGGGATCAACCTCCACTCCCAGAAGGATATCGGCGTTGATCGTGCGCCTTAGAAGAGGTTCGAGATCGGCAAGGAGCTCTCGCAGATCGACGGCGCTGGGCGTCAGGGGTTGGCGGCGCGCAAACGCCAGAAGGCGACCGATGAGATCGGCTCCCTTCGCAGCGGCGGTGAGGTTGAGTTGCGCCAGGGCGCGGCTCTCTCCGTCAACGGCGAGGTCCGCCTGGGTTTCGGAATTGCCTATGATGACTGTCAGGAGATTGTTGAAGTCATGCGCGATACCCCCCGTCAGGCGGCCGAGGGCCTCGACCTTCTGGGACTCCAGCAGCCTTGTTTCAATCTCCAGCCTTTCGCTGACGTCGGTCATGCTGCCGAGCATGCGCATCGGTCGCCCGTCGGGCGCGCGGACAATGGCGGCGCGGTCCATGACATGGGCGACAGAGCCGTCGCCCCTGATGAAGCGATAGGCGCAACGCCAGCCATCGGCTCCGCTTCTCATGGCTTCGTCGACGGTTTCGCGTACGTGCGTCCGGTCTTCAGGATGGACATTGTCCAGCCAGAAATCGGGACTGCTGGTGGTGGCATCGACGTGGTGGCCGAAGCGATGCGCCATGGGCTCGTTCCACCAGATCCGGTTGGCGCCGATGTCCAGGTCCCAGATCACGTCATGGGTGACGCTGGCGACCAGGCGGAAGCGTTCCTCGCTGGCCTCCAGCGAGGCCTGTATCCGTTTGCGTTCCGTGATGTCCTGGAAATGTACGGCCAGTCCGCCTGCAGAAGGATAGGCGCGAATGTCGAACCAGCCCAGGTCGGGGTAGAATTCCTCGAAAGTCACGCTGGATTGCGTGTCGACCGCCTCCCGGTACCGGAGCTCGAACACGCCGCCCAGGGCCTGAGGGAATTCCTCCCAGAGATTGCGCCCCAGTAGAGCGCCGGAAAGTCGCCCCAGCATGCGCTCGGCCGAACGGTTCACAAAGACGAAACGCCATGCGCCGTCGAGCACGACAAAGCCTTCAGCGCTCGCATCAAGGGTTTCGGTGAGCCTGCGCTCAATGTCCTCGGACTGCCGGCGCATGCGGATGAATTCATCAACATCTTGAATCGCTCCGCGGAGACCAGTCATGCGGCCGCTCGCATCGCGTTCTGCGGCGCCGGTGACGCGAACCCAGACGCGTCGTTGGTCGGCGGTGTCGATCTGAAACACCTCGTCGAACGGCTCTCCTTCGCGCAGGCAGCGCTTCAGTAGTCCTGTAACCGTGGCGCGATGTTCTGGAAGGAAATAGGCAAGACTTCGTTCAAGCGTGATTTGCACGTCCGAACTCTCGCCATGTATGGCGGCCGCTTCACTGCTCCATATCAGGGTTTTCGAGGGAAGCTCCAGCCGCCACCCGCCAAAGCGAGCCACGCGGCCCGCCGTAGCGAGAAGGTCAAGAGCTGCTTTCTGGTCCCTGCGCGCCTGTTTTTCGGCCGCTTCGAGGCGCGCAAGGTCCGTGATGTCGCGCACCGTGACGATTTCCGCCGGGCGGTCTCGAAAGCTCACGCCGAATGAGCGAATTTCAACGGTCATGATCTCGCCCCGGCGCGTGCGATGGGTCCAGGGGGCGGACTCGCTGGGACCTGCGGGCGAACTCGCCACAGCCGTGCGCAATCGCTGGTGATCCTTCTCAGGCCTGATGTCGGTGATCTTCATGCCGAGGAATTCGGCTTCGGTGAAGCCGTAGCGTCTTGTCGCGGCCTCGTTCACCGCCAGGAAGGCGAGGCTATCCCTATCATAGATCCACATTGGATCTGGATTACAACGAAACAGGAAATCTTGTTCAACCAACATGGTTCACCCGTCGCCTTTGAGGATGATTTTCGAACGTAAGCCTCAAGGATGTATTGCTGAATGGAAGCCAATGATTAAGGCGGTGGAAACGGACTTGGAAGAAGGTGCCGGTCCATTGCGGAGGTGCTTCATGTTGACGCTGGCCATACCCGAGGATGAAGATCAGCGGTTGGCGATGGTGCATTCGCTACAACCCCTGCTCGACCAGTCGGATCCGGTTCTCACCAAGATCATCGGCTTGGCAAAGCGCCTTTCCGGAGCCTCGGTAGCCTTCATCTCCCTGGTGGAGGCCGATCATCAGAAATTTATCGTGGAGCACGGGCTGGCGCTTGCCGGAACGGCCCGAACCTTAGCCTTTTGCGCACACGCCATACTGAAGCCGCACGAGGTCATGTGGATTTCAGACGCCCGTCGGGATCCGCGTTTCCATGACAATCCCCTTGTCATTGGAGCGCCCGGCATACGTTTTTACGCTGGCGCCCCGCTGGTGGTGCACGGCAGGACGGTGGGGACGTTCTGCGTCGCCGGGCCTGAGCCTCGCGACCACGATAGTGCACTCGCTGAGCTTCTGATGGACCTGGCCGGGGTGGCCGCAGAACGGATGGCCAGCCGGCACAAAAAGTTCGCCGTGGAACGCGCGCTGGAGGCGGCCAGCGACGCTTTCCTCGTCGCGGACGATGCCAGCCGCTATGTCTACTGGTCTCGCGGCGCCGAAGCCCTATTCGGTTTTACGGCCGATGAAGCGCTGGGACAGACGGGTGCGCTTCTCGGCGTGACCTGCCAGGATATCTATCAGATCGCCTGGACAGGGCCGGTTCCGGAATACGGCGTCGGCGATGGGGGGAGGGTCGAGACGAGTGCGGTGCGCAAGGACGGCGTCTCGATCGACATCGAGGTTTCACTGGCCGTCTGGCATGAAAACGGCAGCCGGCGTACCGGTGCGGCCATTCGGGATATCTCGCAACGCAAGGCCCAGGCGGACGCCCTTTTTCGATCCAAGGGGGAAGCGGAAGCCGCCAATATCGCCAAGAGCGCCTTCCTGGCCAATATGAGCCACGAACTGCGGACACCGCTCAATGGCGTCATCGGCGTGGTGGATCTGCTGACGGCGACCTCCCTGACGGATCATCAGCGGGATCTGGCCGGCATCATCCAGTCTTCCGCTGACCAGTTGCGCAGCATCATCGGCGATATTCTGGACCTCGCGCGGGTCGAGGCGGGCGAAGTGGTGATCGCAGAAGAGGTCTTCGAACTGGACGAGGAGCTGGATCGCGTCCGGAAGCTCTGCGTCTTGAAGGCGGCGGAGAAGGGACTTTCGCTGTCTGTTGAACAGGCTTCCGACGCCGCAGGCGCGCGGGTGGTCGGTGATCCGGTCCGTCTGAGGCAGGTCCTGATCAATCTCGTCAACAACGCCATCAAATTCACCCCAACCGGATCTGTGTCCTTGTCCGTGAAGCGCTGCGGCGACGAGACCTTCCGCTTCGAGGTGCGTGACACGGGCATCGGCTTCAGCCTGGAACAACGAGCGGCGTTGTTCGAACGATTTCAGCAGGCCGATGATACCATCACCCGTCGTTTCGGAGGCACCGGCCTGGGCCTGACGATCAGTCGGGAGCTGGTCGAGGCCATGGGAGGGAGTATAGACTGCGACGCCTCGCCGGGCATGGGGTCGACCTTCTGGTTTGAATTGCCCCTTCCGACAGGGGCAAGCCATGCGGAGGCTTCTCTGGAGATAACGGAGCCGCTCATGACCGGAAGGATCCTCGTCGCGGACGACAACCGCACCAATCTGCGGGTCGTCGAGCTTATCCTGGACGCGGCTGGTGTAGCGACCACGGCGGTCGAGGATGGTCTCGAGGCGCTTGAGACCTATCGACGAGCGAACTTCGACGCGGTCTTGATGGACATGATGATGCCGCGGATGGATGGCCTCGCGGCCACACGCGCGATCAGACAGCTCGAGGCCGAGACCGGGCGGTCCCGGACGCCGCTCATCATGCTGACGGCCAACGCCTTGCCAGAACATATCGACATGGCACTTGCAGCAGGCGCGGACCTGCATCTATCCAAACCCATCACTCCGGCGACGCTGTTGGGGGCGCTCGAAACAGTTTGCCGCGCATTAGACACGGGCTTGCCAGGAAAATCGTCAAATTTGGACGTAGTTGGCTGCGGCGTTGGGTGAAGACGGTCAGATGTTCGCCAAATCCACACCGGTCGGCGATTTTCTTCAGGTATCCAACCTTCCAGATATGGCGACGTTGCGTTGGCTATGGAACTCAACTTCGTGAGATTTTAAAACGCCGCCGTCGGCGGCGCCTCGCCGCGCCAGAGGCGTCCTCCCGTCACGAACCCGTCGTAGGCGTCGAGCAAGCTTTGCCTTAAATACGAGTCGCGGCGGCGACCGACCTCGCCCGTAGACGGTCCGACGCGTCTCTCGCCGAGCGGGTCGGACCGTCGCCTTCGGGTACGGACGCCAGAATGCCTGATCCAGAGCGCCGATCGATGGCGTTCGGGTTCTGGGCAGGCCACACGGGCCTCATGGAATCAGGGCTCAAGACTCAAACGGGATGGTCGGGCCACGGACGCGGCAAGGCTTCGAGTTTATCGCGGCAAGGGCCGGCATGCCCGACGGTTGCGGCCGTCTGCTTCCGGCGGCGTCATATTCAACATCTTTATGTCCTGGCTCCGCGGCAAGGCTTAAAGCCCGTGTCGGAATTCGGTCTGCGAGACGCCGAGCGCCAGATCAGTGCCGCGCATTTCCGCCAGGCTCGGCGCTAGGCGAGACTCTCCAGATAGGTGCGGATGTTCTCGAGGGCGGCCAAGTCCGCGCCATCGCCGCGTCCGCCCAGTTCGACGTTGGGTATGATGACGCAGAGCATGCCGAGATCGCGAGAAGTCCGCCCCGCAAACCAGCAGCTTTTGAAAGTCGCCTATGGGAGGCTGCATGCTGAGCTCACGCGCGTCGCGCAAGGAAGGTATGGTTGCGAGCTTGGGTGGAGGCGCGGATACTTTCTCGCCTCCACATGCTGAGTTTAGTTGCCGGGCGGGGGCGTGGTGGTGGTTACGACGGCGGTGCTGTTGGCCGGCGGCGTGACGACGGTCTGACGCTCGACCGATACCGGCTCTGAAGCGCGGGCTTCAGCGACCCGGGCTTCAGCCTGGGCGCGGATCGCTTCAGCCCGAGCGGTAGCGCTTTGAGCCTGTGCGATGGCCACGCTGTCACGAGTGCTGCTGATCTGGTTCTGGACCAGGGCGGCCTCGGCAGTCTGTCTCGCATTGTCGGCTGCCGCTTCGGCCTGGACGACGCGGAGCTCAGCGTCGGTCGGTCCCTCGGCTGGACGCGTCAGAAAATAGATGAGGCCGAAAACAACCGCGGCCAGAAGAATGCCGACTACCCACCAAAGGGCAGTGTTGCGTTCACGCTCGACGATGATCGTCTCGGGCGCACGGCGGATCGTGCTGCCGATGGGCGTGATCACGTTCGGGTCGTCGCGCTTGAAGTCGTCCATGGCTCTTCCTCCTCGTTGCTGGGCTCAAATGGCGCGGCGCGAGCAATGGTTCCGCTTGCGGGGACCGGCGCCGGTGTCGAAAGACCCTCTCAGTTGCGGCTTCTCGGGTGATGATCGAACAGAAGAACACGTACCTTCGGATGAAGACGGCCCGGCCCGATGGCCGTCATTTGAGTTCGCTTCCGGTCTTTGGAACCTGAGCCATCGAGGAGCCGTTCAGGCCGGACAGCATCAGCTGTTTGGGCGGTGGTCCGGCCATCGGCGCCGCTCACCCCCTATCGAGTTGAACCCATCCTTGCCCCTCGCCCTGATCGGCGAGGGGTTTTTCGTCAGTGGTCCAGCGCGCCTTGTTCAATCAAACCCTTGACCACCTTGTCCTCGAGGGAGGCAGCGACTTCACGCGCGAAGGCGCGCTGGGCCTGATCCTTGTCGAAGATCACCCGCTCGGGCGTGTTTCGGCTTCTGGTCAGTCGGTAGAAGGTTTCCATCCTTCTGGCGCGCAGAGAGACGCTTGATACGCTCCAGCTTCACGCCCGCATGGGCTCGAACCAGCTTCTTCATGGGGACCTCCTGTCTGGGGATTCAGGCCGAGACAACGGCTTTGGTTCCCGGTTTGAAAACCTCACCTGACTCGCAGAGTCGGGAAGAATGCCGGCGCTTTTCGAGGCGCGGGGTTTTGAGGCAATATGACGGTCGGCTTTGAGGGAGGACGCCGTGGGTGATTGCCAGACTGAGTTTGTGGACCCGCTGGAGACGCTGCGGCGGCGCGCGCGAGCCACGCCCCGTCTCATTCAGGACGAGGAATGGCGGATTGAGATGACGGCGGCGATTGCTGCGGCCCGGGCCTGCGGCGTCAGCTCCGAAACCCTGGCCGATTTCGAAGCCCTGTTGCGCGGATGAGGGCCGTCACGCTTCAGCGAAGCTTGTTTGTGGTCTTCATCGCCATCGCCGGGGTCATTTTTATAGCGAGCGTGGTCGTGCTGGCGCGAGGCATTTCGATTCTGCTTTGACGGGGAACCACGGCGACGCTTTGCGAGTTCTGTCGGGCGTATTCTCCTGGGGAGGAGAATCGAGGAACGGCCCGGCAGCGCAACAGCCCCCCTTTGCGGCGCTCCGGGCCGTTTTTTGTCTCTGCCGGCGGTCCAGCCTCAAACCATTGTGCAGCTTGCCGTGATCTTGCGGAACGGGATTATCGGTTGTCGTGATCTTGAGGGTCGTTGTTTGGACCGCCGGGTCTCTAGGTCCTTCGAGTTCTCAGACTTGGGTCGGGTATCGGACATAGCGACGTTCTCAACTGCCGGTTCCCGGTCCGGGTTTGGATCAACGTCAGTCATGCCGTTTCTCCCTGTGGGTTGCAGGAAGAAAAAACGGCTACGGAAACGCGCGTTCGACGGTGGCGGTACACGAGAGTTGGGTTTCGGGCGGGACTGGCCAGACGGAAACCAGGGCCGCCGGGGCGGCGAACAGGAAAAAGGCCCCGGCGACGACCGGGGCCTGTTCGGTGCGACTGAAGCCGGGTGTCAGATTCGCGGACCGCGTCCGCGCATGCCTCCAACGACCAGAGAGACCACGAAAAGGATGACGGCGATGATGGCGACGAATTTCGCAATCTCGAACGACATGCCCGAAATGCCGCCGAAGCCGAGCACGGCGGCGACAAGGGCGATGATGAAGAAGATGATGGCCCAACGAAGCATGGAACGGTCCTCTGAACATTGTTGATGGAGGTGAAACTTCGACACCTCCATGCCGATCATTCCACTGCCGACCAACGCCCTGCATGCTTTGACCGTTCCTTTCCTGTTCGACGGCGTCCGCAGTCTGAAATCCCATGCAGAACGTCTCTGAAGGCGGCGCGGGGGCTGAGGCGCTTTGTCGTCGTGCGGTGCGGACATTACGCCCGTCTGTCGGTTGGGAGCGCGGCTCTGGTTCAGGGCCAGCAGATCTGGCTCGAAATCGGATCCGCAAGCTTGGCGCGGGCCGTGTCGGTAGGGCGCAGGGCGTTGGCCCAGGGTGAACTCGCGCCGATGGGCCTGATAGCCAGTCCGCTGCAGAAGATTAGGATGTCGGGTCCGGCCTAACGGAAGCCAAGTGATCGTCGCCGTGGAGGCTGCGGGCGCAATCGATCGAACCGGCCTCCACGTCCGGAACTACGCCAACAAGAAGCGTCAGATCCTGCGGGACGAAGCCTATGACGCGATCGCGGCCCTGCTTCGCCCTTATCAGGACGCCATCCTCGCCGCCACGGCAGGGCCGGAAGGCCCAGCGTCGTCGTCCGAGGGCGACGACGGCGGCGAAGGCGGTGATGAGGGGGGAGATACCACGTCTCTCAATGTCTGATGCCGGGCTGTTGGTCAAAGTCAGCTACTGGCGCCAAGCAGTCGTCCCCACTCCATCTCGGCATAGCGCGGAGCGGATGCGATCTTGGCGGGGGTGGAAAACGAACATTGGATCACGTCGCTCTACGAATTTGTTTCGGAGCTCAGGCGGAAACGCGACGCCACCGGGTCCGCGACTTCGGGCATCAGCGCTTTCGGTTTAGACCTCGTTCCTAGGGCTCGTACGCTAGGGCATCACTCGAACCGCCGCACTGCTGCGTCGGATGCACAAAGGCAGCCATCATGAACATGCTGCAAGCCATGGAAGTGTTCGTCGAAGTCGTTGACGCTGGCAGCTTCGCCGCCGCCGCAGAACGCCTTCGACTTCAGCGGCCCGCCGTAACCAAAGCCGTCCAGCAGCTTGAACACCAGCTCGGCGTCCAGCTTCTCCATCGCACGACTCGCAAGGTCACCGTTACGACAGAGGGCGTCGCCTTCTACACCCGCTGCAACAAGCTGCTCGCCGATGTGGCTGACACACTGGCTCACTTTTCCCCTGATCGACCGCCGAAAGGGCCGCTCCGGGTCGACCTGCCGATCTCACTAGCCAAGGCGATTATCATCCCGGCATTGCCGGACTTTCAGGCTCGCTACCCCGACGTCGCCCTAACCCTGCGATCCTCGGATCACCAGGTCGATCTAGTGGGTGAAGGCATCGACTGTGCGGTTCGTGTCGGCGAGTTGGCGGACTCGAGCCTCATTGTTCGCAAGATCGGCATTCAGCCGATGATGACGTGCGCCGCCCCCACATACGTGGCCGCCCATGGCTTGCCGTCGTCGGTCGACGACCTCGACGACCATGTCGCCGTCAACTTCCTGTTCGACCACACGCGCCGAACCATGGATTGGGTCTTCCAGGTCGAAGGTCGCCTGGTGTCGAAGACCGTTCGCAGCGGCATCGTGGTCGACGACTCTGAAGCCCTGGTCGGTTGCGCCATCGCCGGCATGGGCCTGGTGCAGGCCCCGCAAGCCTCGCTGCTGCCCCATGTTCAGGCGGGCGCCTTGGTGGAGGTCCTCGGGCACGTCCCGCCGCCGGCGAAAGCTGTGTCGCTCATATCGACCGACCGTCGCTTCACCAATCCGGCGGTGCAAGCCTTCGCGGGCTGGGTTCAGGCGCTGCTCGGCGCCCATCCGCTCAATCAGTTGTTTCCCTCACGGAAATAGTGAAGTGCCGGATCGGCCGCTGATCGCGGCCCTGTTGAGGCCTAGATGTCTCTCCGACACCGCACCAGCGCGGCTTACGGAAGGACTATCCCATGGACCTCCAACTCAGCGGCAAGACCGCACTCGTGACCGGGGCCAGCCAAGGCCTGGGCCGCGCCATCGCCAAATCCCTGGCGGCCGAGGGCGTGAAGGTCTTCGCGACGGCTCGCAACGCCGACCTGCTGGCCAGTCTCGTCACCGAGGTCGCAAATGACGGCGGCGTCGAGCCCGTCGTGTTCGAACAGGATTTCGTGGCCACAGACGGCCCGCAGCGTATCGCCGATGCTGCTCTGGCGGCGCTTGGTCATGTCGACATCCTCGTGAACAACGCTGGCGGCAGCCGCCCGATGGACATCGACGCCCCGGAAGAACACTGGGTCGAGGGCATGACGCTCAACTTCGACCGTCACCGGCAGTTGACCCAGGCGCTGCTTCCCAACTTTTTGTCCCGCAAGTCCGGTTCGATCCTGAGTCTCTCCGGCAATCTGGAGCCCGAGGTGGTCAACGCCGCCATGGTCGCGAAAGCCGGTCTGGTCGTCTGGTCCAAGGGCATGTCCGAGCAACTCGGTCGCCACGGCATCACCGTCAACTGCGTCCAACCCGGCCTGATCGACACCGCCCAAATCAGCCGCCTGTATCCAGGAGACGAGCGTCGCAAGTTCGCCGAGCGCGAGATTGCTCTGGGCGACTTCGGCGAGCCGGAAGACGTGGCCAACACCGTCACCTACCTGGTCTCGCCCCGCGCCCGTTACATCACCGGCACGGTCGTCCTCGTGGACGGCGGCATGCGTCGATACTCGTTCTGATCGCCTCCGACACCCATTCACTGCTGAACCCCAACATTTCCCAGGAGACCGTCCATGACCCGTGTGGTCCGCATCCACGAATACGGCGACGCCAGCGTCCTCAAGATCGACGACATCAACGTGCCGGCGCCAGCTGCCGATGAGGTCCAGATCAAGGTCAAGGCGATCGGCATCAACCGCGCCGAGGTCATGTTCCGCAACCACGCCTACTTGCAGGAAGCTGTCTTCCCTAGCCGCCTGGGCTACGAGGCGGCAGGCATCGTCGAAGCGGTTGGCGCGTCGGTAACCGACTTCGCCGCCGGCGATAAAGTCAGCATCGTTCCCTCGCTCGACATCTCCCACGGCGGGACCTACGGCGAACTGGTCAACGTGCCGGCGCGTCTGGTCGTGAAGCATCCGGCGGCCCTGTCATTCGAGGACGCCGCTGCGGTCTGGATGCAGTATGTCACGGCCTGGGGCGCGCTCGTCGAACAGGCGAAGCTGTCGGTGGGCGAGACCGTGATCGTCACGGCCGCATCGAGCAGCGTAGGTGTCGCGGCCTTCCAGATCGCCCGGATGGTTGGCGCGACCGTCATCGCCACCACGCGGACAAGCGCGAAGCGTCAGGCTCTGCTGGACGCCGGCGCCCACTACGTCGTGGCGACCGAGGAAGAGAACCTTGTCGACAAGGTCATGGAGATCACGGACGGCAAGGGGGCGCGTGTCGTTCTCGACCCCGTCGGCGGCCCGTCGTTCGAGCCCCTGACGGCCAGCATGGCGCGCGGCGGCATCCTCCTCCAATACGGTGCGCTCAGCCCCGAGCCGACGCCGTTCCCTCTGTTCACCGTGCTGGGCAAGAGCCTGACGCTGAAGGGCTACCTCTACAGCGAGGTCGTCTCCGACGACGCGGTGCTGGAACGCGCAAAGACTTTCATCGTGGACGGTTTGAAGTCCGGCGCGTTGAAGCCGTTGATCGCCCACACCTTCGCTTTCGATCAGATTCAGGACGCCCATCGCTTCCTCGAATCCAACGAGCAGATCGGCAAAGTCGTCGTCACCGTTTGACCCGGCGCGCGAGAACCGGCGCCGACGGTTCTCGGCCTGCCTAACCAGGATAAGAACATGAGCGCCTACGTCGTCGTCGAAATGGCCGTGAAGGATGCGGACGCCAAGGATCGTTATTTCGCAGCGGCAGGACCGATCATCAAAGAGCATGGCGGCGAGTTCGTCGCCGGCGGCGCCTGGACTGCGCTGGCTGGTGACGCCGGTCTCGGTAAGGGCGCCGTCATCCGCTTCCCCGATCGCGACAGCGCCGTCGCCATGTATAACTCGCCCGCCTATCAGGCGATCCTTGTGGACCGCGATGCCGGTATGGACTGCCGGTTTCTGTTGATCGGGTAGCAGGCTTCAATTCCCGCGCTTTTGACGCTTCGACGGAGCCAAAAGCGGATTGAAGAACGGGCGTGTTCCGATGTCCGGAATGGGGACCACGACTTTAGCGCCGAGACGAGAAGCAGGCGTCCGCGAAAGCCGATCACAGCGAGCGAATGTCGCGTTTCCGGCGGGTGGAGCTATGTCCGAATTGGCGCATCACCGACTTCGCGACTTGCCGGTTATGCGCAGCCCGGTAG
>RCUQ01000630.1_pt1 | contig 15308 bp, 17 predicted proteins | sample 2166351 | NCBI WGS metagenome assembly RCUQ01 (sample SAMN09932597, study PRJNA488358) | compost metagenome | feature: garden; material: soil; isolation source: compost soil in acetonitrile-enriched culture | place: Germany: Experimental Botanical Garden Goettingen | collected 2016-01-27
TCGCCAAGCTCCCCCTGAGCACCTTTGGCTCCCCCCGCACGAAAGAGGTGATGATTGTCATTGCCTCTCACATGAGCAAGGCGAAGAACTGGGCTGCTTGGCCCTCTGTCCCCACGATTGCCGAGAAGGTCGGCTGCTGTGTTCGCACCGTCCGTTATGCGCTTCGTCGTCTGGAAGTAATCAACTTCATCGACACACAGGAGCGGAAACGGGAGAGTGACCCCCGCATGAATACATCCTCCCTCTACACCCTTGGCGCTGCCCTCCGTTCGCTTTGTGAGCGACTTTGCCGGGTATCCAGCAAGCCGTTGCAGGTGAAGTTAGAACAGGGACAAAAGAACAGAAAAGATAAAGATACCGCTCGCTCCCGCTTCTTTTTCAAACAGAACAAGACGGAACGCGATTCGCGTCAGGCAAAGCAGAAGGCTGTGCCCCTGAGCGTCCCCATGTCAGCAACCGAAGCCATCGAGATAGCGAGGGAATCAGCCCTTCGTGGTCTAGCTAAGATGCGCTCTATGCTGCCTCCCGAGCTGTGGACTTCACAGGAGGTCACAGCATGAGCCAGCCCAAGAAGAAGCGTGTGAAGCCTCCGAAGCGTATCCGGTACAAGGACAAAGAGCTTGTCTGTCGTCCGGGCCCTGCACTGCTGAAGCTGCTTGCAGAGAAAGGTGTGGAGCTGGGCACCCCCGAGGCTGAGGCTGTGATGGTAGAGGCGATGATGGAAGCGTTAATGGGGGAGCAGCCATGAACCAACATCAATCGCTGGTCTGTGTCGTTGCTGGGCTGGGAGTGGTGGAAGGTGCGCTGTTCCCCGTCATTAATGAGACAGGGAGCGTCTGGGAGATCCTGCTAGGGGGAGAGTACCGGAAGGTCAACAAGCTGTCTTGCCGTGTGCAGGGCTGGAAGGATGGCCCGAGGTTTGGCCCTGTGGCAGCGTGATTTGATCAATCGTTGCTTGCATTTTTTATGCCTTTGCATCTTGTATAACGAGGATCTTCGTCTATCTTTAGCTGGAACCCCCTACGTCTCTCATTGAGAACCTTGTCCAGTCTTTTGCAACTTCAAGAGGCACTAATGGACCAAACCAGCACAAAACGCATCATCCGCAAGAATCGGAAGCACACCTCTCCTCAACCAGAGCCAATGAGAAGCAGTCATCCTTATTGGTACAGGGGATGTTATTCAATCAGCACAGCTGATTTTATACACGCCTGTGGCGGGAGCATGAATCTGGAAGAGGCCAATTGCTTACTCTCGACATTTTGTGAGCAGGCTTGCAGAAACGGTCTTGAACGAGTTCGCATCTACCGTCTTTACGATGAGACAGATCACAGTTAGTACATTAGGGGCTTCGGCCCCTTCATCCTATTGGCCCTTCGGTAAATTCTGGAATAATTCGAAGGCTCTCTTCACTGATTAAATGCCTGCAAACCACTGTGGAGCAATGCAAATGTACCAAGTCAAAGTAACCAAATCACCCGCTGTAGACCAAGAAACCTTCGAGAGAGCCCTTGATTTCTCGCGTCGTCGCATTGAGGACGAGATTGAGGACGTACAGCTTCGAGCCATTGTGCGTGGTGGCGTAATAGCTATTGAGAGCGCAGATCCGACAGTAAACTGGGATGATCTAAAGCGCAAAATCAAGGACTGCTTCTGCGTACGCGATGGGTCACTCTATGAAGATTTTGAGGGCATTGTATGGGAGGCAAGCTGGTCTTAATAATGCCTCAAGTTAACACAAAAAGCCCAATTGAAGCTCACTGGCAAATTCTGCAAAAAATCCGTGAGGGCTTATAAGGAGAAATGCCGCTCCCAGTCCCCCCCCCCCCCCCCCCCCCGCGCCCTTACATTCTGCCCCATCTGAAACCCTTCCGCCTGCCATCGTTTTGACCTGCCCGGCGCTGCTGGTCTGCTGCTGTCCTATGAGGGATCAGGCGGATTGGCTGCCGGATTAACCCTGACCATAGGAAGGGATGCCCTGCTGTCTGGCTACTGACGGGATGTTAGTCGCGTCTACTGTCCTGCGGCTGTCTCTCCTACCCCTGATGTAGTCTCTTAAGGTATACGCTGAGTGACTATTTTTTACTTAGGGTATTGACTGTCACATTATTGTCTCATAATTTATGTCTCAACGGAATTAGACCCTACTGTGACAATCTCAAGAGAGAGAGACAGACCAAATGACTGCCGCCATCACTTACACCGACCAGATCAACCTGTACGCCGACCGCCTGCTTGCTATCCGTACTCAGCTTGAAACCCTCAAGGACTACGGGCTCAACACTGCACGTAATGAACTGCGATGCGCTGCCGTTGCCGTTGAGTGCGCCTGTAATGACGCTGGTAAGAACTGGGGTCCCATCCTGTCTGAAGGCGTGAACATCAAGGCGGCAAGCCGTGCCAAGTTCATCCAGCGAATCACTGAAGCTCTGGAAGGTCTGGAGGGGCTGAAGGCTGCATTAATCAAGTACAGCGGGGAGGATGCACGACAAGCAAAGGCTGAGGTGGAGCAAGTCTCTACCTGTTTTGCTCGGGGGAATGACGTGCTAGAAACTTCTAGTGTTCGTCTGACCCTCCCTGTTTGCATCAGCCCGGACAGTGCCGACTCCGAGCAGTCACCCGCAAGTCACCAAACCGACGAACGTGAGTTCATCACCCGCACTGTCACCGCTCTGGACGATGCACCGATGGGAACCCACGGCGTGTACGTTCATTGGTTCCGCATTGATTACGGTTGCTGGCTGGACGCTGAAGAGGTGATGAACGCTGGGGGACTAGCTGAATACCTGGAGGAATCGTTGGGCCTGTCTGCTGCTGATGTCGCTGAGCTGATGACTAGAGATTGGGACTGTCAGGACGCCGAAGGGCTGGCGCTGCGCTGTCTTGGGAACTATGGCGGATTCGACTGGTTGAAGCTGGAGGAACTGTTAGAGGTGGATGTTGAGCTTGCTGTACTGGCTGCTGGTCTGGCGTGTGGCCTTGAACCTAATGCCATTGAAGACGCCTACATGGGCGAATGGAATAGTGATGAAGACATGGCGTTTGACCTGTGGGAACAGGGCGGAATGCTTGAGTCTATCCCTGAGTCAGCCCGTGGGTACATCAACTGGGAACTGGTAGCACGGGACATGCTGATGTCCGGTGTGACTGAGGCCAACGGCCACTACTTTCACGCAGCCTGAGCAGAATTAGGTGGCTCCCCTTAGCGCCAACTAGGGGGAACCGCGAGCGAATAACCTATCAACATCATGGGCATGATTATGAAGATTGAAGCACTCGGATTCGGAGTCTATCGGTTGCACCTGAAGGGATCAACCTACACAATCAACGGCTTTGTGGCCTGCTGGTCACTGGCATGGCAACTGAAGGGGGACAAACGATGATCGACTTGGTTATCAAGCTCCGCCGATTCAAATCACTGGATGCACTGGAACAGGTAGCCGCCCGCATGATCACCAAGGCTGCCGCTGTGAGCTTTCAGGATGAACTGAATACCATAGCGGCCCTCGATCACAGACGCGCTGAGATCGCCTCTGGTAGACGTTACGATGTGGGCAAGGTTCCGGCTGCTGCGTGGGCTTTGGTGGATTGAATGAAGGGGGAAATGATGGGTGCTGTTGTAGGCTATGCGCGTGTATCCAGTACGGGACAATCGCTGGACGTCCAACTAGATAAGCTGAAGGCTGCTGGTTGCGCCAAGATTTACCAAGAGAAGGTCTCCGGCACTAGTACGAACGGACGGGCACAACTGGCCGCCATGCTGGACTATGTGCGGGAAGGCGACACGGTGATCATAACCAAGCTGGACCGGATGGGCAGATCCCTGGCTGACCTGCTGGACATTGTGAATCAGCTTGAAACCAAGGGGGTGAGCCTACGAGTTCTCGATCAATCGCTTGATACTGGCAGTCCTCAAGGCCGCCTCATGTTCCAGATGCTAGGTGCTTTCGCTGAGTTCGAGACAGCCCTCCGGAAGGAACGCCAGATGGAAGGGATTGCCAAGGCCAAGGCTGAGGGTAAATACACAGGCAGACCCAAAGGGATCGACGATGAAGCCATCAAGGCCACCCTGCGGGAAGGCGGTAAGTCACTGCGGGAAATTGCAGCGATTCATGGGGTGAGCCGTGCGACTGTCCATCGGCTGTCCCTAAAGATGAAAGAGGCTGGGGAGTTGATGTGACGCAGGAACGTCCTTTACCCGCCTGATCCCCAGAGGGCTGGCTTAGATGCTGGCCCTTGTTCATTTCACCTATCAACGAGGGATGCTCGTCCCTCCCATCACAATCCCAGCCAGACATCCGGCAGATCCCCAAGCTCCCCAGCTCTCCCAGACTCCCCACCAGTTGCCTCGACAATGAAGGCCACATCTGACGCCCATCTAATTAACCCTGACCATTGGATGACGAAAGCCATCCCACCCGGCCTATCCTAAGGACACCGAGCTGATGGAGTGGAAGCTGAGAGGAAGCATTACCAGTGAAGAGAAGAAGAAAGAGAGGAAGATAAACCTGAGGATAACCTGAGGATCTAGGGGGGGGGTTACAATTCAGCTCCAGTCTATGTTTGTTCATACTTTGTAGCATTCATCTTTGGTAACTGTTCTACCAGTTGCCTTGAAACTGCCAACATCAATTGAATCCCTTTCTTCTGAACCAGCTTCAAGTCTGATGATCTCCCCCAGCTTTGGGATCTTCCATCTATGGGGAGGGTCTTGTCCGTTACCAGTTCATTCCGCCGAATCAGGTGAGTCCCGCTGCTACGTCAGATCCTGAAGGAGAGGCGCAACGCTGCAATTACGGAGCTTCACAAGGATGGGAAGAACCCACTGGCGATTGCAGCCGTTCTCGGTCTTGGCAAATCGGCAGTCTATGAGTTCATAAATAGTATTTCCGGAAATGGCCTCGGGGCAAAATCCCGAATTGGGGAAATGCCCCAGTGCCGTCCCCTCCGTCCTCCCACTCGCCAACACAACTGACCGCCCAGAAGGGTGGCGAAAATGGGGAATCCCCAAATCCGCCACCCAGCTTTCCCCAGCGTCCTCCCCCTAGCAAACAAGAACCGCAAAAAAGAGAATTTGTCTTTTGGCGGTGCCTCCCCAGCACTCCCCTCTCCGGCATCTTCGAGATCCCCGAAGGCCAGTATGAAGTCCTGACTTGCGAGAGCATGGATGAGGTCATCATGCTTTCCATGCGGGCCAACGCTGCGCACGGCAACCAGAACTCTGTTGAAGATCGTGTGCTGATGATGAACAAGCTGATCCAGATGGATGAGAAGCGGTTCATGAAGAATGCCTTCAAGGTGAACACCGAAGAAGTCATGGCCGCCTTGCAGATCACCAAGAAGCAAGCACGTGCTGCTGTGGACCCAAAGAATGCTGAACTGACTGAACGGCGTGATGCAGCGATCATGGAGCTACATAAGGACGGGAAGAGTAACCGTAAGATTTCTGAGGCACTGGGGATTGGTTCATCCACTGTCGATGAGTTCATCAAGGCACTGCCCGGAAATGCCCTCGGGGCAAAAGCGGGCACCCCAAACGGCACCCCAGGCGTCCTCCCCCTAGCTAACACCGACGACCGCCCAGACACCCGTGTAGACGCCGACGAGTTCGTAGACGACTTCCTCTCCGAATACGACGATTACATTTCCCTTTCCGAAGATGAAACAGATTCCGAACCGGCTCCCACCTTCGACCTGAAGGCTGCCACTGGCTTCGGTGATGACATCGCTCACTACACCAAGCGCGATAAAGCGGAAGACGCAGCGCCTTGGAACGCGCCGGAAGTTACGGCCACTCCTGTAGACCTCCAAGATGCTTGGCTGGCGCTGCTGGAAGAGGAAGAAGCAGCCACCGCTGCCTATAACGCAAAGATGGCGGACATCGCTGCACGTAAGGCCCCGGTAAAGCAACAAGCTGACGCCAAAGGCATTTCTTTGCCTGCATAAACCCACAAGTGGGCGGGTCCATCTATCGGACTCGCCTCTCCGAATAAACCCTGAGCATAGGACAGGAGGCGCAACTCTCCTGTCTCAACCGCTTAGAGTCCCTTGGGTTTGTACTTCAGCGGTGTCTTGATTTCATTTGGTGTTTAAGCCCTCTCCTGTGGCATCGCTGGTTGATGCGAAGCGTCTGCTTCCTATCCAGTGGTTCCCCTTGAGAGGGCTTTTCTTCATTTAAACCGTAACCAACTTTCACTTAACAGATTTAAAGGAGCCCCTATGGCTGACCTCAAAACAAACAGTAAGCCCGCTGTAGGGCCGACCACCATGCAAGTGTGGGCTGACCACATCCCTATGGCTGACGCTATCGCCCTGCATTACGCCAACAAAGCAGGCCGCCCGATGACCCGCACGGAAGCCATAAACAACCTGATTGCCCGTGAGTACGCCGCGATACAGCTCAGTATCAAACCAACTATCTAACCAACGAATGACGCTCCTGCGTCTCTACCTAACCAAGCACAAGGAATGCCCAAATGAAGCTGAACTCTACTGTGACCATTTCCTCCCGCGAGATCGCCGAACTGACCGGTAAACACCATGCACACGTCATGGACAGTATCCGCCGCACCTTCGCCGGGCTGGACATCCAAGACACAGGACTGACCACGTACATCGACCGTCAAGGTAAGCCGCGTCCCTGCTACCACCTCACCGCTGACCGTGCAGTGATTACCTTCCCGAGCCGTTGTGTAAAGCTGATGGCTGCGCTACTGGAGCGCCTGGAAGAACTGCAAGCCGCTGCTGAAGCCCCTGAGCCGTCCGCCTTTGCCGACGAGTTCGCTGCTGCGCTGGACGCCCTGCATGAGCGTTTCCCCTTCTGCGCCGCTTGTGTGGCTGAAGATGTAGGCGTCACCGCTGAGCAATTCATGGAGGCCGCCGATGTGCTGACCAAGAAGGCAATCAAGAAGGCCAAGAAAGCATCGAAGAAAGCGCGTAAGGAGGCCTCACAATGAACGATCCTGCAATCAGCTACGACACCAACGGCAGTATGACCGTGGACACCTACGGAATGGATGGCTCCGCCGTAGGCACTAATGATTTCGGCCAAGCCCTGTATGACATTGGCGGTGTACAGATGACCGCTGAACAAGCTGAAGATAACGCTGGTTTCTTCGAGGCTGACGACGATGGCTATGGCAACAGCAGCCATGACCATGATGAGACCCTCCCGGAATCGATCATCTACAGCTTCAGCCGGATCAACGATGCCCTCGGCGGTGGCGCTGCGGATTTCATCGCTGATGAACTGCTAGGCATTGGCGACTCCCGCATGAGTGAAGTCGTGGCGGGCACCCACATGAGTCAGGATGAAATCCAGTCCCATGCAACCGCTGTCATGATTGACCTTGCCCACAACCTAGGGATGCCCAGCGACATGCTGGCGGCGGAGCTTCAGTCTGACATTACTGCTATCCGTGCCGCCCGCTCCCCTCGTGCAACCAGTGAGATGCATGAAGTCATAGCTGACGCTGTAGCTGGGAACTACCACGATGCAATGGCCCGCTGGGATCGCCTCCGTGGCGCTATGCGCTCCATCCGCTAACCCCTAGCCTTTACCCCTTAACCAATCAATTACCGCGCTACAGGATCGCCCTAGGGGCCTTCCTGCGCATCCTCACATCTAATCAAAAGGAACTACTTAATGAATACCAAGAAAATCACCCGTGACGACCTGAGCCAAGACCTGATCGATCACCTGAACGCCCAGCAAGCACTGATTAACGCACTGGCTGCACGTGTAGCCCTGTCAGACAAAGAGATGCAGGCCATCAAGTATGGCGCCTCCGATGCTGGTCAACGTGCCAAAGCCAAGGCTGCCGAAGATGCTGCACACACGGCCCAGTATGAGAAAGACGTCCCCCACATGAAGCAATGGGCACACATCCACCGCTTCACCTTCGAGAACGCCAAGGATTGGGAGGCTGCCGCTGCAACCGTGTGGGCTTCCATTCAAGACTCCAATGGTTCTGAACATGGCCGCCCGCATTCACTCCGCTATGTGGAGCCCACCCAAGCTGAATTGATGGAGGCGCTTGTGGAGAAGGAGAAGCAGTGCAACGTGAAGGACGCCGTAAGGCGTGACGCTGCCCTGAAGTCACTGCCTGTGATCAAGAAGAAGCTGGCCGCTCTGCTGGTTGCCTAATAGACATCTTGGGGGAGGCTTCTGTCTCCCCTTTGTTCACCTGAGAGACCACGACCATGAGCAACCAACAACACACCTACCTGATCGCAACGGACGGGGCATGTAACACGAATCACATTAAGACCCCCTTCCGGGTCGCTGGCTGGGGCTTTGTAGCTGTCCGCAGTGATGGCGTGAAAGTAGAGCGCAACGGCTTCTGCATGGGTGCTGAAGAGTCCAACAACACAGGGGAGCTACAAGCCGTCATTCAAGCGTTATCACTGCTGAAGCCTGACTCTGTAGTGACCATCCAAACCGATAGCGCCTATGTGCTGAACGGTGCGACTAAGTGGATCGCCGGATGGAAGGCTAAAGGATGGCGGAAGGCTGACGGTAAAGCCGTGATGAACCTAGACCGCTGGCAAGAGCTGGATCACCTGTTGGCGACCCGTGACGTTACCTTCGAGAAAGTGAAGGGACACAGCGGCCACCCGATGAATGAACGAGCCGACAAGCTGGCCGTCGCCGGGATGCTCCGAGCAGGCGCCTGAATACCCCACCAGACCTATCAACTATTGGCGCCCATACGTGAAATCTTCAGGACTCCCCGAGGGATAACCCTAGAGATTTCACGTATGGGCGCTTTCACATTCAACCAATTTGAGGAATAGAAATGAGCTTAACAACCGGCGCAATGATGGCACTTGGTGGTGCACTAGGTGGTGCAACTGGCCTCGCCAAGAAGAAGAACCATGACGAGTACGCCAAGGCTGCCCAAGAGGCTAACAACCTTCAGGCAGCAACCGACCAGAAGATCATCAACACCCAATCCCAGCAGATGGCCCAGCAAGCCCAGCAGGCTCGCCAAGGTCTCAAGATCCAATCTGCCCAGAAGGGAGCCAACAACGAAGCGAACAACGCCGCGACTGGTGGTGCTCAAGGGAGTTCGGTTGACCGCACAGCCAATGTGCTGCAACTGAACACAGACAAAATGGATCAGGGGATTCAGACCAACCTGAACAACAAGCTGTTCCAGCAAGAGCTGAACAAGCTGGGGGTGGTGAACCAGCAGGCATCTGCCAATAACCAATTCAACCAAGGTCCTGACGCAATAGACGTGATCCTGTCTGGCATCACAGGGGCCATGCAATTCTACAATAAGGAGGATCAATGATCCGTTCCAGTGAGTTCGGCTCCCGTCAGCCGACACGAGAAGTCACCGCCCAGCGATACCAAGCAACAGTACAGCCTGCCCCTCAGAAGGTGTCTGGCGTGGAGAAACTGCTGGACTTCGGCATGAGCTTTGCCAAGAAGAAACACCAGTGGAATGGGGAGGTGCTAGAAGCTGAAATGTCGATGGCTTCCGAGGATTACACCAACGCAATCAAGAACGTGGCTCCCACCGAGTTCGTCAAAGACCCTGACGCTGCCATGAAGAACGCCGGTATCGACAAGCTGTACGAGCAGATCGACAAGGCCCCACCCGGTGCCCAGAAGTTGCTGAGGATGCAGGTTGACCGTATGAGGGACAAGACCACTGCTTCCATGCAGGCCGCTTACACCGCCCAAGAGACCACTAAAGCCACTGTCTACAACACCTCAACCGAGTTACGCCAGACAGGCACCTTGTCGGATAAGAACTGGGATCAGGTAATCGCCCTCCCGGCTGATCAACAGATTCACGCTTTGGGGTCTGCCGCCCAGATCGCTATCTCCGAGGGTCACACGGCCATCTTTGACAAGGCACTGAATGACCCCCGGATCAATCCTGAACTGCACGACAACATCCTTCAATGGCAACGCCAAGCTGTAGACCGGAAGGCTAGCAAGGAACGGGAAGCTGCGGTTGAAGCTCGCCGGACACAGAAGGATCAGGCGGACGCCTTCAAAGCACAGCAAGAAGGCATTCAACTTCAAGGCGCTTTGGGGTCCGTTGCTGCCGGGATGCCCATCGGCTATGTGGCCCAATCCTATGGCTTGTCACAGTCCAAGATCGAGAAGGCAGTTGCGGCTAACCCAGCCCTACACCAGAAACTATTGAGTGTGGGCAGCCTGTCAGGAGACAGGGCTCTGATGGAAACTGGTCTTGCCCATCCGGTAGGCCCTGACGGCGTGACACCTTCCCCCGCATTCAAGCAATCAACCCACCTTATCCAGCAAGTCGTTAATGCCCGTGGAGGGGATTACAGCCGACTGGAAGGGGAACTGTCCCAAGACATGGTAAGGCGGTTGCAACGTGCGGGCTTAGCCAACATCAAGGCTGGCGGGCAGAACTTCACACAGGCCCTGTTCACCGAGTTGACCACTACACCGAACGGCGGGAAGTACACCGACGATGCCCCCGCCCGTAAGGCCCTGGCGGCGGCTGGTGAAGGACTGACGACGGCCCAACAATCCGCCCTGGCGAACGAGTATGACGCCCACCGTTCTCGCGGTGTATCCACTGCACAGGCCCTTGAGCTGGCACAGGAGACCATCACCAAAGGTTCCTCTGACTTCGGGGGAGTCACTATCTCTGACACCAACGCCCTGAAGAACAACATCGGGCGTACGCTGGGGACGGAGCCCACCGATGCCTCTGTAAAGACCGTGGCGATGGCAACCGTTGATCGTTATCTGGCCGCTGCTTCACAAGCTTACTTCGGGACTAACCAGCCGCTACCTCAGTGGCAACAGCTAGGAGGAATGAACGGGGCGCTAACCTTCCGTCATGTGTCCGGTCAGCCCTTTATCACTATCCCGGCAGATGCCTTTGCCAAGGTCGCGGAAGAGTACCAACAGAACGATGCTGTCTTTGGCATGGCCCCTGAGCAGGCTCGCGTTACAAACCCTGAGCAGTTCCACATGGTCGGTGCTGGCTATCCGGTAGGAGGTGCCCAATGAATTACAAAGTAATGGAAGCGTTAGGAACTGCCTCAACGGTGGCCCCCGGCGTGATTGACATGCCATACATGCGTGATGGTGGCTTCCTCGACGTAGCAGGGGCGACCATTCAGCACAACTGGGATCAATCCGTGGGCGGCCTGAAGAACAACCTCGACGCTGATTACGACTTCGAGCCAGACAAAGAGAGGCTGACCCAAGGGCTGTCCGAGGACTCCGCCCGTATCTTCAAGAACGGCAACTATTACAGCCGGGGAGAAGCCGAGCGCGTCAGAGGCAACCTGATGAAGACTGACTACCTGACCACCTCCGCGATGCAAGCAGGCTGGCCGGGAGCGGCTGGCTTGATGGTCGGTAGTATGGTCGATGCAACAGCCGTCCTTGGCTTCGGGGCTGCTGCTGGCACCCTCAAGGCGCTGAACACATCCACCAAGATGATGCGGGCGGCTGACCGTCTCGCCAAGGCTGGAGCTTCTGCTAAACAAGTAGCCGCTGCCGATGCTGCTGTGAAGGGAGTGGCAACGTCTGTCGCGTTCGATGGGAGCATGATGGGCGCACAGATGAGCCAAGGGCGGGCAGACTGGCAAGAGGTGGAAGACTCCATCTTGATCGGGCTGGCCTTCACTGGTGCCGTTGGTGCACCTTTGTACGCTGCCACTATGCGGAGGTCTGCGGAGGTCATGGACAGCACCATGAAGACGTTGGACGCCGGACAGAACCCTTTGCGTGACTTCCAGCTCGCCCACATGGAAGCGGATGACGTTCGCAAGAATGCCGATGCTGTCTTTGAGGGGCAGCCGTTCAACGAGCAGGACATGTCCTATTCCAAGCTCCCATTGCCCGGTCTGCTGGGTAAGGTGGAAGCCCCTAGCCGCTTCTCCATGACCACCAATACGGATGTGGACTCAATCAACGAGATGGGAGCCAGGTTGTTCCAAGACCCGACTTATCTACGTACCAACGAGGGGGCACACGTACAGGCAACCACCGCTGACACACTGGCCGACAAGTGGACTCTAAGTGTGGAAGGCTGGATGGGGGAAGGCTGGATGCAGGGGCGTAAGGACTTCTTCAAAACCCCCGAGGGTAAGCAGTGGCGGAAGGACAATGACGTTTCAATCTATGACCGCATCCTTTCCAAACCCATTAACGACCGTCTAGGCCATGACATTCGCCGCCGTCTCTACTTGGGCGAGCGTATCGACCAGTTACCTGCGGGTATGCGTGAGATGGCCCGAGCGATGGACGATGCCCACCGCGCGACCCTCAATAAGATGAAAGAAAGTGGTGTGGAAGGGACCGAGGACCTTGAACACATGGAAGGTCACATGCGGCGTATTCATGACAGGGAAGCCTATCTGAGCCGTATGCACTCCTATGGTGATGTGAAGATTGGCGAGGAAGTCATTACCCAGTCCCTGACTGAAGCCATCTACAAGGGTTCATTCAAGGAAGGTAAGGAGATGAACCGCGCCCTGTCTCGCCGTCTGGCCCTTATCCTGCAACACCGTGTGCTTGCCATTGATGAAGACAAGCTGGCGCTAGAACACTTCCTGACAAGCCCGAACATCTTCTACAAGGAGGCCCGCGAGTTCCTGAGCGATGACGCACAGGCCGAGGCGCTGACCCGTGAAGCCTTCGGTGCGCCTGCATGGAAACCCGGCGAGGCTGCATCTAAGCAGAAGTCCCAGAACGGCAAATACACCATGCTTCGGCGTCGCATCCCGATGGATCTTACTGTCCCCGTTCCCGGCAAGCCGAATAAGTGGAAGGAGGATTTCTTGGTGGGCGATCTCATGGTCGATGACCCCTTCGATCTAACCGTTCGTTACGTCCGTAGTGGCATGGGTAACGCTGCATTAGCCAAGCAGGGCTTAGACAGTCCTGATGCGATTGAAGCGATGCTGTCCAAGCTGCGGGCTGATGCCAAGTATTCCAAAGACGGCCAGAAGGTAAAGGACGCTATCAACCGGCTAGATAAGGGGATCAACCGCATCCGTGGCATTGGCGCCATTGAGGAAGTAACAGGGGCTTCAGCCAAGTTGGCTGTGGCTTCAGCCATTCTGGGCAAACACGCTGTTGGTACTGCCCTTGGTGGTTCTGGTATCGCAGCGGCTGGTGAGATGGCCCGTGTGATTAGCCGCACTGGCTTCAAGTCACTCATTGACATGGTGCCAGCCTTCCGCAACGCCTCCGATAAGGAGCTACTGGCGATGTTCAAGGAGTTTGGTTACTACTACGGCAACACTCGGATGCTGGCCTATTTCTCCCACATTGATGACTTCGGTAACAATGCCGTGGGGAACCTTGAGGCATTAGCCAGCCAGTCCGCACAGACAGCCCTGCGCTTCTCTGGACTCTCTCTGATCGACCAGCTCTCCCGCCAGTCTGCCCTTATCGGCTGGACCCGGCGCCTGGAGAAGCAGATCAAATCAGGCACTGTCAGTCCCAAGGACTTCCGCTTGTCTGAGATGGGCTGGAAGCCTGAGACCTACGAGGCAATCTCCGGGTACATCAAGACCCACGGTATGAAGATGGACAACTGGCGGCTGCCAGATGGTCGGCAAGACCTTGAGACCATCGAGCAGTTCACCTCTGGTGCCCACAAGGTTGTCTCCGAGAACATCACCCGGATGATGGCTGGCGAGTCTAACGATTGGGTAGATGGTCCGTGGGGCGCGATGTTCTTGCAGTTCAGGAAGATCGTCTATGCGGCCTACAACAAATCCCTTCTCCGGGGCCTGTCCAAGCCTGACGCCATCATGGCATCTAACCTTGTTGCTAGTCTCTTCGGTGCCCTTGTGGTGAACGAGATGCGGAATGCGGTGAAGACCGCAGGGATGGGGGATGAAGAACGGGACGAGTACCTGAGGAAGTACGGGCTTCGTTACGCCATCATGAACGAGGGGGAACTGCTGCAACCTGTCGTGGCGACCCTGACTTACACCCCGGCAGGTGGCCCACTGGCTGAACTGCTGTCGCTGTTCTCTTCCCAGTTCTTGGGGATTGACCTACGGGGCCGCCACGCAGGAGGCCCCGAGACATTCCTCCAGACCCCATCAATCCAATTGGCTGAGAACCTGATGAGGGGATCAGCGGGGCTAGCGATGGCACCCTTCCAAGAGGATCCCAACTGGAAAGACATTGGCCGCCGGATGCGGGCTGTCACGACTGCCCAAAACTGGTATCTGGTCCATCCTGTAGTCAACATCCTGTCCGATGAGTTGGCTGAGGAATAACCCTCGATAACCTAAACAACAAAGCCCCCTTTGCAGACTTCAGGAAATCCTGTGGTCTACCTCGGGGGCTTTTTTTCTGCTCACGTATTCACCACCAACACCGTTCGCACTGTAGAAGTCGGAGGTGTGTAGATGTTCATTCCTAAAGATGCAATTGAGGAACTGAATGAAGGCAAGGATCTGATGTGTAAGCACAATAAATCTCTTTGGCCAGTAAGTTCTGATTAAGGCGCTCGCCTAAATAATCCGGCATGAGCGCCTTAATTCGTTCCATGCCAAAATTCACAGAGAGCAAGCAAATGACCCCCTATGAGCAAGATTTGAGAGATTTCCATGTTTCGGTCAAGCAATGGCACAAAGAAGGCATGGCTCCTGAGCATGTTGAATACCTTACAAACAATGCAGGCTGGCTGTGTGAGCAAGAACAAATGCTCGGTGCGGAGCTTAAACAGATCCGTAGTTATGCTGAACTGCGCGGAAGGGGGCTTACTGAGAACCAGAAGAACTTCTATGGCCGCTTTACATCCGAGCAGTTGGAGTTCCGATTTGTGATGACCACGATGGTGTTTAAACTCAGGTTTCCCGACAAAATGAGGGAATTGGGAAGAAGTTTGGACCGCCTTCCCGAAACCTACGATGAGGTGTACTCGTGGAATAAAAACCCGATTTATAAGCGCGTCGGTTTCTTCTCTAGGCTATTCGGGTAGACGTCTCTCAACATTTTGAAGCCCCAAGGGAACTTAGGGCTTTTTTTCTGGCTGCTATTTGAACAGTGCCAAGAAGCTCTGCATGTACTCCCCGGCCAACATCTTCTCGACGGCTTCCAGGTACTGCTTGGGAGCTAGACCAGCCGAGTAGAGGCCGTAGGACATACTCTCCCCGCGCTTGTTCTTGTGACCGAGCAGGACCGAAGTGATCCGTTCTTCTATGTGCTCCCGCTCATACGCTGTGGCGGCCATGTGGCGGAAGGAGTGGAAGACCTTATCCCTATCCCGTTTCCCAGTGGCCTTCTCTTTAGTTTCCCCGAAGCGTGAGGCCCAGATAGCAGACGTCCTGCCTTC
>RCUQ01000631.1_pt1 | contig 15279 bp, 14 predicted proteins | sample 2166351 | NCBI WGS metagenome assembly RCUQ01 (sample SAMN09932597, study PRJNA488358) | compost metagenome | feature: garden; material: soil; isolation source: compost soil in acetonitrile-enriched culture | place: Germany: Experimental Botanical Garden Goettingen | collected 2016-01-27
GTTGCCATTCCTTTGTCTAATGATTTTTCAGAAACATCGATTAATTTTACGGTAAAACCACTTTGTGCAAAAGTGTGTGCAATTCCGTTCCCCATTGTTCCAGCTCCGATTACGGCGATTGTTTTCATGCGTTTTTATTTTAAAGTTTAAAAGTTTAAAGTCTAAAGTTACATCACGCACCTTTAAACCTTAAACTCTTTGATATAATGTTTGGTAATTTATTTTTTAAAACAGTCAATAATTTGGTAGGCCACTCTTAAAGCATCAGTGGCTTGTTCTAAAGTCACAACTGGAGTTGTATTATTATTTATGGCATCCGCAAACGATTCTAATTCGTCCAGAATGGCATTGTTTTGTTCTACAGTAGGGTTAGAGAAGTAGATTTGTTTTTTAATGCCTTCAGCATTTTGTAGTATCATGTCAAAATCACCAGGAACTTCTGGAGCATCTTTCATTTTTACCACTTCACATTTTTTCTCAAGAAAATCTACGGATATGTAAGCATCTTTTTGGAAGAATCTTGATTTACGCATGTTTTTCATCGAAATTCTGCTGGCCGTTAAATTGGCTACACAACCATTTTCGAATTCGATTCGGGCATTGGCAATATCAGGGGTTTCACTGATTACTGAAACACCACTGGCATTGATATTTTTCACTTTAGATTTTACAACACTCAAAATAACATCAATATCATGAATCATCAAATCAAGAACAACCGGAACATCTGTACCACGCGGATTGAACTCGGCCAAACGGTGTGTTTCAATGAACATAGGATTCTCAATCATGTTTTTGGTAGCGATAAAGGCGGGATTGAATCTTTCTACATGTCCAACTTGCCCTTTTAGGTTGTACTCTTTTGCTAAAGCTATAATTTCTTCGGCTTCCTCAACAGTTGTTGAAATGGGTTTTTCAATAAATACGTGTTTACCTGATTTGATGGCAACCTTAGCACATTTGTAATGGGAAAGAGTAGGTGTAACAATATCTATAACGTCTACAGCGTGAATTAATTTGGCTATAGTATCGAATTGTTTGTAACCAAATTCAGCAGCTATTTTGGCACCATTCTCAAGATTTTCATCATAAAATCCAACTAATTCATATTTTTCGGATTGTTGTAATAAACGTAAATGTATTTTACCAAGGTGGCCCGCACCCAATACTCCAATTTTCAGCATAATGATGTAATTTCTACAAAAATAGCAATAAATTGATTAAATTATTAGCGATACGAAACAATTATTTAAGCAATTTTAATTTTAAAATTCAATATTTGAAATTAGAAATTGTTTTCTATTTTTACCAAAATAAAATACCGCAATTTTGAAAGACACAGCCAAACATCAAGGACTTCGGAATCAATTAGTAAGCACTTTACAGCAGAAAGGAATTACCGATACAACTGTTTTGGATGCGATAAAAAAAATTCCGCGTCACCTTTTTTTGAACTCGAGTTTTGAAGATTATGCTTATCAGGACAAAGCTTTTCCCATTGGTGCCGGTCAGACAATTTCACAGCCTTATACAGTTGCTTTCCAATCGCAATTGCTAGAAGTGAAAAAGGAACATAAAATATTGGAAATAGGTACCGGTTCCGGTTATCAAACCGCAGTATTATGTACTATGGGAGCCAAAGTTTACAGTGTAGAACGTCAAAATGAATTGTTCAAAAAGACATCTGTATTGTTTCCGAAATTAGGAATTCGTCCCAAACATCTTTCTTTTGGAGACGGATATAAAGGATTGCCTGGTTTTGCGCCTTTCGACAGTATTATAGTTACGGCTGGAGCACCAATTATTCCGCAGCCTTTAATGGCGCAATTAAAAATAGGAGGAAGGTTGGTTATTCCGTTAGGGGAAGATGTTCAAATCATGACTTTGCTGATTCGAAAAAATGAGACACAATTCGAAAAACATGAGTTTGGAGAATTTCGTTTTGTTCCGTTACTGGAAGATAAAAATTAAAAAAGAGGCTGTCGTAAAACAGCCTCTTTTGATTTTGATTGGTTCAAAAATGATTATTTTTTAGGAGGTAGAGATCCATCCTTTCTCATTTCATCAACTACTGTTCTCATAATCTCATCAACAGTTTCCCCTAAATCAGTAACATAAGAAGATTTTGTAGTTCCTGTCCAAATCAATTTGTTTTGTTTTAGTGAGAAGATATTCGTTTCAACCATATAATAAGTAGTTTCCTGATAGTAGCCCGGATCATAGAAACTTGGAGAATACATACCGTACCAGTTTCCAAAACCGTAACCGTACATTCCGCCGTACATTCCGCCCATACCTCCGTAATACATTGAAGTATTGGTTCCTGGAACATAATTGGTTTCCTTTTCGGTACTTACCAAACGCATGGTAACCACACCGTCAAAATTTTCATCTTGAAGAATTTTTAATTTTTGTTCTTTGGTAAGCTCTAAATTTGTTCCGTTCAGGTAAGCATAAGAAGTTTTAAATATAGGATTACTGGATGCAATTCTATTTTCAGTGGTTCTTCTGGAAGCTTCGTCTTTCACTAAAGCGACAACTAACACTTTTTCAAAATGTTGTTGGGCGACCGTAGTGTCAGGATCTCTCCAGCTGTTTACAATAGAAGTATTGGTTCCGCAGCTAAAGAGGGAAATACAGGAAATTACAATAAAAAATTTTTTCATGATTATTAGTTTACAGGATAGTATGTAGTAAAAATAGCAATAAAATTTTAGATATACCGCCCAAAATACTTAAATAACTATTTTAAAATGATTTTTTAATTCGGTCTAAATCACGTTTTGTATCCTGTTCCTTAAGGGATTCTCTTTTGTCATAGGTTTTCTTCCCTTTACAAAGGCCAATTTGTAATTTGGCCATTCCTTTTTCATTAGTGAATAATTTCAAAGGGATAATCGTAAGTCCTTTTGCCTGTACGCTTCTGGCCAGGCTTTTTAATTCTCTTTTATTCAACAAAAGTTTTCTTTCGCTTCTTGCTTTGTGATTGAATTGATGCCCAAAACTATATTCCTCGATGTAGGTATTGATTGCAAAGAGTTCATTGCCACTGAATTCACAGAAGCTTTCCGTAATATTTGCTTTACCTAAACGAATGGATTTGATTTCAGTACCCGTCAAAACAATTCCTGCAGTATAAGTTTCAATTATTTCATAATCGAATCGGGCTCTTTTGTTAAGTATGTTGACAGTCTTTAGCATAGGTTACAAATGTATGAACAAATCGATGAAAGAGCAATAGATGTAATAAATTAGGTTTAAATTTGCACAATGGAAAAAATGCAATCTAAAGATCCTTTACACGGAATTACGCTTCAGCAAATAGTAGAACAATTAGTTGACTATTACGGATTTGATACATTAGGGGAATTGATTAAAATCAAGTGTTTTAATGTAAATCCTAGTGTAAAATCCAGTCTTAGTTTTTTAAGAAAAACAGATTGGGCACGAAAAAAAGTAGAAGAATTATATATAAAAACACTTCCAAAAATTAGTAAGAAGGTTTAATTCAGGCGGTAAGAGACCATAACTCCACCTCTGTACGGTAACCATTCTCCACTTTTATTGTAGTCTTGGGCTTTATCGTAACGTTCTCCTGAACTTACATAATATCCTTTATAAAATCCCTGATGGTTACCACCTCCCAAAAAACAGTCTAAAACAAATCGATCATTGATTTTTGCTTGATATCCAATGGTTGCTCCCATCATGTATCCAAAACCTTCTTCGTATTTATCAGTATTTAAATAATTCCATTTTTGAAAGTTATATATACTGGCCCCTATATGGACACCAACATAAAAACCATTATATTTTTCTTTAAAATGATATCTGTATTCAGGGATGAAGGTATAAAATTCGGCAGGTTTTCCCTTTACTGATTTCCATGGGGATGCCAAAATATCGAATGAAAAGGTCGATTTTTTACCAATACTCGTTTCTACACCAACATTTGGAACAGCTAAGAGAGTAGTAAAAGCATTTACTTTTATATAGGTTTGACTTTGTGATTGAATCGAAAAGAAAAGGATAGTAAGAACAAGTATTTTTTTCATAAAAAGGATTTACCAATACTTTTTTTATTGGTTTCGGCGGCAAATATAATGATTTTGGACTGACTAAAATCTGATATTTCTGATTTTATTAATTGTTTTTGTAGGTTTAGTCTTTATTCAATATTGAATAAATAACGGTGTCTAAAAAACGGCCTTCGTAGAATTCATTTTCTCTTAAATGTGCTTCTTTTACAAAACCATTCTTTTCTAAAACTTTGGCGGATCCATTATTTAGTGGGTCAATAATGGCTTCAATTGAATGCAATTTCATTACATCAAAACCGTAGTTTACAACCTCTTTTACAGCTTCAGAAATAATCCCTTTACCGTTAAATTCAGGAAGTAACATATAGCCAATTTCAGCTCGAAAATGCTCAGGCTTTATTCTGTAATGTCCAATAAGTCCAATTAGTTTTGTACTGCCTTTAAGTGTAATTGCCCAGTTGATACCTTCATTGCTCTCTATTTTGGCGTCAATCATCGCTATATGTTCCAAGGCTTCTTCATTGCTTTTTACCAACGGTCTTGGAATATATTGCATCGTTTCAACATTAGATCGTAAAGTAAATATTTCGTTTACATCATTTTGGTCAACTCTTCTTAAAACTAAGCGTTCAGTTTCAAGTATAGGAAAAGGGGTGAAATTTATCGTAAGCATAATTTATATTTAAAGAATTTCTATACTGAATTTCGAATGGAAAGTTTTGTTTTCGTCCAAAATCTGAATGCCTTCTTTTTCAAAAAGATTTCCTGAATTTTCATTGGTGTCAGAATAACCGAACCAAGGTTCAATACAAAGAAAAGGCGCATTCATTTTTGTCCAAATTCCTAAACTTGGAAAATCTTCGAAGTGAACAGTTACTATCGGATTGGAATTTTCTAAAATTGTCAATGAGTCAGATTCTAATGTCTTGAATATTAAAGCGTCGTTTTCAAATAATTGATACGTTAATGGAACCTGTTTGTTTTGAACTTCTAATTTTTTTGTTTGGTTTGAAATCAAATCGTTTTCCAACAGATAATATTCCAACGACTCTTCTTTATTGAATGCGATCGAGTAATTTTCAAAATTGCCCGGCAAAGCAAAAGCGGGATGGGCACCAATAGAAAAAGGCATTGCGGATTTTCCATTGTTAATTACTTTGTATTCAATGTCTAAATTGAAACCTTCAACGGTATAAATTAATTGTAATTCAAATTCAAAAGGATACTTTTTTAAAGTTTCAGTCGACGATTTAATCGAAAAAGTAGCACTGTTTTCACTTTTTTCTACTAAATCAAATTCCATCTCCCTAGCAAAACCGTGTCTTGATAACTGATAGTCTTTTCCATCATAATGGAAAGAGTTGTTTTTTAATGTTCCCACAATAGGAAACAAAATAGGCGAATGTTTCCCCCAGAAATCAGGATTTCCTTCCCAAATGTATTCTTTCTGTGCGTTGTTTTTTAGGGAAATTAATTCGGCTCCAAAACGGTTAATTTCTGCCGTTAGATTTGAGTTTTTAATTGTAGTTGTCAAAATGGTACTGATTAGTTTAAAAAGAAAAATATTTTTAGACTGTAAATATATTTTATCTTTTTTAATAATTATTTGGATTGACTCTAATTTCTTTCAAAAAAAATATATTAAAGTTCTATAAAGTAGTTTGAAATTCTCTTTTTTTTCATTTATTTGTTGTAAAAATAACAATATAATGAAAAAAGTTCAGCTAAAAGCCATTCTGTATTTGGCTTTATTATTGGGAGTTACATCTGTTTGGGCACAAGAAAATCCCGTAAATGCAGCTAATAACCCTATTTCAAAATACGATTATCATGATTCATTTGCACCGTTTTTTTATTCCAAAAACGGAACTTCCACACGTTCTGCAAGCGGACAACCAGGAGCAGAATATTGGCAAAACAGAGCCGATTATCAGTTAACGGCAAAACTGGATGAAAATAATAATCAGGTAACTGGAACCGGAATCATTACTTATACCAATAATAGTCCTGACAAGATGGCTTTTGTTTGGATGAATTTAGATCAAAATTTATTTAGCTCAGATTCCCGTGGAAATGCTGTAGTTCCTATTACTGGAAGCCGTAACGGTGCACAAGGTCAGATTTTTGACGGTGGACATAAAATAAAATCGGTAAAAGTAATTACTAGCAGTAAAGGAAAAGCTACCGAAACAGAAGCTAAGTATGTTATAACAGATACCCGTATGCAGGTTTTTCTTCCACAAGGATTGAATGCCAAAGGGGGAACGGTAAAAATTAAAATAGACTTTTCATTTATTGCTCCTTTTGAAGGTTCAGATCGTATGGGGGTTTTGCCAACAAAAAACGGTAAAATTTTTACTATCGCCCAATGGTATCCTCGTATGTGTGTGTATGATGATGTAAAAGGATGGAATGTAAATCCGTACTTGGGAGCTTCAGAGTTTTACTTGGAATACGGTGATTTTGAAGTAAACATTACTGCGCCATCCAACCATATCGTGGTTTGCTCCGGCGAATTGGTAAATCCGACTGCTGTTTATTCAGTTGAAGAGCAAAAACGTTTACTCGCAGCTAAACTGAGTGATAAAACAGTTGTAATCCGTACTGCTGAAGAAGTAGGTAATTTATCAAAAACAGCTTCTAATACTACTAAAACCTGGACTTATAAGATTAAAAATGCCCGAGATATGACCTGGGCTTCTTCTTCAGCTTTTATTTTAGATGCCGCAAGAATTAATTTGCCTAGCGGTAAAAAATCGTTGGCCATTTCAGCTTATCCTGTGGAAAGCGACGGAAATGATGCTTGGGGACGTTCAACAGAATATACTAAAGCATCTATTGAACATTATTCTAAAAAATGGTTCGAATATCCTTATCCAGCTGCTACCAATGTAGCCGGAAATGAAGGCGGAATGGAATATCCTGGAATTGTTTTTTGCAGTTGGGAATCAAAAGGAGAAGATTTATGGGGGGTAACGGATCACGAGTTTGGACACATTTGGTTTCCAATGATTGTAGGTTCAAATGAGCGTATGTTTGCCTGGATGGATGAAGGTTTCAATACTTTTATCAATTCGTTAAGTTCTCTTGAATTTAATAAAGGGGAATACAAACCAAAACCTTCAGATTTACATGAAGAGGCTGATTATTACACCAATCCAAAGAATGAAGTTATTATGAGCTCGCCGGATAATATGAAAGAAGCCAATATTGGTCTTTTGTGTTATGCGAAACCGAGTGCCGGATTGGTTATTTTACGTGAACAGGTTTTAGGACCAGAGCGTTTTGATTTGGCTTTACGTACTTATGTAGAGCGTTGGGCATACAAACACCCTACACCGGACGATTTCTTTAGAACTATTGAAAATGTTGCCGGCGAAGATTTAAGTTGGTTTTGGAGAGGATGGTTCCAATACAATTGGCGTTTAGACCAAGGAATCAATTCTATAAAATATGTAAAGAATGATCCAAAATTAGGGATTGTAATCAATATCGAAAACTTTGAAAAAATGGCTATGCCGGTTATTTTGGATGTTAAAACCAAAAGCGGAAAAGTGACCCGTGTGAAATTGCCGGTAGAAATTTGGCAAAGAAATATCGATTGGTCTTTTAAACATAATTCAACCGAAGAAATTGAAAGTATTACCATTGATCCTGATCATGTGTTTCCGGATGTTAACGGCGCTAATAATGTTTGGTCCGCTGCAAATGGAAAAGTAGAAAAGGATATTATCTTGGATGCTTATTTAGGGACTTATTCCAATAGTAAAGCCCCAATAAAAATTACATTTACAGAAAAGCACAGTGCATTAAACGTGAAAATAACTGATTATCCTGACTTTACTGTTGTTCCAGTAGGAAAGGATACTTTTGAATCGAAACAAGCCGGTGTTACCTTTCAATTTAATGAAGCAAAAAATGCTATGGATATGATTTTGAGTGATGGTCAAAAAATACCTTTTACCAAAGAATAATTCATAAGTTTCCAATAATAAAAAAGACTTGTAGTAATTAAAATGCTACAAGTCTTTTTTTTATTCTGTTTTCTCAAGTCTGAATTTATTCAGGTATTTGTTGGCTTAAACAATGTAAGGTTCCGAATCCCCAAATGAAATCAACGGCACTAAGGCCGATGATTTCCCTGTCAGGAAAGCAATCTGCCAATATGTTTAATGCTATGCGGTCATTACTGTCGTTAAAAGTTGGAACCAAAACACAATTATTCAAAATCAGGAAATTGGCATAACTCGCCGGTAAACGCAATCCATCAAAATCCAATCGTTTTGGCATAGGTAATTTAATGATTTTTGGTGATTGGCCGTTTTCCAATTTAGCATTTTGCAAACGGTTTAAGTTGTCTTGCAAGGGTGCATAGTTATTGTCGTCCGGATCCGATTCCACAATGGTTACAATTGTATCTTCATTTACAAAGCGACATAAATCATCAATGTGCCCGTGGGTATCATCACCTTCAATACCGTCTCCTAACCAAATTACATTGGTAATTCCTAGGTATTCTTTGAAAACGGCTTCGTAATCTGCTTTGGTGAAATTTGGATTTCGAACCTGAATATCAGGATGCATCAAACATTCCTCGGATGTTAGTAAGGTACCTTTTCCGTTCGAATCAATGGCACCGCCCTCTACGATAACCGGTTTTCCTTTGTACATTACTTGCGTAAGTGGTACGTTAAGAAAATCAGCAACTTTGCCCGGAATAAACTTGTCCAGTTGAATGTTTTTATATTTTGCCCAACCATTAAAATTGAAATTTAAGGCTTCTCTTTTTGCTCCATTTTTGACGATAATCGGACCTGAATCACGCATCCAACTTCTATTGGTTTTATGAATGACATAGGAAACATTATCAATTGCTACATGCGCTGTTTCCAGCATCTCGGCAACTTTTTCTTTTTGACTTTTATCGGCTACGACTAAAATCACTTGCTCAAAAGTGGCTACTTTTTTAATAAATTCAACAAAAGCCCATTGAACAGCTTCGTATTTTCCTGGCCAATCTTTGCCATTGTGAGGAAAACAAAGTAAAATACCTTGTTGTTTTTCCCATTCTGCAGGAAATCTTCTATTGGTTGTACTCATAAATTAGTTCTGATATAAAGGCTACAAATATAATCATTCGAGAGGATTTAAAATTAAATTAGAAGGAACCATCTAATTTTTTTTGATGCAATTTCAAAATTTTACCAGAATAGTTTTAATAAAGATTAGATAATATAGAGTTAATTAATCCCTGAGTACCGCTGATTATTTTTGATAAAATTTAAAAATATAAAATTATGATAAAGTATGGTTTAACAGTATTTACAGCTGTTTTTTTATTATCAGCTTGTGCCAATGAAAATTCAGCAGATGCCGCGGAAGAGATAGTGAATGAAAACGCAGCGACTTTCAAAGAGATTGGTTCTATTACTATTGGGGGCGAAGGAGCAGCCGAAATAAGTGCCTATGATGAAGTGTCTAAAAAATTATTTACCGTTAACAATAGCGACACCAATAAAATAGATGTAATCGATTTGTCTAATCCGTCAAATCCCGTTCTTATTGCCAGTATTGATTTAACACCGTTTAATGGATCTTCAAATAGTGTGGCCACTTTCAACGGCAAATTAGCTGTTGCATTAGAAGCAACTACTAAACAGGATCTAGGGAAAGTGGTAGTTTTTGATACGGCGAATTATAGTGTCATCAAGCAAATTACTGTTGGGGCTTTACCGGATATGATTACTTTTTCTCCTGATGGGAATTATATTATGACAGCTAATGAAGGAGAGCCTAATGATGATTATTCTGTAGATCCGGACGGTTCGGTTTCTATTATTGCGGTAAACAATAATTATGCGGTGACTACTTTAAATTTTGGTAATTTTAGCAGCCAATTGAGTAGTTTGAAAGCTAAAGGTTTCAGAATTGCCAGTCCAACCAATAATTTCACTTCAGATATTGAACCGGAATATGTAACCATTTCTGCTGATTCTAAAACGGCTTGGGTGACATTACAAGAAAACAACGGTGTGGCTAAAATTGATTTGGCATCTAAAAAAATCACTAATCTTTTTCCGTTAGGATTTAAAGATTATAATCTAGCCGAAAACGCCATGGATATCAGTGATAAAGATGGTGGTGTTTTTGCCAATCCGTGGAAAGCGAAAGGAATGTTTCAACCAGACGCTATCAGTAATTTCGAAGTAAATGGTACTACTTATTTTGTAACCGCTAATGAAGGAGATGCCAGAGAATATAGTGCCTTTGTGGACATAAAAAGAATAGGTGATGCTTCTGTAGTTCTTGATCCTACAGTATTTCCGGATGCAGCTATTTTAAAAGGAGAAACTAAAATGGGAAGATTGAATATCAATACCAAAATGGGAGATACAGATGGAGACGGTGATTTTGACGAATTAGTTTCTTTTGGAGCCAGATCTTTTTCTATTTGGAATGGAAGCACTGGGCAAATAGTGTTTGACAGTAAAAATGAATTAGACAAAAAAGCACAAGACCTTGGTGTTTATGATGATAAAAGAAGTGATGATAAATCGGTGGAACCAGAAGCTGTTGTAGTGGCAAAAGTTGGAGGTAAAAACATTTTGTTTGTAGGTTTAGAAAGAGCAGATGCTTTTATGGTTTATGATGTAAGCAATCCTGCTTCTCCGCAATTTTTGCAAAGTGTTAAAACGGGTGATGCTCCAGAAGGATTACTGTATATACCGGCACACAAGAGTCCTACGAAAAGAAGTTTGATTGTGGTGAGCAGTGAAGGAGACGGTACGGTTAAAATCTTCCAACCGAATTTGAATTAGGTGAAGTTGCTAAGATGCTAAGTGTGTGAGATTCTAAGTTTAAAAATAACCTTAGAATCTCAGCATCTTAGTGTCTTTTTTTAAAAACTAATCAATTGCTCTTTTTGTGATATCACCAAAAGCATCGATTCTTCTGTCTCTGAAGAATGGCCAATTCTGACGAACATTTTCCTGTAAATCTAAATCTACTTCGGCAATTAAGATTTCTTCTTTGTCGTGTGAGGCTTGCGCCAAAATTTCGCCTTGTGGTCCCGCAATAAATGAAGATCCCCAAAACTGAATCCCCGCTGTATCCGGTAAATATTGCTCTAAACCAATTCTGTTTGCTGCAGCAACATATACACCATTAGCAACCGCATGACCTTTCATCACGTTCATCCAGGCACCATGTTGATTTTCGCCGTATTGTTCTTTTTCTAAGGGATGCCATCCAATTGCGGTTGGGTAAAACAACACATCAGCACCTTGAAGAGCCGTCAAACGAGCTGCCTCAGGATACCATTGGTCCCAACAAATTAATGTTCCTATTTTTCCTTTATTAGTAGGGAAAGCTTTAAATCCTAAATCACCAGGCGTGAAATAGAATTTTTCATAAAAATGCGGATCATCCGGAATGTGCATTTTACGGTACAATCCAGCTTCTGTACCATCAGTGTTGATGATATAAGCACTGTTGTGGTAAATTCCAGCCATTCTTTTCTCGAAGAAAGGGACAATGATAACTACTCCCAGTTCTTTTGCCAAAGCACTAAAAGCAATAAACGAAGTACTGTATAATGGTTCTGCCAAAGCAAAATTATCTACATCTTCACTCTGACAAAAATAATGACTGCTGTATAATTCCGGTAACGAAATCACTTCTGCCCCTAAAGCGGCGGCATCACGAACCCAGCTTAAACATTTTTTAAGGTTATTTTCGGCAACATCATTCAGATTCAATTGAATAACCGCTATTTTGTATTTCTTATTTGACATGTCTAAAAATTTAGACTGCAAAAATAGTTATTTTTATAAAGAGATGTGGTAATGTAAAATGGAAAAGTTTTTTGGAAATAATAACGAATCGCAACTGACCTGTTTCTTAGAGCTATGGAAATTGACTGTAGAAGGTAATTCTAATGTCAAAAGGTTTCGGTATTGCTGAACGCGGATCAATGATTTTGGAGTAAATAAATTTTAAGTTTTATTATTGTATGAATTATATTCATTTGAATGCAATAGTTGTAGTTTTGCATTTGAATTTTTTAGAAAGAGCAATGAAAATATTATATACCTATATCAAAGCACACAAGCCATTATTATTTTTGGCTTTGTTTTTAGCGGCAATCAACCAATGTTTTTCTTTATTCGATTCCATTATAATTGGTAAATTACTGAATCAATGCGGTGTCGGAGTAGCTGATTTTAATCATAATTTGGCCAGTTTTACCAAAGCTGTTATAGGTTGGTTGGCTCTATCTTTAGGAGCTGCAATGGTGTCCAGAATAGCCAAAAATTTCCAAGATTATTTTACGAATATTATTATTCAGCGAACAGGGGCACAAATGTATACCGATGGTATAAAAAAAGCACTCGAGCTGCCTTTTCAGGATTTTGAAGATCAACGAAGCGGTGAAACATTAGGAAGACTTCAAAAAGTAAAAATCGATTGTGAAAAGTTCATCACTTTAGCCATTTCGTTAGTTTTTCAAACGCTTATCGGAATTGTATTTGTAATGGGGTATGCGATTAACATCCACTGGTTGTTGGGGCCTATTTTTTTGGCGACTGTTCCCGTTATCGCTTTTATTAGTTCTTTTTTGGGTACGAAAATCAAAAAAGTGTCCAAGGAAATACTAGGAGAAACAACCGCTTTGGCTGGTGCAACCACCGAATCCTTGCGCAATATTGAATTAGTGAAAAGTTTGGGTTTAACAAATCAGGAAGTGAATCGTTTAAACAGTACTACTACAAAAATATTAGGACTGGAGTTAAAAAAAGTACGCTTTATTCGTTCGTTGAGTTTCATTCAGGGAACAACAGTCCATTTTATGAGGACCGGTTTAGTCTTTGCATTATACATGTTCATTTTTCAAGGAATCATCAAGCCGGGCGATTTGATTACCTTAATGTTTTTCTCCTTCTTTTTATTTAATCCGCTTCAGGAACTTGGAAATGTGATAGCGACATATAACGAAACAAAAGCCTCGATGGATAATTTTGGTGATTTGATGAATGCCAAAAGTGAAGAGAAACCGCTGCATCCAAAAACAATTGGGTTTATCAATAATTTAAGGTTTTCAAACATTTCATTCAAACACCAAACCGCTTCTACTTATGCCGTTAAAGACATTTCTTTTGAAGCCAAAGCTGGAGAAACCATTGCTTTTGTCGGACCATCAGGAAGTGGTAAAACAACTTTGGTAAAAATGTTGGTTGGACTATACACTCCGGAGGAAGGTGCTATTTTTTATAATGAAATAAACGCAAAAGATATTGAGTTAACAGAGTTACGCCAGCAATTGGGTTTTGTGACCCAAGATGCACAGTTGTTCTCAGGAACCATAAAAGATAATTTATTGTTTGTGAAACCCAATGCAACTGATACCGAAATAAATGATGTGCTGCAAAAATCAGCCTGTCAAAATTTATTGGAACGAGCCGAAAAAGGTTTGGACACCACTATTGGAGAAGGAGGTATTAAAGTATCGGGCGGTGAAAAACAGCGATTATCGATTGCTAGGGCCTTATTAAGAAAGCCAAGATTGCTGTTGTTTGATGAAGCTACTTCTGCTCTTGACTCTATTACGGAAGAAGAGATTACGCAAACCATTCGAAGCATATCTTCCAAGCAAGATCAAATTACAGTATTGATTGCGCATCGTTTATCGACCATCATGCATGCGGACAGAATATATGTATTGGAACAGGGTGCGATTATCGAACAAGGAAAGCATCAAGATCTGTTAGATGAAAAAGGGCTGTATTATGCCATGTGGAGACAACAGATTGGGGAAAGAAAAATAGTTTAGTAAACAAACTTCATTGGAAGAAAGTAAAAGCCAAATCAAATAATTATTCGTTATTTGATTTGGCTTTTATTTTCGCCATTTCTTCTAAGAGTTTCTCAGGAATTGGCCTGCATTTGCAATTTTTTTCGTGTTCCAAATGCCATTTGACTCTTTGTTCGAAACTTGGGTTTTTAGGCATTTTATTGTTTAACCCAGAATCCGCATTAGACTTCGTTATGAAGCTGGATTATTCAATAAAATCAAGTGCTCACGGACTATTTTTAAAGAAGAAATACTTTTGTCTTTCAATTTTGAAAATAGGAGTAAGTGCTTGATTTTGAAGAAGAATTCAGATGTAGTAGATTTCTAATGCGGAATCTGGGTTTAGATGCCATTCTCGATTGACTTTCATATCTATTTACTTTTTGATTTGTGTGTTAAAGATATCGAGATTTGAATTCCTTACTTTTTTCCGATTATCTTTTTGAATAAGGTGACAATCCCCCAAACTATAAATCCAATTGTAAGTCCGATGATGAATTCTTTTAATGTGTCTGGGAACTGAGGCAATAGATGATGTAAAAATTCGATATTATGTACAAATATACCGCCAGCTACTAAAATCAAAGCTATTGTACCAATAACGGCTAAACTTTTAATGACTTTTGGCAAGGCCTGTACCAGTAAATTACCAATGATTTTTGACGGGCTGTTTTCTTTGGTACTCAGTTCAATAAGTTTGAGACCCAGCTCATCCATTCTTACGATGAGAGCCACAATGCCGTAAACGCCGATTGTTGCAATTATAGCAACTATAGAAACAACCATAATTTGACTTTGAATCGGTTTTCCGATTACCGTGCCCAGCGCAATAATTACAATCTCTACCGATAAAATAAAATCAGTAAATATGGCCGATTTTATTTTGTCCTTTTCAAGAGCTAAAATTTCGGCTTCGGTAAAAGTTTCGATTGTGATTTCGGCTGTTGCATGTTTGTGGGGAAATAGATATTCGTATATTTTTTCGGCACCTTCATAAGCCAAAAAAAGTCCACCAAGCACTAAAATTATTATAATAGCCAAAGGGAAAAAAGCGCTCAGCAGAAAAGCTATGGGTAAAATGATTAATTTATTGACGAATGAACCTTTTGCAATTGCCCATAAAACAGGAAGCTCTCTCGATGAAATAAAACCGGAAGCTTTTTCGGCATTCACGGCCAAATCATCGCCTAAAATACCAGCCGTTTTTTTTGTTGCGATTTTACTCATTACTGCAACATCATCCATAATTGCTGCGATATCATCTAATAGTGCGAAAAAACCTGATGCCATTATAATTTGTTTTTAAGAAGTGTATTGATTTTGGGATTGCTTTGCCAAAATTCAATCAACACGGTTTGATTATTATTTATGCGAAACTAATACTTTTTG
>RCUQ01000635.1_pt1 | contig 15234 bp, 9 predicted proteins | sample 2166351 | NCBI WGS metagenome assembly RCUQ01 (sample SAMN09932597, study PRJNA488358) | compost metagenome | feature: garden; material: soil; isolation source: compost soil in acetonitrile-enriched culture | place: Germany: Experimental Botanical Garden Goettingen | collected 2016-01-27
AGCAAAGCGCACGTCGGAACGACGTATAAGCGCGCACTCCGGACAGCATGTCCGTCGTGATGGGGACTGGCGTCCCGCAAGTCTACGGAGGTGGAAAGGCGCGATCCTTCATCGCGTCCAGTTTCCAGGCATGAGGGGACGTGCAAGGCTGAGGCGGACTATTCCCCCACCATCAGGACCTGAGTGCATGGATGAACTGACCGCCGAGATCGACCTGATCGGCATGACCGCCGATATCGTTTCGGCCTTCGTGTCGAACAACGCCATCGCCGCTGACGCCCTGCCGCGTCTGATCGCGGGCGTGCATGGCGCGCTGGCGGGCACAACGCAGGTTGCGGCGCCTGAACCCGAACCGCAGGCGCCTGCGGTGTCGATCCGCAAGAGCATCACCCCGGACCACATCATCTGCCTGGAGGACGGCAAGCCCTTCAAGTCGATGAAGCGCCACCTGGCCCAGAAGTACGGCCTCACCCCGGAGGACTATCGCGCCAAGTGGGGCCTGCCGAAGGACTATCCGATGGTGGCGCCGAACTACGCTGCCGCGCGCTCGGAACTGGCGAAGTCGATGGGCCTCGGCCAGGGCGGTCGCAAGCCCGCCAAACGCGGACGCAAACCGGCGGCCAAGTAAGCCGCTCACGCCCGCGCACGACCGCAGACTTACGGGGGCGCGCGGAAGGCAGGACCAAAGCATGATGGCGGCTCTTCGAAGGAAGAGAGAGCCGTCATCATGCGAAAGCCCAGGGACATCGACGCCGAACTCGCGGCGCTTGCCGAACGCGCCTCCGCCCTGAAGGCGCGCCGGGTCACACAACTTGGCGAACTCGTCATCGCCAGCGGCGCCGACGCCCTGGGCGCCGACATTCTCATGGGCGCGCTGAACGCCGCAGCGGCCGAGACGAACGAGCAGACCCGAAGCCAATGGCGCCAGCGGGGCGAGGCCTTCTTTCGCGGCGAACGGACGCGCGCCGCTGCGGCGAGCGCTTCGCGCCACGACCCTAAGGCTGGCCCGGCTTCCAGCCCTGATGCGCCGGACTGAAGCCATGCAGCGGCGGGCCGATCACCAGGAACGTCAGGACGCGCGGCGCGCTCGCACCCGCCACCTGATCGAACTGGGCGGCTTGGTGCAGAAGGCGGGTCTCATCGAACTGACCGGCGACGACCGTAACGCCATCTTCGGCGGCCTGCTTGTCGTCGCCGCCATGCTGCATTCTGATCGGCGCGACGAGGCCATGGCGGTTCTGGCGCACCGGGGACGGCGCGCCTTCAGGGGTGACAAGGAGTCCCTCAGCGGCGATGCTCCCGCCCCATGGTGATCCGTCGCGAATACCACAGAGCCGGCCGCGAGGAGCTTCGCCTTGCGAAGCGCGGCGGTAACGGCAAGACTCGTCGGATGAAGACGAGTCTCGACCATCTGCCGCTCGGCAAGCGCCGCGAGCTGGAGCACGTGCTCGGCGTCCTGAAGGACGAGTTCGGCAAGGCCATCGCCAACCGCCGCGCCGAGGGCGTGAAGGACGGCCAGATCCTAAAGGTCATCCTCTACGGATCATATGCCCGGGGCGACTGGGTCGAAGATCCGGTCGGGCGCTATTTCTCTGACTTCGATCTGCTCGTCGTCGTCAGCGACGAGAAGCTGACGGATGTGCTGGAGTTCTGGGAGGGCGCCGAGAAGCGTCTGCGCACGGACCTCGCGTCCGGCGCCAATCTCCGCACCCCCGCCGACCTGATCATTCATTCGCTCGACGACGTGAACGGCCAACTGGCCCAGGGGCGGTACTTCTTCGCGGACATCGTGCGTGAAGGCGTGGTGCTACTCGAAGAGCCGGACCATCCCTTTGTTGATCCACAGCCGTTGCCTAGCGACGCCGCGCTGAAGGAAGCTCAGAAGTTCTACCGTGAGCATTTCACGGCAGGCCAACAGTTCCTTCGGCAAGCACAGCACGCCATCGACGACGAGGCGCCAAAGATCGCGGCGTTCGACCTTCATCAGGCCGCCGAGCATTTCTACAATGCGGTCCTGCTCGTCGCGACGCTGTACACGCCGAAGTCCCACAATTTGGTCCGGCTGCGGAATGCGGCGGAGCCGATCAACGCCCAACTGGCCGATGTGTGGCCGACAGAGAGCAAGTTCCAGAAGCGGTGCTTCGAGTTGCTACGGGCGGCCTATGTGAAGGCGCGATATTCGGAGCACTATCGTGTGACGGCCGAGGAGCTGTCTTGGATGCTAGAGCGGTTGCAAGTGCTCCAGAACCTCGTGGAGACGATCTGCCTTGATCGATTGAAGGAATTGAGTGGCGTCAGCGAAAGCTGAAATGCGCCAGGAGCGGTCATTGGCTTGGTACCCACAGCCGGACACTTATCTCGTGCCGGTTTCAACCTCTGTGTTCGACACGTGACGCAAGTTGCAAGCGCCACTTTGACGCATCGTTGCTGAACGAGGTCAATAGCACCTGCCTGAGCCTCGAAATCTCTTTTGGTTCTCAGTTGGGCTAAGATCCATCGCATGAAGTTCTTCGCTGACGGTCCAGACATTCCGGATGACCTGCTAATCGCTCGCGACTTGGGCGACGTCGTATTCTTTTGCGGAGCAGGCGTATCGCTGGCGCGCGCGAACCTCCCCCACTTCGCTGGGCTTTTGGAGCAGGTCATTGAGGGACTCGGCGCGGCTCAGAATAGCCCCGCGCGGAACGAGGCTCTATCGGTTGATCGACGCTTCCGGTTGTTGGAACGGGAATTCGAGACCAGTGAAGTGCGTGAAGCCGTAGCCGGTCGGCTTGTTGTCGACCCTCTGGTGGATCTGACAGCGCACAGAACACTTCTGAATCTAGCCAGATCGAACACGGGCGTCGTGCGGTTGGTCACCACCAACTTCGACAGTCTGTTTGAGCTCACCGATCCGACATTGGCGTGGTCCGCACCGCCCAGGTTGCCCGATCCGCACAATGACACCGATTTCAGCGGCGTGGTGCACATCCACGGTCGTAGCGATGCCGTGAACGGCGTTGCGCCTGAGCTGGTGCTGTCCAGCGCTGATTTCGGACGTGCCTATCTGTCCGACGGCTGGGCTACACGGTTCATCCGCCGACTGCTGGAGCGGTTCCAGGTCGTCTTTGTGGGCTATTCCGCCGAAGATCCGCCGGTCCAATACCTGCTGGAGGCTCTCGACCTGCCGGCTGGCGGACGAAAAAAGCTGTACACCTTCGAGAACGCCGAGAACGGAGACGCCATCGGGCTCTGGGAACACAAGGGTGTCGAAGCGATCCCCTACACCGGGGACTACGCGACTCTATGGAACACGCTTGAGGGGTGGGCCGACCGGGCTCGCGACCCCGCAGGATGGGTTCGCGCTCTGCTCGCGACTGCGGCTCAGGGACCGGAAACGCTCACGCCGCATCAACGGGGCCAAGTGGCTCACCTGGTCAGTACGCGAGAAGGGGCCAGAAGCATCGTGACCGCTGAGACGCTTCTGCCCTCCGCTTGGCTGAACGTCTTTGATCCCACGGCCCGGTATGCGACGCCTGAAGGCAGGTATGGTGATCCGACGGCCCCTCGGTTCGATCCGTTCTCGGTCTTTGGCCTGGACTCCGACCTTGTTCCCCCGCCGCCCGATCCGGAGAATTGGCTTCAGAATCGAGAGCCCCCCGCCGACGCCTGGGACGGATTTGCGACAACTCGCGCGGACCGAACCGACCCGGACGCGCAAGCTCTGGCGGGGATCACGAACGACCGACCCTCCCCGTTGCCGCCGCGTCTCGGGCAACTCGGCGTCTGGATCCGCAACATTGCCCATCAACCCGGCACTCTGGCCTGGGCCGCGCGCCGGGGACGCCTGCATCCCGACATTGAATCCGGCATCGACTGGAGGCTCCGGACACAGACGGCAAATTTCACCCCTGCGATGCGTGAGGGCTGGCGAGCGCTGTTCCGGACATCGCGGTGGGGCCGGAACGATGTTGACCGCGCCGAATATGAGTTGCGGGCTCTGGTCGCCGCCGACGGCTGGTCTCAAACCCTCGTCCGAGTCTGGGTCGATCTGTTTCGTCCACGGCTCACCGCAGACCCCGCCGTCGAGGTAGGCCGCGCGCCGCTCGAAGTTGAGCGAGTGGGCGACGTTCTCAGGCTCGATGTCGACTATCCACGACCTCATGAGACGCATGCCCCATCGGACGAGTTCGTTCCCTATGCGGTTGAGTGTTTCCGGACCAACCTTGACCTGGCCGTGGCGCTGGAGCGTGAGGTGCGGGGCCAAGAAGGCCTTTATCTGACCACCAGTCGAACGAATGACGGCGGCCTGGTGGACGTTGAAGCGTTCGGCGTCACGGGGGTGCTGGTCACCTTCCAGCGGCTATTCCAGAGGCTGGTTCAGATCGATCGCGATCGCGCGCGGACGCAAGCCGGCAGCTGGCCGATTGACGACCATCTGTTCGGTCGCCTGCGGATATGGGCGGCGGGCCTGCCCGGCCTTCTAGCCGGCGATGAGGCGGCGGATGCGTTCCTGGGTCTGGGCGAGCGAATGTTCTGGAGTTCCGAGCATCAACGCGACCTTCTGTTCGCCTTGCGTGACCGATGGCCGGACATACCACCAGGGCGCCGCACCCGACTGGAGCAGCGAATTCTGACGGGGGCCTACCCCTATGCGGGCGAGATGGAGCCCGATCGCCGAGATGAATACGCCGCCTATGACCAGCTGAACCGGATCGCCTGGCTGTCAGCGGCTGGAGTCGCGCTCAGCTTTGATGCTGACGCGGAAATCGCACAGCGCCGCCTCATCGATACCAACTGGCGGCCCGAAGTGGCGGCGGAGGCTGCGGCGTCAAATGCACCCGAGGTCTACAGCATCGCTACAGACACCGATCCCTCTTCCTTGGCGGCTCTTCCGCTCAAGGATTTGTTCAATGCCGCTGAGGAGGCGGCCCGCCCGCAGATACGCGACCGTGTCCGTCGCGAACCCTTTGCGGGTCTGTCCGCTTCCGATCCTGGCCGAGCTCTGGCGGCGCTCACGTTGGCGGGCAGGCTGGGCGGAGCGCCGGATTGGGCCTGGAGCGATTTTCTGCGCAGCGACACACGAGCGAATGACCGGGACCGGTTGTTTGAGACCATCGCGCGTCGTTTGGCCCGCCTGCCGGAGGCTCGCCTTCTCGCTATCGCCTACCCGGTGTCGGAGTGGATGTTCGAGAATGCAGCGCGGCTCAATGCGGCGCCGGCGCTAGACGATGATCTTTGGCGGGCGTTGACGTCGGCGTTGCGCAACAATCCCGCCGATGCCGACGCCCGGCGTGTCGGGCGTTCATGGGCGGACGAGGCGCTGAACGCCCCGGTCGGGCGCCTCTTCCAGTTTCTGATGGCCGATCCGTCAAAGGACCAGTTGACCGCTGGTGACGGCCTTCCCGAACGTTGGGCAAGTCGGCTCGAAACCCTGTTGAACTTGCCGGGCGCGCTGGCGAGCCAGACCATGGTGATGGCGGCCTTCCAACTGACGTGGCTATTCCATGTTGATCCGGACTGGGCATCCACCCGGATACTACCGGCCATGGCGGCCGACAGCGCCCTGGCGACGCCTTTCTGGGAAGGATTCCTGTGGGCGGCGCGGTCTCCCAGTGACGCTCTTCTGGTTCATATGAAAGAGCCGCTGCTTGCTCGAGCAAGACTTACCGACCCGTCACGGCGAGACCGGATACTCGGCGGCATATTGCTCGATGCCTGGGGGCGCGCACTGAATCCCGACCACACAGGCCCCGCCGTCACAGCAGTCGAGCTGCGCGAAGTCCTGATCCATACCGACGACGACATGCGCCGCGATCTGCTCTGGACCTTGTCACGATGGGCCTCGGCGGAGGACACGATCTGGGCGGACCGCATCGGGCCGTTCCTACGGGACGTCTGGCCACGCCAACGCGTCGTCAGAACGCCGGGCATGGCCGCCCGGCTAGTCGACCTCGTCCTCTCGGTCCCGACCCATTTCGCGAGCCTCGTGCCTCTCGTGCTGCCCCGCCTCGTTCCACTCCGGCGGTATGAGAGCCAACTGGACGGGCTCGATGAGGGAGACCCTAGTGACCTGGTTGAGCGGCACGCCCTTGAGGTGCTGGATCTGCTCTGGGTAGTGCTCGGGGAAGACTCTGAGGGTTGGCCCTACGGTATTGGCCTGGTTCTCGAGCGCCTGGCGGTCCAATCAGCGGTGGCTGGCGACACTCGCCTTTCGGAACTACGGCGCCGATTGCACGGGTGAGAGTTTGCGGCACCGCGGAGGCGAGTCGATCTCCAAAAGCGGACGTCGTCAAAGACCGCATTGAGTCAGCAAGACCCATTGGCCAGCTCTATCGGCGCAAAGACTGCACCTGACTCGTAGCGGACATCGAATACGTCCGCTTTCAGGTTTCGGATGTGGTCGTCCTCGATGCCGCCTCATCCGTTGTGTACGCATTGAAAGAATGTCCTCCGCGAATCCCAAAGGAGGCTGCGACTGGCGGGCCGAGCCCAGTTGTTCACTCGCCGCATTTCAAACGCACGCGTCTGCGACCGAACAGGTACGGCGTGATGCAAAAGGCTCGTATTTGTGATAACATCGATCTCGGACGGCGAGATGGTTGGCATGCGGAGACGAACTTACGCCATTGGCGATCTCCATGGTCGCCTTGATCTGCTTCTGGCCGCTCTCGATGCAATCGAGAACGATGCCGGCGATGACGGCGCCGACATCGTCTGCCTGGGCGATTATGTCGACAAGGGCCCGAACAGCAGGGCGGTGCTTGAGGTCCTGATGAACGGCCCGCGCCGGCTCCGCGACAGCCTGACCTGTTTGCGCGGCAATCATGAAGCCATGCTCCTGCGCGCCTGTCACAGTCCGGACTCTCGGCGCTGGTGGGTCTCGCAGGGCGGCGATGCGACCTTGTCCTCTTTTGGGGGCGAGGTCCCGAGCCTGTTCGTCGCTTGGTTGGCCGCGCTTCCCGCCATCCATGTCGGCGCCGGGCGCGTTTTCGTCCACGCCGGCTTGATGCCCGGCGTGCCGCTGCAGCATCAGGATGAGGATACAATGATGTGGATCCGGGATCGCTTCCTCCACGCCATCGATCCACAGCCCTTCGCGATGCATGTGGTGCATGGACACACGCCCGAACACGCGGGCAAGCCAAACGCAGCCGATCCCGAACTTCTGTCCTGGCGGACAAATCTCGACACCGCGGCGTATCGAACAGGCGTCTTGGCCGTTGGGGTGTTTGAAGGCGTGGGTGGGCCCGCAGACCGCATACTAGCCATCATGCCCTGAAAATCAGCGTGTTGTCAGAATGCGGAGTCGTGGGATAGAGACACTTGGGGTTGTGGGGCTAAGGAGCGGCGGCTTGCGGGGGTATGCGGACGCCGTGGAGGCGAAGGCGCGAGAATGGCGCGGTCAGTCGATCGCGGCCGTTCGTGTCCAGAGATCAGGGTATTTCTCCTCGACGAATGACGGTGCCTGTCCCGTGGACCTGCCGTGCGGCCTGCGCTCGTTCCTCAAGCCGCGCGCCCTCGATAACATCGCTGTCGCGCGCGAGAAGATCGTCGCCGACCTCGGATTCGACTTCGGCTTGCCGATCGCGCCGACCGTCGTGAAATCGTCTTGCGCCAATTTCGGCTATCCTGCGCTGCTCTCGCTGGTCAGCGTCGCTCAGCCTCGGGAATGGATGGGCGGCACTGATGAACTCCGCGCCTTGGGCATAACCGCGCTGGAGTCCTTACGGGTTTTCTGGACCTGGGTCGGCGAAACTGACCACGAGGGAAACCACACCAATCTTCTTTATGAGCGCAAGGGCGACGTCCTGACGCTCGTCTCTATTGATCATGCGCGATCTCTCGGACATGGTTTTAATGGCGACGTTTTTGCGCAACCCGCGATGATCGGTTATGGGACTGCTCGCCTCGAAGGAGCCAAAGATGCTCGCGAAGCGTTTGTGGACCGCGTTGAGGGTTTTCCCGATCACCAGCTGGAGGAAGTCGTGGGCCGTCTTGGGCCCATCTTAACCCAGCAGGAGCAGGGTGAAATTCTGGACTTGTTGCGGCGTCGCCGCGACCGGCTCAGGAATTGGCTCAACGCCGAAGGATGATGATGATGCAGAACGCCAAGTCAGTGGTGACACGGATTGAGTTTCGCATCGACGCCATGCGCGCCGACGCCGAGCGAATCCCGCTGGGCTACGTCGTGGAATGCCTCTGGAGCGACATGCGCTGGATGGGCATGATCTATCGTCCGAGCCTGACGCCCAACGAGATCAAGCGGATCAACTTCGATACTTGGCCCGAGCTTCGTGACCCGACCGTGCTGCTGCACGATCTGTTCGAGTCGGCGTGGGCGGCTCGTCACGGTCACGGCAGCGAAGGACTGACCGAGCGGTTTGGCGCGTTGAGCGCCCTGCACTCGTACGTCACCGATGAGAATTCGGAGTTCGCGGCGAATTTGGCCGACCCCAGCGACGCGGCGACCGCCGCCAAGCTGAACGAGCGTCTGAAACGCTACGAAAGCGATCTCCGGGCCGTCTGTTCAGCGGCGATCCTCAGTCTGGACGTGTTCCGGTCGCTGGGCGGTGCAAAAGTAAAGTCGTTCAACGCGCCGATCCCTTCTGACGAGCTCGTCGCCGCCGTCGGCTGACCATTGGTCGTGCCCCAGTCATACCTTGTGTAACAGAGCGGGACGCGAGTCCGCTTCGGCCTGTTCGGTATCGTCCGTCATACGGCCGCGACGGAGTGCAGCCATATGACGGACAAAGGCGGCCCCGATCTCTTTGGAACGCGGAACTCTCCTCGCGATGCGCCGCACCTGTTCGCCGGGGTGGCCTACCAAAAGCTCGTCACCCTACGCGCCTGGCTGGCCTTGGGGCCCCAAGACGTCCTCTATGTAGAAACCGGCGAGGACCACGCCGTCCAGTTCGGCGCGAAGGCTGAACAGGTTCAGATCAAGCGTGTGGCGCAGAAGTTGACCCTGGCTGACAAGGGCGCCCGGGCCGCGATCGCGAGCGCTTTCGCCGCTGAAACCGGGATCTCCACCCTGTTCTACACGACCGCCACACCTGGAGCGGACAAGGGTCTCGGCGGCATCCTCGGTGTCGATCTCTGGGCCAAGGCCAGATCCGGCGATCGGACCGCCGCGAAGACACTGCAGTCCCACCTCGCCAAGCGGGCGGCCTGGCCCAAGGGGCTTCGCGCAGTCATCAAGGGGGCCGATCTCGACGCCTTCATCGACAAGCTGGTGATGCGGCTTGATTGGGCGACCGAACGACCGGGCATTGACCGATCCGAGGCGGCCCTGCGCACTGCCCTGCGCCAGCGCGTTGAACGCCGCTACCCCGAGGGCGCGGCCGCCGCGGCCGGCCTTCTGGTGCCCAAGGCCCTGAACCGGATCGAGACACTCGCGCGCCAGGTTCAACGGCCGCGATCGCTGTGCGCCGCCGATCTTGAGGAACTGATCGACGAGGTCGTGGCTGCGGCACGAACCATCGCGACTCTCAACCCGCCTGGCGGCGGCAGCGAGATCAACCGCCCCGCCTCGACGCCCTCCGCGGAAGTCGATCGCCTTAAGGCCCGGCTGTCCGGCGTGGCGAAGGCCGCGATCGTCGAGGTGGAGGACCACATCCGCGTTGGCCGGTCCGGTGCGGCGGCCGAGGTTCTGGATCGCTGGATCGCCGACTCCGACAACGTGGAGGCGGAGGTCCGAGCGTCCCTGCTGAGGCTGCGCGCGGACCTTCATATCGTTGACGGCGAGGGGGCGTCGGCAAAGGCCTTGCTCGACCGGGCGGACAAGGTGGCCGCCCCGCCGGATCGGCGTTCGCGAACGGCGCTGAAGGCGCTCGACGATCTCGAGGGCGCTGTCGGCGACCTCGGCGGACGGTTGAGCGATGACGAGCGGCTGTTGAAGGCCGAACTGCTGGTCCGGCTCGGACGCGGCGGCGACGCCTTGACGCTGCTTCCCGAGCCGTCGGCGGACGCGCCGGAAAGCGAGGCCTTCGTTCGCGTCCGGGCGCTCGCCATGGGCAGCGAAGGCGATCTGGACGCGGCCATCGCCCTGATCGACGCACGACGGCGCGCGCCTGAGAGCTATGGCCTCCTCGTTCTGGCGGCGACGTTCCGCTACAGCGCGGGTCACGCCAAGGGCGTCACCGTATCGATGACGGAATGGCCTGATCCGACGCCGTCCGGTCTGGTTCGGTCCGACCCGAAGTCACGCGTCCGCTTCCTGGAAGCGGCGGACCTGTTCGAGCGGCTGGCTGACGCCACGGACGATCCCGACCTGAATCGCGGTTGGCGGGTCTGGAAACTCGCCGCCCTGACCAATGTCGCCGCAGCCCGTGACCGGGCCGTCGCCCTCGCCACCGAGCTTCTGGGCCTAGATCGGCCGCCGGTCGGCGCCATCCACTGGAGCCAGGCGCGAACCCTCGGGATCGACGTCTCGGCGGCCGAGGCGCGGCTCGAGGCGCGCGTTCTGGCTCAAACCGCTGATGTTGAGGAGCTGATCGCCTGCGTCCTGGTGCGGCTGCGCCGCGACGACGACGCCGGCGCCCTGACCTTCCTTGAAGCCCACGCTGGTCTCGCCGTCACGGAGTTCGAAAAGGAGGCTGTTGAGAAATGGGCGGCCCGCATCCGCGCGGCCCTCGGGGAAGCGGAAGACGATGAGGCCGATCCCAGCCTGCGCCTGTCCAACGCCATGACGTCCGAGGATTGGACCGCCATGGCCGCCCTGGCCGAGGAAGCGGACGCCTCGATTTCGGTGAAGCTGGCCGCGGTGCTCATGCTGGCCCAGGCCGAGGTCTGGTCAGCGCTGGAGGCGCATGAAGACTTCCTGCGTGCGCTGCGGACGGAGGAAGCGGCCCGGGCGCTGGGCGAATGGTATGTCGCGGTGCGCCGGCCCGGCGACTGGCTCGACTATCTGTCCGGCGACTTCGGCGCGGCGGTCGATGCGGACCTTCCGGGCGCGCTGATCCCGCCGACGGTCGACGCCCTGATGGCGCTCGGCCGCGTACCGGAAGCCTTCGCCTTGCACGACTCCTGGACGCCGGCACCGGGCGACCGACGCAAGGCGGTGCAGGCTCTGAACCTCGCCTTGCGCATCGGGGACCTGAAGGGCGCCGTCCGACAGCTGCCCAACATCCAGTCCCATCTGGGACCGTCCGGCCGCCTCCAGCTCGCCGCGCGGTTGGCCGCCGCCGAACCCCAGGCGGCTCAGGCCCTCATGGCCGGGTTCGATCCCGCGCAGGTCTCGGTGACCGAGGCGGCCCTGGCGTTCGATGCGGCGGAACGGTCGCGACTGGGCGGCGGGCTCTCCGACGCCTTCCAGCGCGCCCTGACCAGCCCGGAAGCCGTGGAAGCGGGCATCGTCCGCCATGCGACGGTCGAGGACGTGATAGAGCTCCAGCGCCAGATGGCGGCATCGGGCGCGCGGCAGACTGAGCACTATGAGGCCGGCGATGTTCCCGTCCACCTGATCCTCAACAGGCGTCTCGGACGCGCCTTCGTCGGCCTCCTGGCGCCGAGTGATGAACGCCCGGTCGATCTGTTCGTCAGGGCCGCCGGGCGGACCACCCTGGAGAAAGTACCGGACGGCCGGCTCGTTCTGGACATCACCTCCCTGATTACCGCCTGGGGCTGCGACCTGATCGGCCCCATGCTCAAGATCTGGACACTGGCCGTGGCGCCGACCGCGCCTTTCGCGCTTCAGGCCATGGAGGCGGATCTCCTGCCCAACCAACCGGCCCGCCATGACGCGGGCCTTGAGGTGATCGCCCATGTCGACGCCGGACGGATCACTATTGGTCGGCCGACCAACCCGTCGTGTCGCATCGGCTTCGTGTCGGACAGCGGCGCCGACGCCACAGGCGGCGACGTCATCGCCTGGTTGGTCGATCGCGGCGACCTGACGGCCGAGGCGGCCGAAGAGGCCCGGCGGGCCCTGGGATCCGACGCACCCGCGAGGGGACGAGATCACGGGCCGGGAGAACCGTTTGTCCTGAACGCCGGCGTCGCAGCCAATCTGGCCTTCGCCGGGCTGCTTGGCGGTCTGTTGGCGCTGGGCGCGGTCGTCATGGACACCGAAGGATGGGAAGCGGTCCGGCGCGAGACCGAGCAGAACGCCCGCGAGGCGGAAGCCGGTCGGCGCCTCGGGGCCCTCCGCGCCGCCCTGGCGGACTGGATCCGCGATGGGCAAATCGCTGTCCTGCCCGAGCCCACCATCGTCAACGACGATATCCGGGACGACGTCGCCACACAGTGCCTGGTCGACATCGTGGTCGGGACTTACGACGCCGAGACCCTGGTCTGCGTCGAGGATCGCGCGACGAGCCTGCATTCCGGCGTGGGGCAGGCCGGATTTCGGGGCGTCATCGACGTCGCGGGTGCCCTTCTGGATCGCGACTGCATCAGCGAAACCGTCTTCCTCGGAATTGAGGCCCGACTGCGCAACGCCGGCTTCCGCTTCCTGCCGATCACGACCGAACGGGTCTTGTCCGCCCTGCGACGGGCGCCGATCGAGGATGGCACGGTCGTCGAGACGCCTGAACTGACGGCACTGCGCCGAGCGGCGTCCCGTGACGGCGTTCGGGAGGACGTGTTGCGGGTGCCGCCCACCCTCGAGGAACGGGGCGAGCTGGCCTTCGCGATCGGGGCGATGCGCCTGGTCGACACCCTGTTCCCCAAGCTCTGGGATACCGCAGTCACGCCCGGCGCCACGACGGAAACCCGCTTCGCCTGGTCGGACTGGCTCTGGGGCGCCCTGCGTTTCGAAAGCTGGGATCGGTTCCCCGTCATGCAGCCCGATGTCGACGGCCGCCGCGCCATGTACATCACGGCCTTCCGCTTCCAGCTCATGGCCGGCCTGTTCGTCGACGACGACCCGGATATCGGCCGCAACGCCTATGAATGGGTCTGGAACCGGGCCCTCCAGCCCGAGCTCGAACTCGATCCCGGCTTGGGCGAGGCGTTGGCGCGCGACTTCCACGACAGTTGGTTCGGCGAAGGCGTCAAGCGCAGCGGCAGCGCAACAAAACGACGCCAGGTGATCGGCCGCCTCATCGCCCAGATGCCTGATGGAATGAGCGACCTGATGCTGGCTAACCGCGACCTCTCCGCGGCGCTACGGCCCCTGATCACAGGCCAACTGACGTTCGGAAATCTGAACGTGCCCGGGCGTCCTTTTGCAGAAGCCGCGACGACGGCGTGGTCCGCCGGGACCGCGACGCTCGATGGCGGTGACGGCAAGGCCTTCGCTCTGGCCCGGGACGGAGAAACCCTGACCGTCGCGGACGGCGACACCCTCTACCGGCTGTCGGCCGAGACCATGGCCCTGGTCGCCGACGACCCGGACGCACAAAGACGCGGCGTCCGTACCCAGCTGCTCGATCTCGGCGAGTCTGAGACCGCGGCCGACGCCGCGGCCGAGGAGGTCGCGGGAGCCGGTGACGCTTTCGAACGGATCAGCGCCCTGACACGCCTTCGCGTGGCGACCACGGAGGGGCGGCTCCTCGCGATCGCCCACAATCTCGACGCCTCGCTGATCCGCTTCGACTTCCTGACGCCGCCCGCCCCGGCCTCTCTGCTGCACCACCTCGGCTGGACCAGGACGCCGGACTGGACGGCCCTGGCGACCTCGACGCCGGCCGCTGAAGCGCTGCAACGCGCGGCCACCGCGCCCTTGCGCCCCTCGGATGCGCTCGACGCCCTGGCCGACGGCATGGAGGAGGATCATCGCAACACCCTGCTGACCCACCTGTCGCAGTCGCCGGTTGGCAATCTGACGGCGGTGCGGCTGCTCAAGCGTTGGGGCCGCACCGATACCGAGCTGACCGAGGCCATCGAGCATGTCGTCAGTGTGTTCGAAACCGAGGGTCAGGCTTTCATCGACCTCGTCACCCTCATGCAGCGCCGGGCCGACCGCGATGGAGAGTGGGTGGCCCTGGATGCGCCGCGCCGCAATCTGGCGATGTGGGCCTGGGCCGACAGCGTCTGGCGAATCTGTCTTCCCAACGGCCTCGATCCGGAACGCCTGGTCGAATATGCGGCCGAGCACTGGGAAAAGCGGCCCCGCGACTGGCTGGGCGAGGCGACGTCGGCCTGCGTCGCCGCCGCGCCCTGGACGAGCTGGCGCCGCACCCTAGTCTGTGGACTGGCCGCCATGCTCGGCGATCGGATCGACCTCATCCGCAGCGGCCCGACCGGGGAGCGGATCAAGGCGCTCTACAAGGTCCCCGCCAACACCGGTGAGATGAAGGAGCTGCACGGCCACACCTATGCGGACGACGCCGCCCTGACCTGGCTGTCGGACTATCCGGATGTGGCCTGGAACGGAGACGATCCGGACCCGACTGGCATCGCCGAAGCCGCCGCCAGCGCATCGGGCAAGGCCCCGCCCCCGACACCCGTCCTTGTGATTGGACCGTTCGCCTTCTCCCAGGCCGACACCCTGAGACTGCTGGATTCGGTGGAGCGGGAGCCGGAGGTGCGAACGGACGGCGACATCCTGCGCCTAAACGTCGCCGAGTTCGTCGCGCGTCGGCTCGGCTCGACGTCGCCGGACGTCGCCAGACGCCTCGAACATGTCGCGCTCGGCGAACTCCGGGCGGCGCGGACGCGAGACAACTGGGTGCGGGTCCGCGACAATGTCATCGACCGCGTTCTGAGGATATACCTGCCGATGACAGGTGGAGACGGAGAAGACGCTTCCGCAGCTTTGGCGGCTCGTTTGCATCGCCTGACAGGTGCCCTGTCGTCCCAAGACGAGATCGAGACCCTGTATCGGGCGACTCGCTTCCTGTTGGCGGCGACGCCGTTTGACGAGCGCCGGGGGCTGTGGGACCTCCATCTAAGATTGAGAAGCAAGATCTAACCTTCTAGGTATGATCGAAGGTCTGTAGTTCGGCTGGCTGTCAATGTCTGCTGATGGCGCTAAACGGCCTCCCAACCTGGCAGGCCTTGCAGTATGCGCGCTGCATTTTTCACCGGGTTGATGTGGCCATAGTGATCCTCGATCATCTTCACCGACGTGCCCATCTGCTTGGACAGGAAATAGACATCCACGCCCTCCGTCAGCCGGAAGGTCGCGTATGTGTGGCGGAAGCAATAGGTGGAGCGGGTGGAGCCTGATGCGCTGAGAAGCAGACCTGCTTCTCTCAGGAGCGCTTCGATCTGGTCCGCATAGAGGGTGGCTGCGGGATCACCCTTGCCATTGACGAAGACGGCGCCCTCGGGCGCCGTCTCATTGGTTGTCAGGGAGCGAACTCGCTC
>RCUQ01000643.1_pt1 | contig 15135 bp, 18 predicted proteins | sample 2166351 | NCBI WGS metagenome assembly RCUQ01 (sample SAMN09932597, study PRJNA488358) | compost metagenome | feature: garden; material: soil; isolation source: compost soil in acetonitrile-enriched culture | place: Germany: Experimental Botanical Garden Goettingen | collected 2016-01-27
AAACAGACAGTAGTCTTACTATAAATGCCCGTAGTGAAATTGATCACCGAACAATGATGATCCTGTTTAAGAAGTAGCAGAAAGCCCCGGATTTTTTCCGGGGCTTTTTTTATCCCTTTTATCCAGGTTAAAGCAAAACTTACTTAATTGAGAAAAAAACGTATATCTGTATAGTATATTTGCAATATCTCGCTTTTCTGGCACAGATTCCCCTAATATACTATGCAGTCAACCCTATTTGAAATTGATAATAAGGCCCCCAGAACCAGGGATACCCAACGGATGTATGATGACATCCGGAAAGCTTATCATAAGCTCAGGGGCATAAAAAAAAGAGGTGTGCGTCTTTATACGGATGAATATATACTTGCTGAAGTGGCACATCAATTCTACAAACAACCCCGTACTATAGAGAACATTGTTTTTAACCGGTTGTAAATTGCTAATTTTACGAAAATCATTAAACATGGATCATAATTGCATTATTGATATTAATAATTTTAAGGATGAGGCTATTTACCCTAAACGTGTCGAAAGTTTAGATATGGTTTATTCGCTTCAGGAGCATATGATGAGATCAGTCAGTAACGAATTTGATAAGCGTTTGGAACAGTATGTTGTTGAGAATCTTAACAAGATTGGATATGTTTTTGAAGACAACACTGCTTTTTATGATTTCCTGAAAGAAAGAATGTTCCGATTAGGTTTTGATGATAAGCCCCATTATTATGAGTTTTACATTGATTTTGTGGATGAAAAAAATAGAGGAACATTTGTAGGATCATATTCTGATAATGTGTCTCTTTACCAAAGAGATGACCCTGGTTCTTTCCAGGCAAAGTATATAATCCAGTTTGGACAATAAAGAGGGCGCGAATAATTCGCGCCCTCTTTACAATATTGGGAAGAAAAACGGTTCTGAATCTTGGTCAGGAGGTCTCTGCCCGGCCTCAATGTCCAGTTCTTCATTATTTACCTCTTCTTCCTGATTTACCGCACTTTCATCAATCAGCTCACAGGAGAAACTTTGCAGGTAGGTATTCCCGGCACCACCAGTATCAACAGGGTTAAAGCTAATTCGCCTCATACTACTATAATTTTCACCAGTTGTCCCATGTAAAGCGGCATGTACCTGGGTTAGCAGATCAAGGAAGCCCAGGGCGCCATTCTGGTTCCAACTGCCATTATAAGTATCTGCAAATGTTTCAAAAAATAAGTATATATCAACCTGAACAGGTAGTTTTTGGGCTTTTTTGCCCAGGTCGGTAGTACCCATTGTCCGGAAGCTGTAAAATAGTGCCGGGGTCGGAAAAGGGTGTTCTTCTTCCAGGAAATTAACCTGGTTATGCCATAGATCCTGCCAGCTGATACCTGGTACTTTTGCTTCAATTATAGAGGCAAGTTCCTTATATAAGTCCTTCCAGTTTTGCATTATCGTTTGTTGAATCGGTTAATAATTTTTTGACTGATGTATTGATCAATGTCTTTTAAGAGTGTGGCACTTTGTCCGATGTATTGCCTTTGTGGGATTACGATCCGTAAACTCTCCTTTTTGGTCAATGCCATCCATTTCCATTTATTATCCTTGGTCTTACGGAACATATACCAGAAAAACTTTCTGGATCTTGGAGTAATCCGGACCGTTATTGTGCCACCGGTATTCTGTATGCCAGCATAGGGTACTCCCTTACCTGCATCGATCTGTACTTTGGACATAGTGGCACTGGATATCTCCAGGGATTGCTCCAGGGCCCCGGACTTGTTAAGTATCTTGTGTGTGTCAGCATCCTTTCGCTTTACCCATTCAATAAAGGAATAGTCCGTAAATCCTTGTTTACGAAAGCTACCCCGGAAAAACTCCAGGGCAAGATCTGCAATTTCCTGAGGCAACTCTTTGAGGATATCGGAGGCTATCTGCTCAAAATTTGGTATGGTATTACTCATGTGCACCGGTTTTGTATTTGTTTACAAAATCAGCTCTTAAATACAAGCTTCCATATCCTTTCTGATCAATGATGGATACCTGGATAATGCCAGGATATTGCTCCGGATCCTGTAATGACAAGGCCAGGGCATGCAGATAATCTGGTTCAGCTCCATTTATGTTCTTAAGGTTAAATATTACGATTTCCGCACCCTTTTCCTGTGCATCCTTTAAATGCTTATCCGACTGCTTTGTTTTTGGATAGATCAGCTCTGCAGCTTTATTATCCAATGTTATATTGGTCTTATCCTTAAGGTCTGGTCTGATAATAACCTTTTGCTCCAGTTGATCGGCCAAGATTACTGAACTCTCATAATGATCCTTTAAAGAATCCTGTCGGGCAAATATGTTTATGTCAACATTATTGCCTTTGGGAGTAGTCACTTTTTCAATTGGAGCAAACTCTTTACTGGCGTTAAAGTTGGTCAGGAATTGAGGTAACTCTTTTGACATTACAAAATACGGATACTTATCCTCATTGTAGATTTGTGCCGTTTTGCCCAGATTATTCTGGAATACTGGTGTCACCCCTTCTACATGGTTTGGGATATCTCTTGATACTGGTTCAGCTGTCTGTATGGCATCACATCTACATCGTGGGCCATTCGGTGGATAATACTTATCCCAAAACGGGCTATCAATAGGTGCAATAATGCCATCCAGCTTTTCATGTTCTGGTCTTACCCGGTCATCTCCCTGCGTTTTATATTTAAGGTTAGGGAACAGTTTTCGGTTGCTTTCAATCGACTCCCATTTCTGGGCCATTTGCCCTGAGTGGGTTGCCGTTATTAGCTCTGTGGCCAGCCAGTTCTTATTGTATTTGATATTCAGTCCATCAAGTATTGCCGCCAGCTCATCTGGCGTACGCAGGCGGTTGCCGTCATACATCCTTTCATTGATCTCCAGAAGCATTGCCGCATTTTTTGCAGCTGAGAACATATAGATGTTTTGCTTCATTTTTGTGATCATTGGGTTGGGCAGTTCCTCCATGCTCTTTTTATTCCAGTCTTTACCATAGCCAGATCCTGCAGCTTTATTTACTTCCTGGTAGGTTTGACGGATAAAGGACTGGTTCAGGTCTCCTGGCTTGATCTTCCCGGACTGCAGATCTTTGCCCATTTGTTCAATAAGCTTTTGCCAACCGGATAGATCAATGGCTAAAGGTTCCTGATGTTCACAGCATGCATCTTTATAATGGGCTTCAAGCTGGTTTAAATGCCGTTTAAACCGGAATTTATCCATGCTTAAAGCCGCTGTTACTTTCCCGGATCCCCACCTCCTGGGGGTTGGCCGAATGTTGTATTTTGTTTGATACCCAGAATTTTAAGACCGGTACGCTCTTCGATTTGTTCCGGGTCTATTTCATAGAGGTTGCCTAGCTTTTGTACCGCATCGATATAACTGCTCATATTAAGGCTTTCCGTATTGTCCCATTCAAAGTAATAATTCTCCAGTGGCTTATATATAGGGCTTAGCTTGACCAGGCGCGGTTTGATCTCTTCATTGAAAAGATACTTAAACAGCATTCTGTCGCTTTCCATCCTATTTTTAGTCAGTTCAAACTGTACATTAACAGAACCAACAAAGCCTTTCTCATCGGTCAGGCCAGTCCCCCCAAGAATAGCCTTGCTGATTTCATCATTGGCGAACTTAAATAGGTCATTAAATGGTGCTGTTCCGGTTCCGTTGATAGTGCCTATTTCAAATTTCTCTTGCCCACGTCCAACCATGAACTGATTTGATTTGAAGTTTTTAGCGGCTTCAAAGAGCTTATCCAGTCTGTCCTGGTCTTCCCGGTCAGTTGTGATAAAAAGGGGGGGTACACCATATTTTTCAATGTAGTCCTGATATGAGCCCAGTGCCAGTTTCTTTGCCAGGACAATAGGGCCCAAACGCTCCAGTTCTCCCAGGTCATTATCCTTCCCGATCTGGACATAAAAGTCTGCATAAGGAGCCTCCCGGTAACTAACTCCGGTTGTACCATCCAGTTCCTCGGTGATAATACCTGCCAGTGTATTAAAATATGGCGATGGCACTTCATTAACCTGTGAAAGTTCCCCGTTTGGTTTCAGATGCCACAGCTCCAGCACTTTTGTACCTTCAAATTGCTGAAGGACAATAAAGCGTTTCAGGTCATCCATCCATGGTCTTTCCAATAGCCAGGTAACTTCCGGGTTTTCAACGCCCTTGTCATCGACCATTTTATATGGACTACGTTGCACGTAAGTTACACGGGTATCAATGCAACTACGCAGGTGATTATCTAGCAGCAGGTTATCATAAAACTGCCATAATCCTAATTTGGTAGGGTTTACCGGATCTGTAGCCCCAGAAACTGCATTTTTCCATTTTTTAAGGTTCTGCGCGCTTCTCAGGACGCTTTCATACTGCAAGCGTTCGCTAAGTGGCTTGTCAATGCCTCTTCTTATGGCAGCTTCTACCAGAATGCGATTATCAGGTAATGATTGAATTAGCCGTTCCTGTGCCTTGCTTAACCATTTATCTATGAAACTCATATCGTTGTATTTAGATGTAAAAGTCAGTATTTGTATTGTTGCCCCACATGCTGTTGCTTACCGGAGTACCTTCTTCATCCAGGGCAGGTGGAAGGCCTTTTAATGGTGTTGCACCAGATTGTATACGCCTTAGTTCATTCATGGCCCAATTGTAGGCCTCTTTGATGTCTTCCGGCACTTTGCGCGCGGCATTTCTGCTGAAAATCTTATGCAAGGTTATTTTTGATATGATTTCCACCAGTAATTCATGTCTGATTCCTGGTGTGTATTCGCTGTCTTCCTCTTCCGGGTCAATTGGGATGCCAAATACGCTGTCTGTATCATATGCAGAAAGGTAGGTTGCTGTTATGGCTATAGCTCTTTCTTCAGTCTTATCTAAAGTATTGGTAATATCTCCAGTGCTTTCCTGGATAAACCTGTCGAAACTGTCGGTATTGAGATCGTCTCTGGTTATATATCTCATGGTATAATGTGTATTTTATGGGTTAGATAGCTTCATTATTTGCGGTCATTTTGCCGCTGCGGTACTGCCCGGAAGATTTACCAATGGTAATGTGTTTTTCCAGGAATGCAATCGCCTGTTCATCAGCGTCCGGTGCATCATCATGGGTATTATACCCAGGTTCCAGCGCATAGAGCTGGGCCAGCCCGGTTTGGGTGTCATTGTCAGCCTGCATTTTCCGATTATATCGGATCCTGTTATTTTGATATCGGGGCTGCATGGTTAACATACGATCAAATTTTCTCGTACGAGGGGTATCCACTTTGGTAAGTAATAATGTAACACCTTGCTCTTCACATACCTCTTCAATGGTACGCTGTACTTCATCGTTCCAGAATTGACTTTCATACCTCCAGTGGATTATTACTGATTTAGGCAAGGACTTTTGCACCTGGCACATGTATTCTACTGCAGCCCTCATTTTGGTTTGCTTGACAAATCCCTGTATGTACCAAAACAGTTTGCCCTTGTCCAGTGCCCAAATGCGGACAGCGTTGTAATCTGATGTGCTGTTACCCGCATATGCAATATCCCAGTGTCCGGTTATGATCTTAAAGGAATCTAATCGGGGAATATCATCCCATATGATCTGCTCAGGGGTAAAGATCTTACCCTCAATTACCGGTTCCTGCAGGTACTCCTGTTCAACTGGGATTATGCCCAGTTCATCGATAAGTTCTTTGTAGTGAAATCTTGGGTATTTCTGATGCCAGGTTGGTTTGAGCGTAGCCTTATCGTATGCTGGCACATGTGAGATATACCATTTTGGCCGCTTCTTCTGTAATTCTGTTTGTATCATCCTGGTTGCAAAGCGGTTATTCGCGTAAAGGAACCTTCTAATTGCACCATCCATAGTAGGTAAAAGGGCCGTTAAGATCCAGTTTACAATTTTATTTTGCCGCTTGGGATTTTCGACCAGTTCTTTTGTTTCCAGGTCATCACATACACATAGGTCCGGGCGTTGACTACCAATTCTAAGACCTCTTACTTCCATACCCATACCCAGGGCAGCGCCAATGAACCCCTTAAGTTTCCATTTGCGGCACCCTTTTGTACGGAACTTCCCATCTTCCCAGCTGCCTGATATTTTTTGTTCGCCGAAGTCCTTTATAATTTGAGGGTTTGCTTCAAATTCCGCCTGCAGGTCACCCAATAACTGCTTTGCCTTGTCAAAGTTCTGCCCTATCAGTACCATATAATGTGCCTGATCATTGATCCATAACCAGAATGGGATAATAACATCACACCAAACGGATTTGGCAAGGCCACGCCCCCACTGGGCAAATGCCTTAATCACCGGTTCTTTTAATACACGGTTGGAAAAACCAAGCTGGAAGGCTGCACAATCACTTGTAGCATAGTGCGGGAAGTAACGTTGGACACAATAATCTACATCTTTTTGTGCCCTTTTTATAGCCTCTTCCTGTTGCTTTGCCGTTTCATCTGGATTGACCTTACTTTCGGATCGGATCATATCCAGGTTCTTAAGGAACTGGTCAACTGCGTCTTTAGTCTGCTTTTTCATTAGCCTAATTTTTTAGCCATCTCCTGGATATGGCGCTCCTGGAAGTCAATTGTCTGTGCATGTAGTTTGGGATCTTCCAATTGTAATGCTTTGAATATGCTCTTGGTGACTTCCAGGTAAGTGATAATATCAAGGTGCCGTTCCTGTTTTGATTGATCTTTTTTCAGCTTACTTACAGCATCGGCAATGCGCGACAGTTCCTCCTGGATAGCAAAGACCCTGTCGCTGTTTTCTTTTTGTTGCTGCTGTGTGCCTTTAGGTAGGTTGAGCAGTTTATCCCGTTCGCGCATCAGATCCAGCTGCCGGTTGGAATACATAACCAGGATAGCAGTATTATTCTGAGCCAGGTTTTCCTCAGAGAACATTTGTGCAGCACGTGCTGTTTCCCAGTTTCCATCTTTGGCCCATGCGGATATCGTTTTTTCACTTACCTCCAGTATTTCGGCTATTTCCCTTTGTGTCATGCCTTGCATGTAGAGCTTAAAGGCTTTGGCATGTTCCTCCTGCTTTCTTTTGGGCAATTTTCGGACTGTTTTGGGCTCGTTTTTGAGTGGTTGATGGTTTGATTTAGCCATTATTTCATGATCATTTATTGCAAAAAAACGGACATAAACAGTGGTTTAAAAAAAGCGATTATAAAACAGGAATGCAATGTTCCTAAAATGGGTACAATTCAATCCTGTATTGTATTTCAGATTTTGTTTTGATGGTTTGCCGTCTCAATTTTGGGTCCTAAACCACTCAGAAATAGCACATGTCTAAGCCTAAAAAACCAACTCATTCAAATGCCTTTAAGGTGGAAGCCGTAGCGAATGCCGGAACAGCATCAATACGTATTGTTGACTATATCGGTGGAGAGGGTAATGATGACTACTCTATCCGGTCAGTTGTAGACAAGATGCTTGCCCAACAGGTTACAGCTGCAGAGGTGTATATCAATAGTTATGGGGGGTCTGTTTTTGCGGCTACGGAGATGGTGAACCAGTTAAATCGCTTTGCCAGCGTGTCAGTTACGGTTGGGGCATTAGCTGCATCTGCTGCAACATATATCACTTCAAGTTTTCCCACTAAAGGACCAAAGAACAGCCAGTATATGATCCATAAACCAGCCTCAGGGGCATTTGGCAATGTGGATAAGCTGGAATCTACCATTAAGCTACTACAGGGCTTAACAGAGGATTACAAAGCAAAGTACGTCAGCAAAACGGGCATGACTCCTGAACAGATTGATGAGCTATGGGCTAAAGGTGACTACTGGATGACCGCTGCGGAGGCTTTGAAACTTGGTTTCATTGATGAGATTATCGGTGAGGAGGTGGAGATCTCTGAGGAGGACATTGTATTGCTTGAGGCCTGTGCTGCCCCTATCATTCCCCAGGCGAAAGCCCAAACAGAAAATGATCATAAAAATCAAAATACAAAAATGGAAAGATTAGAAATTATCGCCGCCCTGGGTTTACCCGCAAATGCAACTGACGATCAGATCAAAGTAGCTATTGCAGCCAATAAGACCAAAGCAGAGGCCCATGATAGACAAAAAGAGTCAGCGGAGGCACTGAGAAAGCTACAGGCTAAACAATTGGTAGAAGCTGCAGTAAAAGAAAAGCGTATTCCAGCTGACCAGGAAGCAGATTATCTGGTACTCGCAGAAGCGGATTATGAAAGAACGGAAAAGATCATTGGTGTTAAAACCCCTCTGCCTAATCCAACGGCCCATATCAATACTAATGTTGGTAAAATCGGCACTCAGGACCCAAGAGCAGCCTGGACGCTGGAGGAATGGCTGGATAAAGACCCTCAGGCATTTGAGCAATTACAGAACACTGATCCCGAAAAGTTCAAGCAGCTCAATGATGCTTACTACGCAAAAAAATAAGTAATCCTCTTTCATTAAACAATCAAATTATATAATTCTATATGGCACAATTACAGAACGAACTGGCCGAAAAGGAAATGGTCAAAAAGTTTCGTCATGACAATACCTGGATGCAGGAGTTAACTGCAAAAAACAACTGGGTTGGTAATGACGTGATCAAGATCCCACGACAAGGAACAGATCCGGTTGTACTAATCAACAACACCGTTTACCCGATCAATACCTATAATCATGCGGATGACTTTATCCCGGTTTCCCTGAATAAGTATGAGACAGAAAACGAGTCAGTTACAGATGATGAGCTGTACGCTTTACCTTATGAGAAGCTGTCTGAAACCCAACTGAAACACAGAGAAACCCTGGAGGAGTCATGTGGTGCACACTCTCTGTTCTCTATCTCTATTCCAAAGCACACCACAAATACACCTGTTCTGGAAACTACCGGTGAGAATGATGGTACAGGTCGTAAACGCCTGATCACTCAGGATCTGATCAATTTAGCTGTGAAGCTTTCCGCCTTAAAAGTTCCGTTGCAGGGCCGTGTTATCGTACTGTCAGCAGAACATGCCGGTGATCTGATGAGCGAAGACTCAAACCGTGCAAAATCATGGGGTGGAGATTTCCAGAACGGTGCACAAGGTATTATGCACGTAGGCTTCAAGTTGTATGTTGCGACTTATAGCCCACGTTACGCCAAACAAGCTGATGCTTCCGATTCCAATACTGTTAAATGGATGCGCCAGGGCTATGAGGCTATTACTGGCCGTATGGCTTCCATTTGCTTCTATAAGAGAAATGCTATCAAAGCTACAGGTTCCGTAAAACGCTATGCAATTGATGCAGCCTCAAACCCTTCACGCCGTCAGAATGAATTAGGTTTCAGGATCTATGCCATTGCTGTTGGTATTAAAGACGAGGGCTTCGCGGCAATCGTATCTGCAGACGCAGCCTAACTCCTATCACAAAAATTACCGGGGTTGTAGGAACAGCCCCGGATAATTACCGAAGTTTATGAGACATGTAAAATATATAGCCATTCACTGCTCTGCAGGATTTGGCAATTTGGCCTCAGTGCTTGCGTTCTGGAAGTCTAAGGGTTGGAAGAGTCCAGGTTACCATTACTTCATTGAAGAAGATGGAACCATCCACCGCTTGCTTCCTTTAAAGGATATCTCAAATGGTGTTTTAGGGTATAATGATGTAACCATAAATATTTGTTACCAGGGAGGCGTTGAGCGTGGCAATGTTCACAAAGCCAAAGATACCCGTACCCCTGCCCAGAAAGCCTCCATTATTTCCTGCATTAAGGAGGTTAAAGCGGAACTGGCTAAGACCCAGGATGTCAATGGTATTAAAATCCAGGGACACCGTGACTTTTCCCCAGACAAAAATGGTAACGGAGTTATCGAAAGCTGGGAGCGCATTAAGGAGTGTCCGTCATATGATGCGATTCCTGAATACAAAAATCTTTAATCATTCATTTAATCCATAATCAATATTGATATGAAAAAATATTTAGCCTATTGTTTGTTTTGTTGTTTTACGCTGGTTTTAGTGATGTCGGGATGTTCCCGGAAAGGAGCAGCCCCACCTGGCAAAAGTGTTGTTGAGACAAATGACCGCGTAACCTTGATTTTTGAAAGGGATACCAACATCTACTCCCCTGAGGCAGCAGCTGGCTTACACATTCCATTGTCGGAGGTTAAACAGGGTTTAAAGCCTGTTAAAAAATCCAATAAACAAGCAACTGTAACTGCTCAGGTTGTGGGCAATCAGCTCTATGTAGATTGTGAATGTGATTCTGTGGCTATTGCTGCCAAAATTCGGGACACGGAGACCAGGCAAACCTCTGTCAAAACAGTTACAGAAACGGTGCAGGTCAAGTTTATACCCCTTTTTGTGACCGTTCTTGCCTGGATTGGCGGTGCCTCTATCCTTGTAGGTGTCTTCTCTGCGCTGCGGCTTTTTAAGGTCCTGTAACCATTCATTTCTCAACTATTTAAAATTATATAAGTGAAAGCAACATATTCAAAATCAGAATTGAAAGAACTGGCCAAAGATCATTTCAAAAGCCTGGGTGTAAAACGACTTTATGCCACTACTGATGGGCAGTTCTTTTTAAATGAGGGTCGATGCCAGCTACATGCCGGATCTACCCATACCGTTTACGCTATCGACAATGAAGATCCGGAACAAGCGGAACAGGTTAAGGAAAAGCCGGTATCTGTTGAGGAGCTTAAAAAGGCTCTTCCATCTATGAGCATGGAAGAACTACAGGCAGCATTGCTACATGAAACTGCAGGAGCGAATCGCAAAACGGCAACTGCCGCTATTGAAGCTCAGATCGCTGTATTGCTTGCAGATGGTCGCAGTCCGGAATAATCTATCTAATCACACTGAAAATTATTATAGATGAGCTTTCAAGGCCCACAAATTAACAAGCGCCAGGGTGGCCTGGGCAGACAGAATCCGTCAACAGATGGCGTATTTCTTATCATTGGGGTAATTGCCACCGCTGCCCTTAGTGCGACAACTGTAGTACACAATAAAGCCTATCCTTTATACCAGGAACAAGATGCTAAAGATCTTGGAATAAACGAAAGCCTGGATGCTAATAACAATATCCTGGTCTTTCAGCAGATCTCTGAGTTCTACCGTATTGCGCCTGAGAGTACTTTGTATTTTATGCCGGTAGCACCAGCTACGCCCCTGGCTATCCTGAACCTGGAAGCTGTAAAAGCAGAGATCAGATCCTTTAAGGATATTAAGGGTATTGGCATAATCGGTACTGAGGAGGCTGTTTCGGAACTGGAACCCCTTATTGAAGATCTCCAGGAGTGGGTGGATGATCTGGCAGCAGAAAAGCGGCTGATTGATTTTATTATCCTGGAGGGGAAGGGTGAAGAGGTGCCGTTGGCTATTTCTGCTTATCCCAACCTTAGAGAATTAAATGCACCTAATGTGCACATATCTATTGCCCAGGATCCGGCTGTTGCAGTTCTTGATACTGCATATGCAAAGTATGCTGATGTGGGTTGTGTATTAGGTGGCCTTTCAGTTCGTTCTGTGAACGAAAGCCTGGGATCAGTTGACATACTCCGTAAACCTTCCTCCAGAGCTGGTGAGCAAACCTACCCGATATCTACAAATGGCAAGTTCCTTAAGGCTTCCTTAAGTGATGGTAAGGCATTTGACTCCCTGGGTATCACAAACCAGAAATTATTAACTCAAAAGGGTTACATCTATGCAGGCTCATTTGAAGGCTTTGACGGAGTGTACTTTAATGGTATGCCGGGTTGTGTGGAGCTTGCCAGTGATTATGCCTGGGGTGAAAATAACCGGGTTTGGAATAAAGCTGCCCGCCTGGTGCGCCAGCGTACTATTCCAAAGATCCGGGGCATCCTTAAAAAAGATCCAGCAACGGGATACCTGACCGCTTCCAGTGCTGCTGCAATTGAAGAAGTTGCAAAAGGTGCGTTGGACACCATGTTAAAGGCAGAGGAGATCAGCGGCTTTGGCGTGTATGTCAATGCCAAGCAGATTGTCAACGACCAGTCCCCGCTCAAGATGAAAATCAATGTGGTACGTGACGAGATCCTCCATGAACTGGAGATCGATCTCGGATATTCTGCTACAGTATAAACTAATCATTCAAATTTTAAATAAATAATATGCCACAAGCAGTTGTTGTAAACAAATTCGGGACCCTTCAGGGCTGGAACAGCATTACCTTAAATATGCTTGGTCGTGATCTGCAAGGTATAACCGCCCTGGGTTACTCTGATGAAGTAGCAAAGGAAAACGCCTATGCTGCTGGTATGTTCCCAGTTGGCAGGACAGAGGGTAACTATGAGCCTAAAGCAAACATAACCCTATTAAAAGAAGAAGTAGATGCGTTACAGGCATCCCTTCCTCCTGGTATGCGCCTCCAGGATATCCCTGCATTTCCCATTATCGTAGTCTACCAAAGTAAGTCTGGCCAGGTGTTGAAAGACATTATCAACAACTGTGAATTTACAGGTCATACCGTAGATGCTAAGCAGGGTGACGGATCGATCGCCAAAGCATTTGAGCTGATTCCAAGCCATATTGACTGGGGTCTGATTGCGTAAATCAATTAATTACTTTTCAAACAAAATACAGTGGAACATACAAACTTTATTCCCCGCAAATTTTCAGAGGTAACCCCATCAATGATTCAGGACTGGAAGGCCAAACATAACCTCACTTCCCTGGAACAGATTGATATTATTAATGATGGTGTTACCTATAGCTTCATTATTAAGAAGCCATCAAGAACTGCAGTAGACTTAATGGCACAAAAAGGCATTGACCGTGAAGTGGTCGAGACCAATAAAATTTTGATTGCTAATACTGTATTGGGTGGCGATCTGGATGCAATGGAAGCTGATGGCGGTATCTATCAGGCTTTACTTCAAAAGCTGACCTTAAAGGTTAAAGATTACCAGGCTACAGTAAAAAAGCTGTAGACCGGGCTACCTTATCAATTGATGATGATATCGATTCCTACACAAGATGGGATACTGTTTTGCGTATGAAATACGGAGTAGTAGACCCGGAATCCTTACCGGATGAACAGTGGGCTAAAATGGTCGCTTCTGCCCAATTTCTGGAAGATCTGCGCCGTGAAGCTTTTCGCGAAGACCTTGAAACTGTATTAAGTAAACTTTTAACTGCAATTTTCCCCAAATGATCACTTCCTGGATACTTGAACTTGTTGAGCGCGTAACCGGCCCTATGCGGTCAGTACGTGCAGCAACTGTTGCAACCAGTGAAGCTGTGGAAAATGTACAGGAGCGTGTGGTCCTGTCACAGAAAGGCACGGAAATTGCATTGAACCGGGAAAAACAGCATCGCAGAGAGGTTGTATCCGAAATTAAAAAGCAGGAAAAGGAACTCAGAGACCTGGATGCGGCTCAAAAGAAGGCAACAGGCGATGAGTGGCAGAAAAATAAACATGCCATTGAACAAGCTAAAAAAGCACTGGAGCAATACCAGCATGAGCTGCAGGGTATTGATAAAGACCTGGAAGATCTCAATAGTGATATGGACAGATTCCAGGCCGCAAACCAACGCTGGCAAGGCATCGCTACTGGTGCTAACCAAGCATCAGAAATGATTGATCGTGTAGCAGGTAGCCTGGACTTTGGCGATCAGATCCTGGAAACACAGGCAAACCTGCAGCGTATGACAGGCTTTACCGGTGAAATGCTGGATAATGTTACTGGAAGGGTTCATCATATGGCCGCCGCCTGGAGATCCAGCGATGAGGATATCGCCCGCTCTGCAAATGCGATGAGTGACCAGCTCCATATATCATATGATGCAGCCCTGGATCTGATTGAAAAAGGATTTTCTAAGGGTGCAAACATAAACGGTGATATGCTGGACCAGATGAAGGAATATGGTCCGCAAATGAAGGAACTGGGTCTTGATGCTAATCAGTTCATTGCCCTGATGGCCCAGGCGGGTAAAGATGGTGTATTCTCTGATAAAGCCATTGACTCTATCAAAGAAGCGAACCTCTCACTTAAAGAAATGGGTCAGCCTCAGATTGATGCTTTAAAGGGCATTGGTTTGAGCGTTAAGGACCTGGCAGGCAAAACCGCTATTGAAGCTGTACAGATGGTCAGCAAAGCGATGGAAGGTGCTACCGCTCAGGCAAAGCAGTTAGCCCTAACGGACATTTTTAAGGGTGCCGGTGAGGATGCCGGTATGGCTTGGGTCTTAGGGTTAAGTTCTGTTGATATGAATATTGACAACATACCATCTGTCCAGGAAGCAGGCGCAGGAATGCGCGGTTTTGTTGCAGATATCCAAACCTGGGTAGCTACAACAATGGGTAGTTCTATACAATATATCCAGGGTTTCGGGCAGGCTGCTTCTGGAATCAACTCCGTAATCGGTCTTATTAGTACGCTCAGGGCTACTCAATTAGGCCAAGCAGCAGCCTCTGGTGTGGCTACTGCAGCACAATGGGCATGGAATGTTGCCCTTACCGCTAACCCTATTGGCATTGTCGTTGTTGCTATAGCTGCCTTAGTTGGAGGCATTGTGCTTTTGGCTCAAAAATTCTCATGGGCAAATGGTGTTGTAGAAGCAGTAAAAACCTCATGGAAGGAATGGGGCGGAGTTATTATGGACTTTGTCCTCTTCCCTTTAAACATGGTTATTGGTGCCTTATCAGGTATTTGGAAGCTTTTGCAGGGAGATTTCTCCGGGGCAATGAAAGCATTCTCGCAACCTGTCAATGATTTAGCCAATAGCGTAGGAGGAGCTCTAAATGCTACAAAAACCGGTTATCAGAAGGGTTATGATGAGAGGGAAAGGTCGAATGCTGCCAAAGCCGGTTCTGAAAAGAAAATGGCAACTGGGCCAGATACATTACTTAAGGCTCCAACTATTGATGGTAAAATTACTCCTCCAGGTGGTTCAAAATCGAAAAAGGGAACTAAAGGTTCTGGATCCTCAGATGGACTTTCTCTGGGTGGATCTGGAGGAAGTAAGTCCATAACTATGAATCTTACTGTCCACAATCATTTTAATGGCCAGGTTAAAAGCTCTGTAGACATACGCGAGCTGGCAGACAAGGTAGCTGAACACATTGCAGACCAGGTTAAAGACCGTTTAATTGACTAATAATGCAGCCAAATTTCAACATATCACAAATATTTAATGGTGTCTTTGGTGCAATTCCGGAGTTTAATATAC